>Ga0208630_100017_pt1 | contig 296178 bp, 292 predicted proteins | sample LakWasMet32_HOW6_2_FD_183874 | JGI IMG/M metagenome (GOLD analysis project Ga0208630, IMG submission 183874) | Freshwater sediment methanotrophic microbial communities from Lake Washington under simulated oxygen tension - Sediment Metagenome... | ecosystem: Environmental > Aquatic > Freshwater... | reverse complement strand
CCAGCGACCCGCGACATCCGAAAAGCTATTTTCTTATCATAAAGTCTGCCTTCCACCACCGGGCTCGTCCAACAACCGGTTCAGATTGTGGTTCGCTTCGCTCACACAATCTAACCTTATTCGTTAGGGCGCTGCCGCATTTGGGAGTTCATGAACTGCTGCCTCCACCTCGGAGCAGTTTGTTTCGTAACCATGCAGGGGCAAGGCCCGAACCTTCTCAGCCAGAGCCTTCGGTACATCGGTCTTTTCAATTGCGCGGGCGATCATGGTTATTGCCTGTGTATAGCATTGACCCGATTCAAATTGTTCACTAAATGCGCCAAACCAACTGAAGACAGGCGCTGCTGCGACAAGCGCAGCTAGCCCTAACCATTTGGCTCGCCGGTTGGTGCCAGAGGCAGCAGCCACAAATAGCCCGGCGAAAACGACGTACGCAATCAGCGCGACCAAAAGCAAAGGCAAGAACATAAGCACCCTAACTATAATTAGACATCCTAAAAGACGCAAAACATTGCGTCACTCAGTTGCCTAATAGATTTCGAAATCCCAAAACCGGTTTATTTTCACTCATATGCGCGAAAATATCACATCCCAATCGAAATGCAACGCCCTTCAGGAAATTTATCTGGAAAGCCGACCAAGTTAGTAACAAAATTCGCCTGCAACCAAGCTGATAAGATTTCACGCAAAAAAAAGGCGACCCACGGTCGCCTTTTTTTCTTCTGTAAAAAACTTCTTACAGTTTTTCTTTAATTCTCGCTGCCCGACCAGTCAAATCACGCAAGTAGTACAGTTTCGCTCTGCGTACATCGCCGCGGCGCTTAACTTGGATTTCGCTGATCACCGGGCTGTGCGTTTGGAAAACGCGCTCTACGCCAGTGCCGTGCGAGATTTTTCTGACGGTGAAAGCAGAGTTCAAACCGCGGTTGCGCTTCGCGATGACGATGCCTTCGAACGCCTGAATTCTTTCACGCTCGCCTTCCTTGACGCGTACTTGTACGACAACGGTATCGCCGGTCGAAAAGTCCGGGATCTGCTTTAATTGTTCTTTTTCCAATGCTTCAATAATATTGCTCATTACCACACCTAATAAACATCAACTTCAATTTTAAATTCGTTCAGCAGGGCTTGCTGTTCCGGGCTTAGCTGCTGGTTTTCCAGCAAGTCCGGGCGTCTCTGCCAGGTTCTGCCGAGCGCCTGTTTCATCCGCCAGCGCTCGATTTCGGCATGATTGCCGCCCAACAACACCTTCGGCACCGGATAACCATCCAGATGCTCGGGCCGGGTAAAATGCGGACAATCCAACAATCCGTTTCGGTGCGAGTCCTGCTCCGCGGAGGCTTCATCGCCGAGCACGCCGGGCAGTAAGCGCGTAATGCCGTCGATTACGATCAGGGCCGCGAGTTCGCCGCCGCTGATCACATAGTCGCCGAGCGACCATTCCTCGTCGCAATCGAGCTCGACGAAACGTTCGTCAACGCCTTCATAACGCCCTGCGACAAGAATCAATTGACTGAGCTGACTGGCCTCGGCCAATAGTTCCTGGGTCAATAACTTGCCTTGAGGACTTAAATAAACCACTTTGGCCGGGCTTGCACCCGCCGCTTTCGCCGCCGTTACCGCATCATGCAGGGGCGGGTATTTCATCACCATGCCCGGGCCGCCGCCGTAAGGCCTGTCGTCGACGGTTCGGTGCCGGTCTTCGGTATAGTCCCTGGGGTTCCATACGTTCAGACTGACAAGTTGCCGCTCGATCGCCCTGCCGGTCACGCCATAGCTTGCGGCGCCGGCGACCATGTCCGGGAAGATCGAGACGACATCAAAACGCATGTCGGCTGTTAAAACTCAGGGTCCCAATCGACGACAATGCAACCGCCTTCGCGGTCGACCTTGACGATGACCTGACCCTTGATAAACGGCACCGCGCGTTCGCGTTCGCCTTTCACGATCAACACATCATTCGCGCCGGTTTCGAGCAGGTTATCCACCACGCCCAGCACCACACCGTCGGTCGTCACGACCTCTAATCCGATCAGATCGGACCAGTAATATTCGCCTTCGGACGTTGCGGGCAGTTGCTCGCGGCGAATGAAAATCTCCCAACCGACCAAGGCTTCCGCCTGACTGCGATCATCCACACCCTTAATCTGGGCAACGATGCCGCCGCCTTGCAGGTGGCCGCTGACGATTTCAACCGTCTTCGTCTCGCCTTTTTTTATCAAAAGCCAGGGCGAATAATTCAGGATATTTTCCTTCGGACTGGTGTAAGAAAAAATCTTTACCCAGCCTTTGATACCAAAAACGCCGGAAATTTTGCCGACGTCGACGGTATTATCGTGTTCTCTGGTCAAAATCCGGTTTAGGCAATTGCCTTCGCAGCGTCTTTGATCAATCTCGCAACGCGGTCGGAAGGTTGCGCGCCATGAGATTTCCAGTATTCAACGCGCTCGCTGTCCAAACGCAATCTGACTTCGCTGCCGCGTGCCAGAGGGTTGAAGAAGCCGAGGCGCTCGATATAACGACCGTCACGACCGCTTCTGCTGTCAGCGACGATGACGTGGTAAAAAGGACGATTTTTCGCGCCGGTTCTAGTAAGGCGAATGGTTACCATTAAAGTTCCTCAAAACATTTAATTCAAAAAAATTAATCTGCCTATTCTACGCGATTTTACTGATATGTAAAGCGATGAATAGGCACAAAATTAGGGTTTGTTGATTTTTGTTGCGTGGCGGATGTGACTTGGACTGACGCCGAAAGCGATGCACAAAGCCAATTCCCTCTCCTTTTGAGAAAGGGAATAGGACGAGAGTTTAAAATGCCTTTTTGATCGCCCTCACCCTGCCCTCTCCCGGAGGGAGAGAGGGTTTTCAAACCTCAGCGCCGCAAGCCGCGCACGTTGCTCTTGATGCCGCGGATCATGTTCGCCATGTTGCCGCCGGCTTTCAGCTTCTTCATCATTTTTTCCATCATCATGAATTGCTTCAGCATCCGGTTGACCGCATTCAAATCCTGGCCGCAGCCGTCGGCGATCCGTTTTTTGCGAGTGCCTTTGATCAGATCGGGGAAGCGGCGTTCTTGCGGCGTCATCGAATTGATCACTGCGATCTGGCGGGCCAATTCCTTGTCGTTGACTTTCTCTCTGACTTCTTTCGGCACGGTGTTCATGCCTGGCAGCCTGTCGAGCATCGTGCCGATGCCGCCCATGTTTTGCATTTCAACCAACTGCTCGCGGAAGTCTTCCAGGTCGAAGCCCTTGCCTTTTTGAATCTTGCGGACCAGCTTTTGCGCTTTTTCCTTATCGACTTTCTGTTCGATCTCCTCGATCAGCGTGAGCATGTCGCCCATGCCGAGGATACGCGAAGCCACCCGATCCGGATGGAAAGGTTCGAGCGCGTCGGTTTTTTCGCCGACACCGATGAACTTGATCGGCTTGCCGGTAATATGACGGATCGACAAGGCCGCCCCGCCACGCGCATCGCCGTCGGCCTTGGTCAGAATCACACCGGTCAACGGCAAGGCGTCGTTGAAGGCTTTCGCGGTGATCGCGGCGTCCTGACCGGTCATGCTGTCGACCACGAACAAGGTTTCGATCGGCTTGACCGCGGCATGCAGTTCCTTGATTTCGCCCATCATCTCGTCATCGATGTGCAGGCGGCCCGCGGTATCGATGATCAACACGTCTAAAAATTTACGCTTCGCGGCGTCGATTGCGGCATTCGCAATATCGATCGGTTTTTGGCTGTCATCGCTCGGATAAAATGTCAGACCCACATCATCCGCAAGCGTTTCCAGCTGCTTGATCGCGGCCGGACGATAGATGTCGACACTGACCACGCCGACTTTTTTCTTTTGGTTCTCCTTCAGCCAGCGGCCCAGTTTGGCGACCGTGGTGGTTTTACCGGCGCCCTGCAAGCCCGCCATCAGCACGATCGCGGGCGGCGTGGTGCGCAGGTTCAGCGCTTCATTGCGCTCACCCATCACCTTGACCAATTCGGACTGCACCAGCTTGACCATCGACTGACCCGGTGTCAGGCTGCTTTGCACGGTTTTGCCCAAGGCTCCGGTTTTGACGCGATCGATAAAATCGTTCACCACAGGCAAGGCGACATCGGCTTCCAGCAAGGCCATGCGCACTTCGCGCAGGGTTTCTTTGATGTTGTCCTCGGTCAGGCGACCCTGGCCTTTCAGTTTTTTGAGGGTATCACTTAATCGATCGGTTAAATTATCAAACATGGCGTAAACTTATTGGGTGACAAGGAAAACTAGACCCGCGCAAATGCGCTAGGATCAGGACACGCTAACAGGCTATACTAACATACCTTGAGCGGTCCTGTAATCCTCACCGTTTTTCCCATAGACAGTGGCAGGCACAATCCGCGCTCAAAGCCGCGTCAGCGATCCGAATCAGACCCGTTTTCGACCACGAAATTGTTTAATGACCACTATCCAGCTTGCTCTTCTTGCCATCGGCGCCTATGTCTGCAATGCGCTGCTGATTGCCCGGCATTTTCATAAGGATCGGAGCGAAAAAGCGCCGTTGTCGCCCGCCTGGATCGCGGTCATCGCGCATTTCGCCTATATCGCGGTCAATTTCACACACTACCACGGTTTTAATTTCAGCTTTTTCAGCACCGCCTCCTTGGTGTCGATGATCGTCGCCCTGTTGCTGTTGGTTGCTACGCTCAACAAGCCGGTCGAAAAACTCGGCGTGATTCTGTTTCCGATCACCGCCCTGATGCTCGGGCTGGATTTAAGCGCTTCCGAAAAGCCGCATCCTTTGCACATTCATAACTGGCAGATGAGCACGCACATCCTGACCTCGATCATCGCGTTCAGCCTGCTGAACATCGCCGCATTGCAGGCGATATTGCTCGCGGTTCAGGATCAGCAATTGCGCAGCCATCCGCCGAAACGCTATATTCAATCGCTGCCGCCGTTGCAGACGATGGAATCGCTGCTGTTTCAGATGCTCAGCGCCGGTTTGTTTTTTTTGACGATTTCACTGATCAGCGGCTTTATTTTCGTCGAAGATTTGTTCGCCCAGCATCTCGTGCATAAGACGGTGCTGTCGATTCTGGCCTGGATCAATTTCTCCGGCCTGATCCTCGGCCGCATCCGCTATGGCTGGCGCGGACGGACCGCGATTAAATTGACGCTGTGCGGCTTTCTGTCGCTGCTGCTCGCCTATTTCGGCAGCAAGCTGGTCCTGGAACTGATTCTGCACCGCTGATGCCGCGCCCCTTTTCACAACACCCCCGAAACACTATGAACTCTTGCCAGGAAGCCCCCGCCTCGCCTTGCGTCAACGTCTGCTGTCTTGATCAAAACAATCTCTGCGTGGGCTGTTTTCGCACGCTCGACGAAATCAAGGAATGGCGGCAAATGGACCCGGCCGCGCGCACGGCCATTCTGCTGCAAACAGAAAGGCGGCGCCGGCACTATCCCCTGGCCGATCAATGATTTCCGAGTCTCCACTGGAAGCGCAACCATGAAACAACTCCATCGCAAAGAGCTATTCGGCTGGTCGGTCTTCAACGAGGAACGCAATCTGGATTTTCACAGCGTGCTGTGGGTTCGCTCCGAAGGCAATGTGTTGATCGATCCTCTGCCCTTATCCGCGCACGATAGCGGCCATTTGCAGGCATTGGGCGGCGCGAAGCACATCGTGATCACCAATGCCGATCACACCCGCGCCAGCCGGCAGCTTGCCCAGGAAAACGGCGCCAAATTGTATGGACCGGCGGGCGATAAGGACCTGATCCCGTTTGCCTGCGACGTTTGGCTCGACGGCGATGCAGACATCGTGCCCGGTTTGACCGCCTTCCGCCTGGCCGGCTCGAAAACGCCCGGCGAACTGGCACTGCTGCTCGAAAACGACACCCTGATCACCGGCGACCTGATCCGCTGCCATGTCGGCGGCGAATTGTGCCTGCTGCCGGACGCCAAATTGCAGGACAAAAGCCAGGCCATTGCCTCGGCCAAACGGATGGCCGCCCTGCCCGGCATCAAAACCGTTTTGCCCGGCGACGGCTGGCCACTGTTCAATAACGGCGGCGACGCGCTGCGGCGTTTGGCCGCTTCCTTCGGTGACCGATGAACCCTATAATGTGATAAATATACCTATAGAATCCGGGCGGTTTTTATTCTATAGTTAGCTAATGGAAAAAATGACAATGCCCGCATTTTTAAGGTCAGAATACCGCCATCACTAACAGAGTCACTATTACAATGAATATCATCAATTTACGCAAAAACGTGCGGCGCACCTCGGATACGCGCCCAAATGAGGATCGCCGGGGCGCCTCCAGCCAATTCGGCACGTCCGAATTGCAGGAAAAAATACCAGGCAGAGAATCGACCTTTGCCAAATTGAACCGCCGCAAAGCGGAAAGACGCCAGAAGGATCGCAGAAGATCGCCGGCCGATGTGCAACAAGAACATGAAATTTTGCCGCCCGGCACTCAATATGCACGGTTCAAGCTAACCCATGGCGAGCGGAACCTGATTCAGGATATGTTTTTGAGCGATCTGGAAAACGAGTAAGCCGTTTTCCGCATCCGACAAAAAGGGGCTTTAGCTGCGTTTGATCACCGCTAAAGCCCCTTTTTTTCAAAAGACACTGCGCTCTAAAGTCCCGCCAAAATCTTAGAAGCCAAACAACGAAACGTCTGGCGCCTGACAATTCGGATTCCGCGTCTTCTCGCAAAGCTGATAGCTCAATTGCTGAGCCCAGTACAGATAAGCCTGCTCGACATCATCCCAATCATTGAATGATCCCGCCAAGGTTTTGCCGCCGGCCCGGCAGTCGGCCGAGGCCATCAGCAATTCGCCGGTCGTCGAATCGGTCACTTTTCTTTCGATGCTGGCCTTACCGACAAACGATTCGGTGCCCAAAACCAGGTGCTTCAGCAACGATGACGCGCGCGCCGACGGATACAGCGTCGTGAACTGATCCAACAACAGGGTCGAGGTCTCCGCGTCGGTAATCGCCAACTGCACCCGCAACGTATCCGGGCCCGGCTTGCTGACCAATTTGAAGTCCTTTTTCAGCGCTTCGCGCACCCGGTATTCGAACAATTCTTTCAGCCGGCTGCTTTCAATCTGCGGCCTGTCGTTCAAACCGGAATCCTTGGTTTTTCGGATCAAGACCGGGGCGATGATGACTTTCTTGTAATGCGACCAATCCGCGTCCTGTTTCCAGTAACTCAGCAAGGCGTCATCGTCCCGATCATCTTTCAGGATCGAATAGTCGCTCAGAAAGTCGCTGGTATCGACATAGCGGGCCTGATAGGTCCTGGCGCAACCGGCGGCCGATAAAAACAGGAGGATTGTTACAATACGCGAAAAGATAGTCATGGCATCCACTCTAAGCCGGTTGAAAATAAACCAACAACACGGCTTAAAGTGTAATCCAATTTCCCGCTTTGACTATGCCGGCCCGATGAAGCCAGCCTATGGAGGCGAAAAAACTCAAGACCTGCCCGCCGAACCGGCGAGAGGCCTTGATGTCTGCTTGAGATGAGCGAGAGAAGATTGGCGCTTAGTAGCCGCCGAAGCCATTGCCCAGATATGAGCCGGCTGCGGCGCCGACACCGGCCGCCAGCGGGTCACCCGAACCGAACTGATAACCCAGCGCACTGCCGATTACACCGCCCGCCAAACCGTTCGTGGACGGCCGGCCGCCGGGATAATACGAGACCGGAGGCGGCGGAGGTGGCGCCTGATAAACCACTGCCGGCGGTGGCGGCGCATAATAACTTACAACCGGCTGCGGGTAGTAATAGCGCACTTCAGGGGCAGCGTAATAATCGACATGATGGTCATGATGATGGTGATGCCCATGGTGATGTCCCCAGCCGTCTGCCAGGGAAACTCTCGGCAGCATCATTGCACAAACCGTCAAGGAGATGAATAACAATGATTTTTTCATAAGATCGTTCTCTATGATGTTGATCAAACGCTAAAAATAACAACTGTAATCTTTTTTGTTGGCTAAATTATGCATGCTTGTAGCTGAATGATGCCTTAACGAAAAAGATAATTTGATCGGGGCTATCTGCCGATTTCGTTGCCGATCAGGGAGCCGGCCGCCGCACCTACGCCAGCCGCGAGCGGATTGCCGTTGCCGACCTGATAACCCACGGCGCCGCCGACCACACTGCCCGCCAATCCCGATGTCGAGCGGCGATCCGGGGCATGATAAGGCTGCGGCGCAGGAGCCGAATAGTAACGGGGGGCCGGAGCAGGAGGTTGCACAGGCACATAATAATGCACGACCTCGTCTCTGTGCCCATGCTTATGATGTCCTTTGGCTTTGCCTGGATGTCCGCCGGAAGCATCGGCAGTGCCCGCGAAACACAGGGCCACCGCAAATAGGGGTAATGCGATCAGTAATTTTTTCATAGTCGTTTAGGTATAGTGAGTTAAGAGATGATGGGGTGTCGTAAAGCGTAACGCGATTTTCTTGAGAATAGCATAAGCCGCATCAACTGAACAGAGACTTAACAGATAGCCCCGCGAGCTTCGATTATGCCTTGTAACGCCAAAGGATACATTGATCGATCTCCCTATTTCAGGATCATTTAGCCGTAACTTTTATCTACAACGCTTATACAACGCTTATAATAGTCACCCTCTTCTATAGCAAAAATATGAGCGAATCGATAAATGGAAAATTTCATTCCGGGACAACGCTGGATCAGCAACACCGAATCGGAATTGGGACTGGGGCTGATTCTCGAAGCCGCCTACAACCGGGTCACCGTGCTGTTCCTCGCAACCGGCGAAAAAAGAATTTATGCGAGCGACAACTCGCCGCTGACGCGCGTTAAATTTTCAGTCGGCGACACAATCGAAGCCATCGACGGCTCCAAGATCACCGTTCATAATCTGACCGAAAACAATGGCCTGATCACTTACATCGGCAAAAACAATATTGGCCAGGAAGTTCGCCTGGAGGAAATGGAACTGAACCATCATATTCAGTTCAACAAGCCCCAGGACCGCCTGTTTACCGGCCAGTTCGATCCGCCCGCCTGGTTTTCGCTGCGCTACGAGACCTGGCGCCGGCTGCGCGAGCATCACCAGTCGCCGGTCAAGGGCCTGATGGGCGGCCGCACCAGCCTGATCGCGCATCAAATCTATATCGCGCACGAATGCGCGAACCGGCTCGCGCCGCGCATCATGCTCGCAGACGAGGTCGGCCTCGGCAAAACGATCGAAGCCGGGATGATCCTGCATCACCGGCTGATCAACGGGTTGTCGAGCCGGATATTGATCATCGTGCCGGAGACGCTGCTGCATCAGTGGCTGGTCGAAATGCTGCGCCGTTTCAATCTGCGTTTCAGCATCATCGACGAGGAACGCTGCCGGAACGTCAATCTGGAAAACGAACTCTCCGACGATGAAGCAGACGAAGAGCCCGGCGAAAACGAAGACGTGTTCGTAAACGAACAACTGGTCTTATGCAGCCAGTCTTTCTTCAGCCGCTACCCGAACCGCCAGCGCCAGGCGCTCGAAGCCGGCTGGGACATGGTGATCGTCGACGAGGCGCACCATCTGGAATGGAGCGAAGACCATCCGAGCCCCGAATATCTGTTCATCGAACAGCTCGGCCTGCAAACCCCAAGCCTGATTTTGTTGACCGCGACGCCCGAGCAATTGGGCAAGCTGAGCCATTTCGCCCGCCTGCGTCTTTTGGACCCCGACCGTTTCTACAGCTACAGCCGTTACCTCGAAGACGAACACCTGTTCGAGCCGGTCGCGAAGGCGGCGCAGGCGCTGCTCGCCGAGCGGACCCTGACCGAAGAATCCGCAGCCGCCTTGCGGGCGCTGGTCCAGGATGACAATGTCGAAGGCCTGTTGAAAAACCTGAGCCATCCGGAAAAATCCGCGCATGCCCGCGCGCAATTGATCAACGTCTTGCTCGACCATCACGGCACCGGCCGTATCCTGTTCCGCAACTCCCGGCACACGGTGCAGGGCTTTCCGGACCGCGAACGCTACGGCTATGCGCTGGAAGGCCGGGAAAACCTCGGCGATCTCGAACAGGATCCGCGTTTCGCCTGGCTGGTCGATACGCTCAAACAGTTCGCCGGCGACAAGGCGCTGTTGATCTGCAAGGAGGCGCAAACCGCAATCGCTCTGGAAGAAACGCTCAGAAACCGCACCGGCATCGCCGCGGCGGTGTTTCACGAAGGCATGACGATCATCGAACGCGACCGCGCGGCCGCCTATTTCGCCGATCAGGAAAGCTCCGCGCGCCTGCTGATCTGCTCCGAAATCGGCAGCGAAGGCCGCAACTTCCAGTTCGTGCATCAGCTGATCCTCTGGGATCTGCCCGCCAACCCGGATTTGCTGCAACAACGGATCGGACGTCTCGACCGGATCGGCCAGAAACACATCATCCGCATCCACGTGCCGTATTTGCGCGGCAGCGAACAGGAACTGCTGTTCCGCTGGTATGACGAAGGCCTGAACGTGTTCCGCCACAATAACTCGGCCGCGCAACACGTCGCCGACGAGCTCGCCGGCGAGTTGAGTTCGCTGCTGACGGCGCGGGACTTCGCCCCGCTCGACGCCTTCATTGCGCTTACCCGAGAACGCAGCGCCGCGATCGAAATCGAACTGCACCAAGGCCGCGACCAGTTGCTCGAATTGAACTCCTGCCGCAAGGAAGTCGCCGATCAATACATCGACGCCTTGCAGCGCTACGAACGGCAAAGCCATCTGTGGCAATACATGGAGGACGTGTTCGAAAGCTACGGCGTCGATACCGAATTCCATTCGCTCGACTGTTTCATCATCAAACCGAGCGAGCATTTGCGCATCTCGCATTTTCCGAACCTGTCCGAAGACGGCATGACGGTCACGATCGATCGCTCGATAGCGCTCGCCCGCGAGGACTTCCAGTTCCTGACGATGGAGCATCCGATGGTGTTGGGCGCTATGGACCTGGTGATTTCGAGCGAGACCGGCAATGCCTCGATCAACGTGGTCAAGCATAAGGGCCTGAAGGCCGGCCAATTCCTGCTCGAATGCCTGTTCGTGGTCGAATGCAGCGCGCCGCCCGAGTTGCAGCTCGGACGCTTCCTGCCGCATACCCCGGTGCGCGTGCTGATCGATCAAAACAAGCAGGACCAGACCGATACGGTAGACCATGACGACCTGATCGATGCCGGCGTCAATTTCGACAAGAGCAAGATCGTCACGTTTATCAACAACCAGCGCAGTCACCTGAATCAAATGCTCGACGCTGCCGAACAACGCGCCAAGACCGACATGCAGACGCTCGTTCAGGACGCGACCCGTGCGATGCTCGAATCGCTGGCCGAGGAAATCAAACGCATGATGCGCCTGCAAAAAGTCAATCCGTCGATCAAGCCCGAAGAAATCGAACACCTGAAGGAAATGACGATGCTCGCGCATGACAACATCGAATCGGCTGAGTTGAAGCTGGATGCGGTGCGGTTTATCATCACCAATTAGGAAGATCAATGCACAAATATTCTGCTCATGAGCTGGTTAATGACTTCATTTCGGTGGCGAAACTTGCAGGCATTTCGATCTTACTTTCAGAAATTGAGATCATTGAGTTGCACAAACCGCGATCACTTCCGGTAGGAAAGCAGGCTATTTATCTGTTTATGTACGATGAGCGCTGCCTAAAGGTCGGTAAAGTTGGCCCGAAGAGCTCCGCTCGATATTGTAGCCAGCACTACGGCATCAAAGCGCGGAGCACGCTGGCTAAGTCTCTTATCAAGAATCAAAGCCGCTTGGGACTAAGTGATATTGACACGTCCAACGTTGGTGAATGGATCTGCCAAAACACGAAGCGTATAAACATTTTGATTCCTGCAAAGTACAGCGTAGCTCTACTATCTCTGCTCGAATCATTCATTCAGTGCCGGCTGAATCCAGAGTTTGAGGGCTTTGAGAGTCAGAGAGCATATCCTAACATCCTCTTTAATACATCGATTTAGCGTACGCTCCAGCTTACAACTTAGAGAAGGCACCGTTATGCAAACATTCAAAGCCAGCAAAGCCCGAGCAAATTTTTATAGACTCATTGATGAAACCGCGGCCTCTCATGAGCCGATCCTCATTTCCGGCAAACGCTGTAGTGCTGTCCTGATTTCCGCGGATGCTTGGAGCGCCATTCAAGAAACCTTTTACCTGCTATCCCTCCCGGGCATGCGAGAGTCGATCAAGAACGGCATGTCTGAACCTCTCACCCACAACGCCAAGGCGCTTGATTGGTAAACTGATAGGTCGTTTACCAAACGAGCATTACAAAACTTCCGGCACAACCTTATTCCCCCATGATCAACATCGGCAAAACCAATCAACTCAAAGTCGTCAAAGTGCAAGGCCCGAGCATTTACCTCGGCCTACCCGGATCACCGATGGTGCTCTTGACCGGCAAAATACCGCCCAAGTCCTACCAGATGGGCGACAGCGTGACCGCCTTCGTCTATATCGACGGCGAAGGCCATCTCGCGGCGACCCTGCAAACGCCTCTGGCCGAAGTCGGCGACATCGCCTGGCTGAAAGTCGCCGCGGTCAACTATTACGGGGCGTTTTTGGACTGGGGCGTACCGAAGGATTTGCTGGTGCCGTTCAACGAACAAACCGCCGAAATGCAGGCCGGCAGGTCTTATCTGGTCAAGCTGATCGAAGATGCCAAAGGCCGCATCGTCGCGACTGCCAAGCTCGACCGTTTTCTGTCCGACGAAGGCCCCGACTTCAAAACCGGCCAGCAGGTCAGTCTGATGATTGCGGAGCATACCGAACTGGGCGCCAAAGCCATCGTCGACAACACCCACTGGGGCATGCTGTATCAGAACGAAATCCTCCAGCCGCTGCGCAAAGGCCAGAAAATCACCGGCTATATCAAAAAAGTCCGCGACGATCACAAGCTCGACCTGACCCTGCATGAACCCGGTTACGGCAAGATCGAACCCTTGGCCGACAAGATTCTGGCCGAACTCGACAAAAGCGGCGGCGTGCTGGCGCTGGGCGACAAAAGCCCTCCCGAAGCGATTTATGCGGCCTTCGGCGTCAGCAAAAAAGCCTTCAAACAGGCGATCGGCGCGCTTTATAAAAAACAGTTGATCGTGATCGAGGACCATTCGATCCGGCGGATTTAGCCGCCTTGCCGGCGAGGCGTTTACTGTAACAAAGCCGTGTTAGGCTGGGGGACTCAATCGAACGCTGACTCAAGCAGGAGAGGCCCCTTGAAAATCGCCTTGATCACCGACGCCTGGCATCCGCAAATCAACGGCGTCGTCACGACCCTGACCCATACGACGGAGATTCTGCATCGTCTCGGCCATACGGTCGAGCTGTGCGCCCCGGACCGTTTCTATACCTGGCCTCGCCCCGGCCACCCAAGCATCGGCCGGGCGTTGTTGCGCGGTCCGCGCCTTCTCCCTACCCTGCAAGCCTTCAAACCGGAGGCGATCCATCTGGCCTCGGAAGGTTGCGTCGGTTTCGCCGCCAGGCGCTACTGCCACGAACGGGGCTACCACTACACGACCTCGTTTCACACCCGCTTTCCCGAATATTTCAAGATGCGCATCGGCCTGCCGCTGTGGATCAGCTACGGCTATATGCGCTGGTTTCACAGCGAAAGCACGCGCGTGATGGTCACCACCGAATCGATGCGGCAGGCATTGTCCGCCAAGGGTTTTGACAGGATGGTGATCTGGTCGCGCGGGGTCGATACCGACTTGTACCGGCCGCGCGACAAAGGCTTCCTGGCCGGCGAGCGCCCGATTTTCGCCTATGTCGGCCGCGTGGTGATCGAGAAAAATGTCGAGGATTTTTTGAGACTGAATCTGCCCGGCACAAAGTATGTGATCGGCGACGGCCCGATGCGCGAGGAACTGGAGCAGAAATATCCCGAAGCGCGCTTCGTCGGCTTTCAGACCGGCGAAGCATTGGCCCGCTATATGGCCGCGGCGGATGTGATGGTGTTTCCCAGCCATACCGATACGTTCGGCCTGGTGATACTCGAAGCGCTCGCCTCCGGCGTGCCGGTTGCGGCCTTTCCTGCTCCCGGCCCGATAGACATCATCGGCAACGCGCCGATCGGCGTGCTCAGCACCGATCTTAAGCAGGCCGCGCTGGATGCGTTAAAACTGAATCCCGCCGATTGCCGCCGGCATGCGCTGAATTACTCTTGGGAACAAAGCGCCCGCCAATTCGCCAGCCATTTGACGCCGATGGTGCGCATGAACGGCGAGACGCGTTTTGTATCCTAAAAGATGTAGCCTCGAGGCAGCGTAGCGGAATCGAGGCATGTAAATTACAACTCCCGCGTCGCACTAAACTTGATATCCGGCCAACGCTCCTGGGTCAACTGCAAATTCACCCGGCTGGTCGCCAGATAAACCAAAAACCCGCCGCCGTCCTCGGCCAGATTCTCGAACACCTTGTTCTTAAACTCTTCCAGCTTGGCCGGCTTGTCCGACGACACCCAGCGCACGGTCGACACGTTCACCGCATCGTAGACGCATTCGACGTTGTATTCGTTTTTCAGCCGGTGCGCAGTCACATCGAACTGCAACACGCCGACCGCGCCGAGAATCAGGTCGTTGTTCTTCAACGGCCGGAACAACTGCGTCGCGCCTTCCTCGGTCAACTGCACCAGGCCCTTTTGCAAGGCCTTGGCTCTTAACGGGTCTTTCAACACGACCCGGCGGAACAGTTCCGGCGCGAAATACGGGATGCCGCCGAATTTGAGCGTTTCGCCCTGAGTGAAGGTGTCGCCGACCTGAATCGTGCCGTGGTTGTGCAGGCCGATGATGTCGCCCGGATAGGCTTCTTCGACCGCCTTGCGGGTGTCCGCCTGAAAGGTGATCGCGTTGGCGACCTGAATGGCCTTGCCGATCCGCACATGATGGATCTTCATGCCCTTGTCGAACTTGCCCGAACAAATCCGCATGAAGGCGACGCGGTCGCGGTGCGCGGGGTCCATGTTCGCCTGAATCTTGAACACGAAGCCGGTGAATTTTTCCTCTTCGGGATCCACGACGCGCTGCTCGGCCGCGCGCGGCAACGGCGGCGGCGCGAATTCGGCGAATGCGTCGAGCAATTCGAGAATACCGAAATTGTTGATCGCGGAGCCGAAAAACACCGGTGTTTGCTCTCCGGCCAGATACGCCTCCAGGCTGAACTCATGGCTCGCGCCCTTGACCAGCTCGATCTCGATGCGCAGTTCCTCGGCCTGATCGCCAAGCAAGGCGTCCAGCTTCGGACTATCCAGCCCCTTGATCACTTCGGCTTCCGCGATCCGGCCGCCGTGCTGCGGACTAAACAGATGAATCTCATCCTTATAAAGGTGATAAACACCCTTGAAGCGCTTGCCCATGCCGATTGGCCAGGTCATCGGCGCGCATTGAATCTTCAACACATGCTCGACCTCGTCCAACAGTTCGATCGGCTCGCGCCCTTCCCGGTCCAGCTTGTTGATGAAGGTCAGGATCGGCGTCGTGCGCAGGCGGCAGACTTCCATCAGCTTGATCGTCCGCTCCTCGACGCCCTTCGCCGAGTCGATCACCATCAGCGCCGAATCGACCGCGGTCAAGGTGCGGTAGGTATCTTCGGAGAAGTCCTCGTGGCCCGGCGTATCGAGCAGGTTAATGATCGCGTTCTTGTGCTCGAACTGCATCACCGAGGTCGTGACCGAAATCCCCCGCTCCTTCTCCATCTCCATCCAGTCGGACGTCGCATGCCGCGCGGCCTTCCGTCCCTTCACCGATCCCGCCAGCTGAATCGCGCCGCCGAACAAGAGCAGCTTTTCGGTGATCGTGGTCTTACCGGCGTCAGGGTGCGAAATGATCGCAAAGGTGCGGCGGCGTTTAAGTTCTGAAAGGACTTCGGACATACTCTATGAGTGACTGCAAAACCGCGTATTATAACGTATTTTTACAGGAATCGCATGATCCTGATGCGATCAGCAAACTCGATCCTTGTTTTTTATATTACAATCTGACCTTACCGTTACTGAAAAATAATGGCGTATACAATGCCCGTAATTTCCTACTTTTTCGGCTATAGCGTATAGCAAAAGCCGACAATGATTAATTCAGAAAAGGATTGGTAATAACCAATTGGCCGTTGATGTTCTGGCCGGATTGCATGTCTTCAGAATACAGAATCGCACAGCCGGCCTCCAGCGCTGAACTGACAATCATGCTGTCGTATAAAGAAAAACCAAAGCGCTCGGAAATATCCAAACCCAGATCATGGGTTTCGACCGTCAATGGTTGCACTTGGCAAACAGACCGAATGGTCCCCAGTATGTCGCGGATTTCGGCATGCGTCATGCCGATTTTTCGCAATGTAACCGAGACAAATTCATTGAGCACTTGGACGCTAATGACGCCACCCTCAGCTAAAACGGCCTCGGCGCGGTTGGCTTTGGAAGCGCTTTCTGATAACAAATACAATAAAACATTCGTATCGAAAAACGGCCTACCTGTTTTCATGGGCTTCCAAGCGATCAAACTTGAAATCGGCCGGTAACCTCCCCCGGTATTTGCGCAGCCGGGCTAGCAGTTCTTGACTGCCGGGCTTTTTCTCAAGCTCGAAAGCTCTCTCGCCGACCACATGAATTTCGATGTCGTCTCCTTCCTTAAGCTGAAGCGCATCCACAACACCGGCAGGCAATCTTACGGCTAAACTATTGCCCCATTTAGCGACTTGCATAATAGACTCCTTCGCTCAAAAGATATACGGTTCGGATTGTATATCAACGCGATCTGTTCCACAAAGTTTTAGAAATTTCCTGCAATCTTCAACTGGCTTGGGTGCGCAAATCACAGAAGAGCGACGCGCCACCACGAACCATTTACAGCTTACTCATCGGATAACTGTCAGGTGTGCCCAAGCGCGCCAGTTTGTTTATCGTCCTTCGTACAGAGGAGGCGATGTACACATGAAAAGACCTACTATTCTATAGTTTCGCCGTCAGTCGATGTGTTAATATTGACCAAAAACCGCCCCTTGCAGTCCGTAATTGCAACTTTATCGCGTATGCGCCGAAAGAGGATTTTACATGCGGAACAATACAAAATCCCCGCCAGGAAGAATCCGAATGGGGATAGATGGGATGGCTTCGAAATGGTAGATTGCCTGACGGCGAATCCACCTTACGGGTTACACATAAAATCAAGTTTACTCGCTAGGTACATACGATGGATGCTTTAAGCGCGATTATGACCGCAATTATTTCCGGGGCCGTTGCCTCGGCAAAGCCTACCACTGAAAAAGTTATCAGTGATCTTTACGCTGGGCTAAAAACGCTGATTCAGCGTAAATACAGCGGAGTCTCACTGGAAGCAGTGGAGAAAAAGCCGGAATCCGAAGCAAAACAAGCTTCCTTGCGAGAGGATTTAGTAGAAGCGAAGGTCGCAGAAGATAACGAGTTACTTCAACAAGCTCAAGCGTTATTGAAAGCGATTGCGGAACAACCGCCGCAAGTTGCGCAAGCGATTGGCATTAAGTTAGAAGATGTAAAAGCTGCTAATGTGCGTTTGCAAGAAATTATTGTCAGCGGTGAACAAGCTGCTGGCGTGCATATTAAACAGGGCGAATTTAGCGGCGATATTGAAATCAGCAAAATTATAGTAGAGGCGCACTCCGAAAAAAAATAGTTGCCGCAACGGCGGAGATTTCTTCTGTTGTGGCAACTATTTCCTTGCAGGATGTTCATGCAGGACAAGATATTCATCTTCATCATGAAGAGCATCATCATTATCCAACCGAACAATCCAAAATAGAAATCATTCCCAAAGTTGACATAGGCCATCTTCCAACCCCCACCACCGCCTTAATCGGTCGCAAAACCGAACTCGTCCAACTCACCCAAGCGATTAAAAATCCTCACAAACGCCTCGCAATTATTGTCGCAGCGGGTGGTATTGGCAAATCTGCTTTAACCGATGAATGGTTAAAACAAATCGAAGCAGAAAATTATTACGGCAAAACACGCGTGTTTGGTTGGTCGTTTTATTCGCAAGGTTCGCATAATACCTTTACCAACTCACAACCGTTTTTCAGTGCGGTGTTGCCGTTTTTAGGCATCAGCGAAATTCCCAAAGATGAAATTGAAAAGGCGCGAGTTTTAGCGCGCTGTTTGCAACAACAGCCGTGTTTGCTGATACTCGACGGTTTAGAACCGTTGCAATATGCTGAAAATCTGCAAAGCATGAATGGCGAATTGCAAGACAGTGCGTTAAAAGAGTTTATCGCCTGTTTTCGGCAAACGGCGGGGAAAAGTTTTGTGTTGTTGTCGTCGCGGCAACCGTTGGTGGAATTGAAAAAATGGCAGGCAGAGCATTTTTTGTCATTGGATTTGAAAACTTTACCGCATCAAGACGGCGCACAGTTGTTGCAAGCGTTAGGCGTAACGGGCAAGGCGGCAGAACGGCAAGCGATTAGCAAAGAGTTAAACGGTCATGCCTTGAGTTTGGTGTTAATGGGGCATTTGTTAAGCGAATATCATCAAGGCGATTGCCGTTATGCCGAAGAGTTAAATCGCTTCCCCCTTTATCAAAGGGGGACTGAGGGGGATTTTAGTAACAGCGATGCCGAAAAAGACAGTCGTCATGCGTTGCGAGTGTTGGATTATTACGATAGTTTGCAAGATGCCGCCTCACGCTGTTTTTTACAGTTGTTGGGATTGTTTGACCGTCCGATGAACGCGGCAGAAAAAGCGGTTTTGATTGCGAATGCTAACCATGCTGAACAGTCACGCGCTTTAACGGCAAAACAGTGGCAAGCGGTAGAGCAGCGATTGGAAAAAAGCGGTTTGTTGTTGGGTAAAAAAGGCACATTTGAGCGTTTGGAATGGGATACACACCCGATTATTCGCTCTTATTTTGGGGGAAAGTTTAAAGAAAATTATCCAGAAGAATTTAAACAAGCGCATTTAGTTTTATTTGATTACTATCAAAAACTGCCTAAGAAATACGAACCTGATACTTTGGATGAAATGTTGCCGCTTTATCGGGCTGTGCTTCATGGTTGTTTAGCGGGTGAGTATCAACAAGCATTAAAAATTTTCCATGAGCGAATTCGGCGCAAGAATATTAATGGTAAAAGCTATAGCTTACATACACTTGGTGCATATTCAGAAGATTTGGCTACCTTAGCCTCATTCTTTCCTACTAATTGGAAAAATCCTATAACCGATTTAAAAGAAGATTGGCAGGCTTGGTTATTACAAGCTCTTTCCTTTTGTTTAATGTCGTTGGGACGATTGCAGGAAGCAATTGAACCAAGAAAATTGCATTTAGATTTAGTAACAGAATTAGCGAAAAAGCAATTAGAACAATGGAGTACTGTTGTTACAGCAGGGCAAAATTTAGTTGACTGTTATATTCCACTAGGAAAACTCGCAGAAGCTAAAATTATCTCTCAAGAAATGATCGAGAGCACTAAGCATAACGATGATGTTGATTTAATGAGAGGCTATGTTTATCTGGCAACTATTTTGCATCGTGGTAGCAATTTTAATGAAGCAAAAAAACACTTTGAAATAGCAGAATATTTAGAAAAATAACGTAACCATAATCTTGTTAAATACTTGAGTTCATTATGGGGATTTTATTATTGTTTATTGTTGTTAGATACCACTAATGATTATGCCGCTTTGGAAACAATCATAATAAGAAGCGAGGATGGTGTTCAGTTACACAAAAATTCTTCACTACTTACTAAATCCTTAGATCCGCTCACTCTTGCGCGTGTTTATTTTGCCTTAAATGAATTCACCAAAGCAGAAAATTATTTTACACAAGCGATTCAAGGCATACAAAAAGCAAACAAATTACATCATGCTCCGCCATTTTACCTATACCGCGCCAACTTCTACTTCACCCAAAACCAACTCGACCCAGCCCTAGCCGACTTAAACAGCGCATGGGAAATCATCGAGCGCTGTGGCATGAAACTGTATGCAGTGGATTACTTGCTTATTCACGGACGTTACAGCCTTGCCACCGATGACTTTGACACCGCTTTAAACCACTACATCGAGGCCAAACAACTCATTGACGAAATAGGCTATCACCTGCGCGATGCCGAATTGGATCTATTCGCCGCGCAACTACGCCAGCAATACGGAGAAGCGTATCGGGAAGCCAACTTAAGCTTGTACTCTAAACCGCCTGAGTATTACCTGCAAAAAGCCAGACTTCGCATCGAAGAAATCGGGCAATGGGGACTCTTGCGGGTGATTGAACGGGACTTTCCAGGCATGTAGATGCCTTGTTTAAAGGTAGTCAACATTGCGTTTTGCTATCGCAATAGCACCTACAGTCTGCCAAAAAGCCGTTTGTCCCAATCGATTTTTTCGGCTAAGGAAACGATCAGGATGGCCGTTCTTTCTTCCTGTAGCCATTGATTACCGAAAGTTCTGGCGTATGAGCTGTTTTCAAGATTCCACCCGGGAGCCAGTGACTCCGTGTCCTGCGTTTCAATCGGGATGCCGTCCGGCACTTCGGCGACCACGTAAGGACTTCGTCAACCATAACGTCCCGATATGATGCTGATTCCCAACGTCAACGTTGGGAACCCGTCTCACCAAGCTCTAGCTTAGCGAGACGGGAAGCTGGAGCTTCCCTGACCTCATTCCCAAGCTCCAGCTTGGGAATGAGGAGTGGAAGTTATGTTTGCCGAAATCCTAAGCGTCTAAGGAATGGGGTGCTCCTCGAAAAACTCCCAGCTCGTAGGCTGGGTTGAGGAACGAAACCCAGCATTTGCAGTAATTGCTATATTTACTACCAACTCAGCCTACGAGCTACGATTTTCCCCTCTAGCTCTGACCGATCCAACATCGGTTCGGGCCGACCGTGCTGTTGACCTACCGCGATTTCCGGCGTTTCGGTCCGATCGACCGCCCGCTGGACAAGCTGCTGAACAAACTCAAACGCGACGGCCACGACATCGCCGGCGCCTCCGCCCAATACGATCTCATGCTTTCCGTGATGCAAACGATGGACTGGCAGTTCGACGCGCTCAGAATGCTATTCGTCAAGCTGGAAAAAATGGGCATCAACGTCCGCCCGGCTTGACGGCTTCTGAAGGTAGGGTACGCACCGCGTACCTTACCCTATCTGCATCAATATGCTTCCGCCATCGGCCAAAAAGCAGGCCATTGATAAGCTCGCTTCAATATTCGGCATAGGACTTAAAAGTGGCTATTTTACTGCCGCTCATACAAAACGGCGCCTTGTTAACCTTTAGTTATTTCTAAATTTATAATATTATATTAAGGATTAAAGATATCCCATTTTGGAGAAAAACTTGAAAAGAAATAATTTACCGACAATCTTGGTGCTTTCTGTATTAGCCACTGGATGCGCCTCTATGAGTGGCTGGCATCCGATTGTTGATCCTCGTATGGACCCGCATCCAGAAACCGTTCAGCGCGACATGGTAGAGTGTAAGGTGCTGGCAAAACAAGCCTCGGATATCACAAAAGAAGTCGCTATGGGGGCAGGTGTTGGCGCTGTTACGGGTGCAGCGGGTGGCGCAGCTATTGGCGCGATAGCGGGCAGTGCTGCAACAGGTGCCGCAGGTGGTGCTATTTTGGCCATTCCCGCTGGATTGTGGAAAGGTTATGAAGCCAACGAGGACTTTAAACGAGCATTCAAAACCTGTATGCGTCAGCGTGACCATAAACTGGTCAACTAAAACCAGGTAGATGGGGTTAACAGCTTTATCTGCAATTGCTCCTGCATTGCTCCACCTCCTGCATCTATGCAGTCGTCGTTAACCCAACATTCAAGGCGTCAAATATTGGGTTGCGAAAAATGCAACCCAACGCGACTCGTTCGCTCCCTGCTCTTTCACCGTTGTAGGGTACGCATTTATGCCCTTCAGGGTACCGCGTACCGCATCCAGTCGAGTTCCCATACGACTTTACCTATTGTACAGCACGTAGTGGATTGAGGTACGAAACCCAGCACTTCCGAAGCAAATAGGCTGGGTTTACGCGAAGCTCCAACCCGGCCTACATTTTTTCTGCTGCCTTTAAGGATTTTTGATGCACCAAAACGTTAGGATTGGGGCTGCACTCCGTAAGATGGATTCGTCGATAGGCAATTCGCCATAGCCTTAAAGCGTGTTGGCGTTTTGCTATCGCGAAATCAGCCCTACCCTTTGCCTAAAAGCCGTTTGTCCCAATCAATCTTTTCGGGAGGAGAAACGATTAACTTTTTGGCGTCCGGATGATTGGGATTGACCAAGGCATTTGCATCCAAGCGGGCGATTACGGAAGGAACGATCAAAATGGCTGTTCTTGCTTCTTGTAGCCATTGATCGCCGAAAGTTCTGGCGTACGGGCTGTTTTCGCGATCCCACCCGGGAGCCAGCGAATCCGCGTTCTGCGTTTCAATCGAGATACCGCCCGGCACTTCGGCTACCACGTAAGCGTGGGTAACCGGTATACGGCCGATATTGGCATGGGCCAATATTTCGAGCATCGCGCAGGAATAGCTCAACGAGCCATAGATGAGCGGCCGGCCTGGGCTGTTCCTGCGGCCGCCGACCAAAGCCGCGCCGGTGCCGTCCCAGATCGGGAAGCGGCTGTCGCTGATTCGGAAAATCCGCATCAGGCCGCAATGCCGTAAAACAACTTCCAGAGCAGTTCCTCGACGCGGCGCGCGCCGATTTCGGTCAACGACACTTTCGAGGGGCGATTGATTTTCCAGCATCGGATGGGGCGTGTGCAGAAACGTCCTCGCAGCATCGTCGGAGTGCCAGACATATTGCGCCATCGCATAAACCCTGGCCAGACGTTCGGCACGTCCCGATTCTTCCGCGGTCAATTTGGTACGGCGGCGCTTGTAGGTCGCCTCGGGTACGATTTGATATGACAGCCGCTTTTTTTCTTCGAGGGTCGAACAAATACGTTCGACGCTGGCCTTCAATGCTTTCTTGGGCAGGCCTTCGGCAACCAGATGATCAAGCTCGGAAAACGAATGCGGAACAACGTCCAGATCCATTACGGAGGCAATGTTTTCAGGAGTAACGAGTAACATGATGAAAGCTCGCGAGTATCATTTTTCCCCACACTCATGGATCAAGCGATACTTTCTGTCACGCGAAAAATGGGGGGTACAAGTTCCATACCTTTGAATGGACATACACGAACAACGAAAAATCCTCCCCTTCATCGCTGCTTCGTTGGCCCGCTTGGAATGACCCGCCAACGTCCGCTGCCCTACCCCATTCTTGATGACGATACGCACATTGACCCTGGACGCGCACCCGGACAAGCCGGGCACGGCCCCCCGGTGATAAGCACCTAAGGAATGGGGTGCTCCTCGAAAAACTCCCAGCTCAAGCCGGTAGCGTTGGGTCCTTTAGGATCCACTAACGGGTCGCAGTCGCAGCCGCCCGGATAGGTGTGCTCGGCGCCATCGATCAGGTATCGCTCGATGAGGGTGTTCCCTGCCAAATCCTCATAGATCTGGTGGACGTAGTTGCGCCCGTTGGGAACCTGGCCATACTCGGTGGCGTCCGCGATGTCGTCGATTCCGTCAATGGTTGCCCATTGACCGACGATCCGGTCGACCGTCGGCGGCGGCACGACGGTGTCGGCGGTGCCCTGCCAGAGGATGGTCGGCACGGCGCGCGCCCGGACGTTCATCTCGATCAGAGCGGCCTCTCCCGACTCTTCCGGGGTCTTCACTGTGGAAGGGTCGCAAAGGTATTCGCAGCCGGCGATGATGCTGGAGGCGGCGTATACATCCGGGTAGGTAACGGTCATGGCATTGGCCATGACGCCGCCGGCCGATGTGCCGGTGACATAGATGCGGTTGGGGTCTACTGTGTAGTGGCTGCGGACATAGTCGGTAATACCGGCGATGATGGCGGGCTCGCCCTTGCCGCGATGCTGATTTTTCGACAGGCTCCAGTTCCAGCAGAGATTGAGGTTTGCAAGGATGCTCTGGGCCGGGTAGACGACAATGAATCCTTGTTGCTCGGCCAGTTTGCTCCAACCGGTCCGCTTCTCGTAATGGTGGCTGCCCCGAGAGCAACCATGCAGCGCCACGACCAAGGGCATCGGAATCCCCTGCTGGTACGAGGAGGGAACATAACCGTGGAAACTCCTGATGCCCTGGCTGCTGGCATACAGGCTGGCGAAGGTGGTGCCTACGGCGGCGTGTGCCGGGCTAAGGATAGCAAGGGCAGTCATATAAAGGGCTAACGCCGCGAGGAAACGCATGGTGAATTTCATCGAAACTCCATTCGATATGGTTGTCTGAAAATGACGCAATCATCAACTCAACATAAAAGTAAGTCAAATGATCTATTAGAATATCTTAAGCTGCGCTAGAGATACCCAGTAGGTTGCAATCTTTAATACGCTTTAGCCGGATGGATCATGTTGCCCAGTCCGCGCTTTTTTGACGCTTGAGATACCAAAACTTTAAGGCGAGGATGAAATCCAGACCCGCATCGTCGTGGCAACATGCGTTTTTCGCTTCGATTTCCGCAAGGCTGGTGGCGCCGTAGTAATGGCGGATTTCACCGCAGCATTGCGGCTGATGGTTTTTCGAATAACCGGTAATAGCACACTAAATTTGAACAGCGCTTAATATATCGCACCCCTCAAATCCTTACCATGCTGAATCAGTTGCAATGCGAAAGTCAAGACCATTCCGCACCAAATTTGTGAGCCATATCACAATATTTATAAAAGCCCCAACTAAACTTTAGCTCCGATTCTTATCTTTTAAGAGAGGACTAAGCTGACTTCTATGAACAATTTTCTGACTATGACTTTTTCGCGCGAGCACTGCCCGCGCTTTTTTTTGCCCGTGCTTGCCCTGTTTTTATTCAGCGGCAATTTATGCGCCGGCACAGTAAACCTTGTCTGGGATCCTAGCACGTCATCCAATGTGGGGGGATATAAAGTCTCTTACGGCACCAGCCCCGGCAATTACACGGCAACCGTTGATGTGGGCAACCAGACCAGTTACGCGGTTTCGGGGCTAACGGAAAGCTCCACATTCTATTTTGCGGCGAAGGCCTACGATACGACCAAGGCCACCGAAAGCGCTTATTCCAATGAAGTCAATTTGACCGTCCCTACCACGACGACGGCATTAACAGCTGACTTTACAGCCAGTAAAACCAGCGGAGATTATCCTTTGGTGGTCAGCTTCACACCGGTTACGACCGGGACGGTCACCGGCTACACTTGGGACTTCGGCGATGCCTCGATACCCTCTGCGACCAGCCAGTATCCCACGGTGACCTATACGAGTCCGGGAACGTATAGCGTCAGCCTGACCGTCACCGGCCCCGGCGGCAGCGCGACCAAAACCCAGCCGAACGCCATTACCGTGACGACGCCGCCACCTGTGGCCAATTTTTCGGCGACCCCGACCTCCGGCGTTGCGCCGGTCGCGGTCAATTTCACCGATACCTCGACAGGCAGCATTAGCAGCAGATCGTGGAATTTTGGCGATGGCACGACCAGTACGGAAGTCAATCCGAGCCACACCTACAGCGTGTCGGGCTCCTACACAGTCAGTTTAACGGTCACAGGACCGAGCGGCAGCGGCAGCGACACCAAAACAAACAACAACTTCATCAGTGTCTCCTCTTCATCGATCACCACGAATCAGCTAACAAGCAATAGCAATGGCCTAGTGGCGGCCTACGGTTTCGAGGAAGCCAGCGGCACGATGATTGCCGATGCCTCGGGTAACGGCAATAACGGCACGATTAACGAAGCAGTCAGAATTACCGCCGGTAAATATGGAAATGCATTGAAGTTTGATGGCGTCAATGACTGGGTCACTGTCAATGACAGCGCCTCGCTGGATCTTTCAGCCGGCATGACGCTCGAAGCCTGGGTATACCCGCAGTCACTGGCCGGTTGGAATAATGTCATCTTGAAGGAAGTATCAGGAGGCTTGAGTTATGGTCTCTATGCCAATTCGGATGCCGACGGAGCGAGTGCTTATATCAATAATGGTAGTGACCGCGGTGTCGCCGAACCAGCACAGTTGGCATTGAATCAATGGACGCACCTGGTAGGAACCTATGATGGGCAAGTTCAGCGGCTTTATATCAATGGCATCGAAGTCGCCAAGACTGCCCAGAACGGCCTGATTCAACAATCCAGCGGCGTATTGCACATCGGCGGCAATAGTGTTTGGGGTGAATATTTCCAAGGCTATATCGATGAGGTGCGGATCTACAATCGGGCTTTGACAGCATCCGAAGTCAACTCCAACTTAGCAACCGCCATTAGTGTTTCAAATCCTCCGCAGTTTGTCATGGGCGACAAAAACCTGGAGCCTTGGATCGATTACAGAGCTCAGGGCACTGCCGAAGCGTTCCAGACGACGCCCGCAAAGTCCAGCGTATTGACCACAGTGGAAATTTATCTGGACGCCAGCTCAACCGCAACGGAGCTGGTTGCCGGTATCTATAAGGACAATAACGGTCACCCTGGGACTCGCGTGGCTACAGGCAAGATAAGCAAACTTAAGGCGGGAGCGTGGAACTCAATCCCGATTCCCCCAGTTTCTGTAACCGCGGGCCAACCTTATTGGATTGCGATACTGGGAACGAAAGGGAAAATGGCTTTCCTGGACCAAGTGGGATCGTCAACCGGCTTGATGGAAACCAGCGCATCCAAAACGCTGACGAGCTTACCGAGCACATGGAAGGGTTCTACAACTAAAGCCAAGGCGGCAATGACCACCTATGGAGGTGGATATTAAACATCGGATCATAAATCCCTAATTGGGTATGCCGACGGAACGGGTGAAGCATCAGGCGAAACCCTGTATCCGTCGGCACCTTTAGCTGTTTGTCACCAACCCAATGTAGCGCGGATGGGTGAGGCACGAACCCCTGCTCCCGAAGCAAACTTTTTAGAAATATCGCGCCACCAAACCGTAGCCCGCATTCGCCGCCGGAATCGGTATTTTCACTTCATAGCCGGCACCCGGCGCTTCCTGCATTTCCTCCCCGTGCATGTTCTGCATTCGTTCGACGACGATGTCGCGGTTGCCTTCGGGCAAAACCAGCTCGATGCGGTCGCCGACCGCAAACTTGTTTTTCACCTCGATTTCCGCAAGCCCGGTCGCGCTGTCGTACTTTCTGATTTCGCCGCAGAATTGCTGCTGACGGCTAAGCGAATAGCCGGTGATGTAGTTCTGATAGTCCTGGGTGTGATGGCGCTGGTAGAAACCGTCGGTATAGCCGCGGTTGGCAAGGTTTTCCAATACGCCGAGCAGTTCCGGGCGGAACGGGCGGCCAGCCACTGCATCATCGATCGCCTGGCGGTAGGTCTGCGCGGTGCGCGCGACATAGTAGTGCGACTTGGTGCGGCCTTCGATTTTCAGGCTGTCGACGCCGATCTCGACCAGGCGCTGCACATGCTCGATCGCGCGCAGGTCTTTCGAGTTCATGATGTAGGTGCCGTGCTCGTCTTCCAACACCGGCATCAACTCGCCCGGGCGGTTTTCTTCCTGCAGGAAATAGACGTTATCGGCCAGCGGATGGCGTTCGGCGCCGCCGCAACTGGCGGTGCTGAGGTCGTTCATCGTCAAGGCCCCGCCGTTCAATACATAATCGCCCTCGGCGTTTTCATGCGCCGGCAGCGTATCGTATTTCCAGCGGCAGGAGTTCGAGCAGGTGCCCTGATTCGGATCGCGGTGGTTGAAATAGCCGGACAGCAGGCAGCGCCCGGAATAGGCGATGCACAGCGCGCCGTGCACGAACACTTCCAGCTCCATATCCGGGCATTGCTGACGGATTTCGGCGATTTCGTCCAGCGACAGTTCGCGCGACAAGATGATGCGTTCGACGCCGACGCTTTGCCAGAATTTGACGGTCGCGTAATTGACCGTATTGGCCTGCACCGACTGATGCACCGGCATGTCCGGCCAGGTTTCGCGCGCCAGCATGATCAGGCCGGGGTCGGCCATGATCAGCGCATCCGGCTGCATCGCGACGATCGGCTCCAGGTCCTTGATGAAGGTCTTGACCTTGGCATTGTGCGGGATCACATTCGTCGCCAGGAAAAATTTCTTGCCAAGCCGGTGCGCTTCGGCGATGCCGATGCCGAGATTTTCGGCTAGGAAATCGTTGTTGCGCACCCTGAGACTGTAGCGCGGCTGCCCGGCGTACACTGCGTCGGCGCCGAATGCGAACGCATAGCGCATGTTTTTCAGGGTGCCGGCGGGAGAGAGAAGTTCGATTTTTTTCATGGGGTTAAAACTGGATTTGGCAATCGGCTATTTTAACTGATTACCGGACTATGAGTCCGGTAATTGTAGGGAATTACCGCTAACGCGGCCTCAACACGGCTTGTTTTTATCACCGATAAAGGGTCTAATTTACCGAAAATACCCGGCAATATTGGGTATGTTTTTCCACTAAATCACCTTAACTTTAGCGGCAGATCATCATGCATTCTATTCCAGTACGCTTTCATCACAGCCGTATCCAGGCCGCATTTCTGGCACTTCCGCTGATCGTGGCCGGCTGTTCGTTCTCGGATAGCTCGAAGAGCATTTCCAATAGCGTCGAGAGCGTTTCCGACAGCGTGGGGAGTATCTCCGATTCATCAGGTTCGAGCGAGTCTTCAACGTCGAATAAAGAAAAGAAATACCAGAATGAAGTGTCAGACTACACGATGGCTTATGTGAAATCCTCCGCTGCGGAGGCTGATTACACGAGTTATCTGAAAGGCTTGAGCGATATTGCCGCCAAGATCGGCATCGTTAATTGGGACCAGGAACCCAAAACCTACCTGGCGATCGGCAAAGGCTTGAAAAAAGCCGGGGTTGAAGGTGTCGCCTACGAAACCTATAAGCAGAATTTTGCAGGCTCCGATGCAGAGAAGATGCAAAATATTCAAAAAGGTTACGAGTCGGAAAAATAATTCCCTCGCAGACTCTGGCCGGCTCCCCGGATCATGATACGCTCGAAGTGGCAGTCGCTCGGCATACCTGCGGTGATGGCGGCCTTGGTTTTGCTGTCGCCCTCCCTAGAAGCGGCGACCTTCAATTACCTGTACATCGAAGCCAGCGAAGGGAATTCGAGCGGAGGGCATGCTGCGATTCAATTCGATGACGACATCTATCATTATCAGCATGTGGATTCCGGCCTGATTCGGCTGTTCCGGCAGGAAAAAGCCGACTTTCATTTTTTATACCGGTATTTGCAGAATCGCCCGCTGCATCAAAGCCGCATCGAGGTCAGCGAAGACACCCTCGATCTGCTGAAAGATCAATTCAAATGGCAGTTCTTGACGCAGGAAAGGCAGTTCAAACGGCTCGACGATCTGCATCGGGACAGGCTCTTTATCCGGCACTTGCTGCATCGATTGACGGCCGAGCCTGCTTGGTTTGATGCCGATGCGGCCTCGGTTTTGCGCTTAAAAGGCGTCGGGCTGTTTTATCCGGAGCCGGGCCGGCAGCCTCAATACACGGACAACGAATTGGCCGGGCAGCAGTCGCTCGGCATTCAAAACTTGTGTCAAAAAATCGAGCAGCGCTATGGGACGGGCTTTTTGCAAAGCCGGCGCGCACAGATCGAAGCGCAAATCAAAGCCTTGGCGCCAAGCCGTTGGCCTGCGCTCGATACGAATTCATCCGCTGAAAAATTCCCGGCCTCCCTCTATTCCTTCAGCGAAAGCTACGCGGACTCCGTGACTTCCTTATTTGCACTCGAAGCCCTGCTCGATGCGCGTCCCTTGCAATCCGATGCGCTGGTGCTGACGCATCAACCCGCCTTCAAGATTTCCGAAGCGGAAAGACGAAGTTTGCGGCTGTTACGGGACGATCTGGAAACCGGGCTGATTAAAGCGATCGCTTCCAGCCGGCCGGACTGGGGCTATGCGGTTTTAGTCAATCTGGCCCGGTATCTCGCGCTTGAGGCCTCGTTGCAGTCGGGCTACTGGGCTTTTATTGACGATTTTGCCGACAACAGCGAATGGCTCAGGCCGGATCAATACCTTGAACATCAGTCCCAGTTACGGATTCTGATTAATGACGCCAGGACCGCTTGGGATCGAATCCGCCAGTCGGCCGCGTTCCGTCAACGCTTGAGCGAAGCCGAATACAGCCGAATCGAAATGGCGGCCAATCGTTATAGCGAACTGCTCAAGAGCGAGCAGCGCCGTGATTTCCGCTATCGAGGCCAGCAAGCCCTGCCCGCCAAGAGCATCGGTTTTCCGGCGGGGCCGCGGCCGTATCTGACAAAGGAGCAATTGACGACCGCGCTGTCCGCACTGGATCAGCTTGAACACAGCCTGTTTGAAACGTTGGGGCAAAGCTATCGCTATGATCTGATCACCCGCAATTGCGTCACCGAATTGTTCAAAACCATCGATCAGGCGATGTCAGCTCCCTTTCGAACAGGAGATAAACCTGCGAATCCGGAAGCTTTGACGATCAAGGAATCCGAAAAACGCCTGGGGGGATATGTTCCGATACCTTATCACTTCATCCCTTTCGTCTCCTACCAAGCGGTTCAGCATCGTTACCGCGTGTTAGAGAGCCGCGACCTGGATTCTTACCGGGGCCTCGAACTGGCAAAGCTCAGAGCTCGACAAAACGAGCTGATCACCGCGATCAGGGAATCGAACATCGTGAGCAGCCGCTTATACCAATACAATCCTGACGATGCCTTATTCGTGTTTTTTACCGACGACAGCGTGCTGCTCAGGCCCCTGTTCGGTGCGGTCAATACCGCCGCCGGGATCGGCCAAAGCGTTTATGGGCTTTTCAGCTGGCCCCTGGATGCGGGAAAAAATTTGCGCTCAGGCGCAACCGGCATCTTAATGAGCCTGCCCGAATTATTTTTTTTCAATATGCGCAAGGGCAGTTACAAATATTTGTCCTTCAAGCAATTGACCGATGCGGGCTTGCCGAACGATTGACATCATCGCAAGGGCGGATAGGGAACAAACGGCGCAGCTCATCAATCTCAGGACTGCTGACACGCATCAATACGCTTCGCTTTTATGACTAAAAAACATCGAAGGCGAGGGCGAACGCGGGTTAGGCCGGTTTCGACCGATGCGATTGACTTTTGTGAACCGGAAACTAACACCTGTTATAGTTACAACTCTTCCCAACGCATTTACCGGAGATTCATCATGTCACTTTCGATGTACCAAGCCTCTGTCCCAGTCTTCGTCCGTATGCTGGATAATTTATCGAGAATACTCGAACTGGCTATTCAGTACGCCGACGAGAAAAAAATCGATCCGGCCGTTTTGATCAATGCGCGCTTAGCGCCCGACATGTACCCTCTCTCCCGGCAAGTGCAAATAGCCACCGATATGGCGAAAGGCTGCGCCGCGCGTCTGGCCGGCCTGGAAGTCCCCATTTATGACGATAACGAATCCACCTTTCCGGAGTTGCTGGCGCGCATCGCCAAAACGATCGCGTTTGTTCAAAGCGTCAGCCCCGCAAAAATCGACGGCAGCGAAGAGAGACAGGTCACGCTCAAATTGCGCAACCAGGAAGTCAGCTTTTTAGGCCAGCCCTATCTCGTGCATTTCGTGCTGCCCAATTTTTATTTCCACATTACGACCGCTTATGCGATTTTGCGGCATAACGGCCTGGCGATCGGCAAAAAAGATTTCATCGGCGGCCTTTAAATCAGGGCCATTACCGTAAAAATGGATTCTAATGTGGGTGGATAAGCGTAACGCGTCCACCTTACATTTTCTGTTGTCCCTTCCTGCCCCGGTTATTTTGTTGCGCATGACGCCGAAGACTGGGCCTGCATCGCACTCAAATACCTCACGATACGCTCGATGATCTGCCGGCGCTCTGTTGCCGGCAGCATTCGCCCCAAGGGCGGCATGGTCGTACCGGGCTTCAGGCTGAATTCCGGCCCGCTTTTGCCATTATTTTACCCGCGTAGCCGACTTATGCAGAGTATCCTTAGTGTCGATCCTGTTGAAACCCCAGGTCGCGCAGCAAAGAATCCGGCAACGCAGGCAACAGCGAGCGGGGAATCAGGAAGGTGGATAAATTGAACAAGTCGGCGAAGATACGTTTACCGCTGACGGTCGCCTTCAGATAATCATGGCCGCTCGAGCCGCCGGTGCCGATCTTGCTGCCCAGCATCCTTTGCGCCATCAAGGCATGGCTGCTGCGCCAATGGGTCAAGTGTTCGTCGATGTCCATCAGACGGCTTAATACCCGGAAGGGCAGTTGCAGCAACGGCTCGTCCCGGTAAAGCTGGATGAAAAGAGCCGCCAGTGTGGCTTTATGGCTCAATTGAAAGCGTCCCTGTTGCCGGTATTGTTCGTAAAGCCGTTGCTCGAACAGGCAGTCAAAGCTTTGACGGGTCGCTGCATGTTCGGCAATTTGCTGTTGTTTTTCCTTGTCGCTCAATACCGGGTTGTTTTGAATGATGTCGGCGTCGCTGGCGAGCATTTTATCGACCGCAAGGCGATAGCTGGCCCAGAAACTAAAGCCCCCGCATTCCAAAAACGGCGTTCGGGCCAGCCAGGCATCCACCCATTCAAACAGCGATGTCTGCTTGGCGATCCGTTCCAGATAGGCGCAATCCTCCGGGTTGAAACGTCCGAAACTGACGTTACTGAAATGATGCGACAGGCCCAGACGCAATTCGATTTCGCGAAACTGCTTGCTTTGAAATCCCGAGGCCGGAATCAAGAAATTACGAAAATCCAGAAAGTCCAATGGCGTCATTGTTTCGATGATGCCGATTTGCTGATTGATCACCGCCTGGATGCGAATGATCCGGTCGAGACGCACCGAGATGATGTGCAGCCTTTTCTCATCCAAAGGTGTTTGGGAAAATAGCTCCAGCACCGAAAGCAGTTCGTGAAGGATTTGTTTGAACCACAATTCATAAGTCTGATGGGTGATGATAAATAGCATTTCATCATGCGCTTCCTTGCCGTATTTGCCGCTTTCGGGGTCTTGCGCATTCAGCAGCGTGTCCAATTGCAGGTAATCGCTGTAATAAAGCGGCTTGGAATGCTGGCTCATGGCTTGATCCTCTCTGATTCGGAATGGAAGGGGTGGCTTTTTCCGTTAGCTACCAAAATACTGCATAACTTTCATTTTAACAATCGATCGTCGGATTGCCGGTAAAATTGCGCCGAGAAGACAGGTCAATCCTGTTGCGGCCGTGAAACTTAATCCTGTGGAATCGGGTCTCATCGCTTATTAAATGAGACGGAGGACATGCAATGGTTACTGCATCGAATCCGGCCGGAACCGATGGTTTCGAATTCGTCGAATATACCGCGCCGGATACCCGTAAGTTAGAACAACTATTCAAGCAACTGGGTTTTGCCGCCGTTGCCAGGCACCGCTCCAAGGATGTGGTGCTTTACCGGCAAGGCCAGATCAATTTTGTGATCAACCATGAACCGGACAGTTTCGCGCAAGCCTTTGCGAAAGTGCACGGTCCTTCGATTTGCGCGTTTGCGATCCGGGTAAAAAATGCCGCCGAATGTTTCGATCGGGTCGTCAGATTAGGCGCCCAGCCTTACCATGGCGATATCGGCCCGATGGAATTGAACATTCCGGCCATCCGCGGCATCGGCCGCAGCCTGATCTATCTGGTCGATCGCTACGGCGAAGAGCATTCGATTTATGATGTCGATTTCAACCCGCTGCCGGGCGCCGATTTAAATCCTCGGGGCGCGGGGCTGACCGCGATCGATCATCTGACCCATAATGTTTACCACGGCGGCATGGACAAGTGGGCGGATTTTTATCAGCGTCTATTTAAATTTAAAGAAATCCGTTATTTCGATATCCACGGTAAAGTCACCGGTTTGAAATCCCGCGCGATGACCAGCCCCTGCGGCAAAATTCGTATTCCGATCAATGAACCGAGCGATAACAAATCGCAAATTCAGGAATATCTGGACGCCTACCATGGTGAGGGCATTCAGCATATCGCGCTGGCGACCGACGACATCTACGCCGCGGTCGAAAATCTGCGCAACAACGGCATTCGCTTCATGGACGTGCCCGATACCTATTATGAAGCGGTCGATGCCAGGGTGCCCGGCCATCAGGAATCCTTGGCGCGCTTGCGGCAGGACAGGATATTGATTGACGGCGCCTCTGCGCGCGGCGCCGGTTTGCTGCTGCAAATCTTCACCAATACCGTGATCGGCCCGATCTTTTTCGAAATCATTCAGCGCAAAGGCAATGAAGGCTTCGGCGAAGGCAACTTTCAGGCGCTCTTTGAGGCGATCGAGCGCGATCAGATCCAAAGAGGAGTCATCTAATGCCGTGGATTCAGCTACCCAGAGTGGAAGGCAACGCATCGCGACAGGCGCATGCCGATCTTCCGGCCGGCACCTTTGAGCGGGAGCTGGGCAAGGAAGGCTTTTACGGCCCTTCCACGCAGATGCATCACCGCCACCCACCCACCGGCTGGGCGACAATCGAGGGGCCGCTGCGCCCTCACGCCTTCGACACACAAAAACTGGCGCCGCAGGAAACCTGCCCGTGGCAAGCCGCCTTGCTGTTCAGCAATGCGCATACCCAAATCCGCTTCCTGAAGCTCGAACACGACATGGATCATCTGGTGCGGAATGCCGACGGTGACGAATTGATCTTCGTGCATCGGGGCGCGGGCGAGTTGTACTGCGATTACGGCCATTTAGGTTTTGGCGAGGGCGATTATCTGCTGCTGCCGCGCGGCACGATGTGGCGCATCGACGTGAAAGAAGCGGTCAGCGCCTTGCTGATCGAGGCGACCCATGACGGCTACAAGTTGCCGGACAAGGGACTGGTCGGCAATCAGGCGATCTTCGATCCTGCGGTGCTGGAGGCGCCGAAGATCGATGAAGCCTTCATCGCCCAGCAAAACGAGACGGAATGGCGCGTGGTCGTTAAAAGAAGAAACCGGCTGAGCACCCTGACCTATCCGTTCAATCCGCTCGATGCGGTCGGCTGGCACGGCACGTTGATGCCGGTTCGCCTGAACTGGCGCGATATTCGGCCGTTGATGAGCCACCGCTACCATGTGCCGCCTTCGGCTCACACCACCTTCGTCTCGAACCGTTTTGTGGTCTGCACGTTCGTGCCACGGCCGTTCGAGACCGATCCGAACGCGTTGAACGTGCCTTTCTTTCACAGCAATGACGATTACGATGAACTGATTTTCTACCATGCCGGCCAGTTTTTTTCCCGCGATCACATCTATCCGGGGATGATGACCCTGCATCCCTCCGGCATTCCGCACGGCCCGCATCCGAAGGCGCTGCAGAATGCCGAGAAAAAGCGCGGCACGATGACCGACGAGGTCGCAGTAATGATCGATACGAGGGATGCGCTGGAGGTCTCCGAACAGGCCGAAGCGATCGAGTGGCCCGGCTACGTGGATTCCTGGAAATGAAGCTCGCGACGCTCAAATCGGACAGCCGTGACGGCAGCCTCGCCGTCGTGAATCGCGAACTGACCCGGGCCCAAACGGTTCCGGACATCGCCCCGACCTTACAGGACGCCCTGGATGACTGGGCCGGGGTTGAGCCGCGGCTGCAACAGGTTTATCAGGCGCTTAACGCCGGTGACTGCGAATCGATTCCGTTCGCTGCCAGCCAGGCGGCGGCGCCGTTGCCGAGAGCCTATCAATGGCTGGACGGCAGCGCCTACCTGAGTCATGTCGAACGGGTCCGCAAGGCGCGCGGCGCCGATTTGCCAAAGAGTCTGCTCGACGATCCGCTGATGTATCAGGGCGCCTCTGACGTGATGCTCGGCCCCTGCGATCCGGTCGAAGCCGCCAGCGCGGACTGGGGTATCGATTTCGAGGCCGAAGTCGGCGTGATCACCGATGATGTCGAATACGGGATATCGATCGATAAGGCCGCTTCCCACATCAAGCTGGTTCTGCTGATCAACGATGTTTCGTTGCGCCATCTGATTCCGGGCGAACTGGCCAAGGGCTTCGGATTTCTGCACGGCAAACCGGCCAGCGCCTTTTCGCCGGTCGCGGTGACCCCCGACGAACTCGGCGCGGCCTGGCAGGATTCCAGACTCCATTTGCCGCTAACGGTGCATTGGAACGGGCGCTTATTCGGCGAGGCGAATGCCGGCACCGACATGCAATTCAATTTTGCTCGGCTGATCGCGCATGCGGCCAAGTCGCGCAAGCTGACGGCCGGCACGATCATCGGCGCCGGTACGGTGAGCAATTACGATTTAACAACAGGCTATGCCTGCATCGCCGAAAAAAGGCTCGTCGAAATCCTCGAAACCGGCGCGGCCGTGACCGAGTTCATGCGTTTCGGCGACCGCGTCCGGATCGAGATGCTGAATCAGGAGGGACAATCGATCTTCGGTGCGATCGAACAGGAGGTCAGGCCGTGTCGTTAATCCTGTATAGCTATTTCAGAAGCTCCGCCGCGTACCGGGTGCGCATCGCATTGAACCTGAAAAATATCGACTATCAAATCCGCCCGATTCATCTGCTCAAAAACGGCGGCGAACAATTTAACGCCGATTACCTGGCGCTGAATCCGCAGGGACGGGTGCCTGTTCTGGTCGTGCAAGATCAGGTTCTGACTCAGTCGTCGGCGATCATCGAGTATCTTGAAGAGATCTACCCGGTCCCGCCGCTCCTGCCTACCGATCCGATTGCACGCGCCTATGTCCGCTCTTTGGCGCAAATGATCGCCTGTGATATCCATCCGCTGAATAATTTGCGGGTGCTGAACTATTTAAAGAACACATTTAATCATGATCAAAAACAAGTCTGGTACATTCACTGGCTACTGGAAGGATTTGCCGCGCTGGAAATGCGGCTGCAAAAAAGTGATTATCCGGGGCTGTTTTGTTTTGGCGATGTCCCCAGCATGGCCGATGCTTTTCTGATACCGCAGGTCTACAATGCTTTGCGTTTTGATTGCGAAATGGAAAACTTTCCGTTGATCAGCGCTATTTATCACAACTGCATGCAGGAAACGGCCTTTCAGAACGCCGCACCGGAAAATCAGCCGGATGCGGAACCCTAAGTGCGACGGCGCCAATATCGTCCGCTTGTCGACTACCCAGACCTTCGGCATGAATTTAATGCACACAAAAACCGATTCGCTTGAGCAACACGTGCTGGCGCTCGGTTCGGATGAACTGGATGAAGAGCGCATTAGCCGGCATCTGCGCCCCCTGTTTTCCCGCTCGCTGCACCACTCCCGTGAGGTGATCTATCTGGCGAATCACTCCCTCGGCCGGGCGCTGGATCAGACCGAAAACGACGTGATCGAAGGACTCGGGCATTGGTATGCGGACCGCGAAAACGCCTGGTCGTCGTGGCAGGAGGAAATGGACGCCTTCCGCGGGCGGGTAGCGACATTGATCCGCGCGCCGCGCGCCGATTGCGTGGTGCCGAGAGCCAGCGCGGGGCAGGGCCTGCGAACACTCCTGAATTGCTACGCCAGCCCGATCCGGGTCCTCACCAGCGCCGACGAATTCAATTCGATCGACCACATTCTGAAGACCTATGCCCGCCGCGGCCGCATTCATCTGACGCGTATCGCCCCAAAAGACGGCCGCCTGTATCGGCTTGAAGACTTTCTCGATGCGGTCCGGGACGCAAGCGATCTGGTCGTGCTCTCGCAGGTCATGTTCACCACCGGACAGCACTTATCCTTTTTGCCTTCCCTGATCGATGCGGCCCATCAGCAAGGCGCCAAGGTGCTGCTCGATCTGTACCATGCGGCCGGCGCCGTGCCGGTCGACGTCGCCGCTCTGGACATCGATTTTGCACTCGGCGGGAGCTATAAATATTTACGCGGAGGCCCGGGCGCCGGCTGGCTTTATCTGCACCCGCGCCATCTGGACGGCACGCTGGAAACGCTGGATAGCGGCTGGTTCGCAGAGTCTGAACCCTTCGCTTTCGCAAGACCGCAAGCGCCCGAATTGGCGGCCGGCGGCAATCGCTTCCTGGAGTCCACGCCCGCCGTCCTGCCCTTTTATCAGGCCCGGGCGGGACTGCTGCTGACGCTTTCGCTCGGTGTTGAACGTCTGCGCCGCTACTCGTTGAAACAACAGCTTTTCCTTGAGGAATCACTGCGGCGATATGGCATTCGCTGCCTTGGCCGGGCCGAAGAACGCGGCGCCTTTATCGCCATCCCGCATCGACACGCCCAGGTCGTCGCGGAAACACTCGAGCAAGCCGGTGTTATCTGCGATGCCCGCGAAGGCCTGCTGCGCTTTTGTCCGGATATACTGAATACCCGAGAAGAATTGACGATTGCGGCCGATAAATTGGCTGAAATTTGGACGCGCTTGCCATAGCACCTGCATGAACTAACCGAAACCTTTTCCGTTCTAACGTGAAGTATTTAGCCATCGGGGAACGACGTGAATTCAGTGCTTTGGCAGCCTTCGACGGCGCGAAGGGAAAACGCCAACATGACCCGCTTCATGAAACGGGTCAACAACGCATATGGCGTCGATGTTAGCGAGTACCCGTCGCTTTACCGATGGTCTATCGAAAATCCCGCCGCCTTTTGGGATTTGCTGTGGGATTTTGCAGGCATAAAAGCCGCCCACAAAGGGAAGGTCATTTTATCGGATCCTGATAAAATGCCCGGCGCCAAATGGTTCCCCGATAGCCGGCTCAACTATACGGAAAACTTATTGCGTCATTGCGATAAACGGGGCTCCGCGATCAGCTTTCGCGGAGAAAACGGCGAAACCCGCCGACTTTCCTACGATGACCTCCATCGCCAAGTTTCCCAAGCCGCTCAGGCGCTACGGAATGACGGCGTCAAGCCCGGCGACCGCGTGGCCGGCATTTTGCCAAACCTTCCCGAAACGATCATCGCGATGCTCGCCACCGCCAGCCTCGGTGCAATCTGGAGCAGTTGCTCGCCGGATTTCGGGGTGCCCGGCATCGTGGACCGTTTCGGTCAAATAGAGCCCAAGGTACTATTCGTCTGCGACGGCTACTTTTTTAATGGCAATTCATTCGATCGCACGGATCAGATCAAGCCTTTGCTGAAGGCGCTGCCGTCGGTGCAAAAGGCCGTGTTGATTCCTTATTTGAAGCGCGAAGCGCGTAGCGACAGCCATCAGGCAAGGCCTTGGCAAGACTATCTGGCGGATTTTCCGGAAAACCATTCTTTAGAATTTGTGCCGATGGCGTTCGATGATCCGTTGTTCATTCTCTATTCCTCCGGCACCACGGGGCCGCCGAAATGCATCGTACACGGCATCGGAGGCACCCTGCTCCAGCACCTGAAAGAGCATTTACTGCATGTGGACATCCATCCCGGAGAGCGTCTGTTTTATTACACCACCTGCGGCTGGATGATGTGGAACTGGCTGGCTTCCGGACTGGCATCCGGAGCGGAACTGATACTTTATGACGGCTCGCCTCTTTATCCTAAGGCTGACGCGTTATTCGACCTGATTGACGAATTCCGGATCACGATCTTCGGGGTTTCCGCGAAATATATCGACGCGCTCAAAAAATTCGCGGCAGTCCCTAAAAATACGCACAGTTTGTCCTCATTGAGGACGATTTTATCCACCGGCTCGCCCCTAGCACCGGAAGCGTTCGATTTTGTCTATCACGCGATCAAGTCAGACCTCTGCCTGTCATCGATTTCCGGCGGCACCGACATCATTTCCTGCTTTGTGCTCGGCTGCCCGCTCCTGCCGGTGCGCCGGGGAGAAATCCAGTGCCGGGGGCTCGCGATGAACATCGATGTTTACGACGAGAACGGCCGGCCGCTGCTAGAGGAAAAAGGCGAACTGGTCTGCAAGGCGCCGTTTCCTTCGATGCCGGTCGCTTTCTGGAATGACCCCGGACAGAACCAGTATCATGCGGCCTATTTTGAAAAATATCCGGGCGTGTGGCACCACGGAGATTATGTGGCGCTGACCGAAAACGGCGGCATGATCATCTACGGACGCTCCGATGCGGTGCTGAACCCCGGCGGCATCCGAATCGGCACCGCCGAAATCTACCGGCAGGTCGAGCAGATCGATGAGGTTCAGGAAAGCCTGGTCGTCGGGCAGGACATCGGTGGCGACTGCCGAATCATTTTGTTTGTGATTCTGCGTGACGGCGCGGCGTTATCGGATGCATTGAAGATGAAGATTAAGCAACGGATCCGGCAGAATGCCTCACCTCATCATGTACCGACGGAAATCCTGCAGGTGGCCGACATCCCCCGCACCCAAAGCGGAAAAATTGCCGAGTTGGCGGTGCACAATATCCTTCACGGACGTCCGGTAAAAAATCAGCACGCACTGGCCAACCCCGAGGCGCTGGAACAGTATCTGCGAATGAAAAAATTACTCACTTAACCGCCTGTTCAAGCGTTTAGGCTCAACAAATGCCGCTGCCGCAGCGTGCATTGATGGTTCAATGCACGGCCGCCAATTCGCGCCTTTGCGCATCCAGTCCGTCCCAGAATGCGGCGACGCCGTCCAGCATCTGATTGCCATGGCGAATAAATCCGTCCTCATCCAGTTCCAGCGTGAAATAAAGCTCCTCCAGTTCTTCCTGCGTATGGGCGGCATGTTGCGATTCGAGCTGATCGTGCCAGACAAAAAAGCCCATCGGCAAAGCGGCGCCGTTTATTTCGTTAAAGCGTCTGAAGCCCTTGATCAATTGCCCCCAGAATCCGGCGGCAGCCCAGTTTTCGACCGCATAACTGGCTGCCTGGGATACCTGATAGTCATCGCCCCCGTAAAGCCGGATCAGTTCATTGCAGAAAAACAGCGTGGAAGCGCTTCCCTGTTTGGGTTGGCCGATGTCGGCAAACGACAGGCCGAGCTTTTTCGCGATGTGATACAGCCATTCGAAATGGCCGGCACCGAAACGAAAGATGCCACCTTCGATGCTGCCTTCCGTCGATCCGAGGGCATCACCGCCGTTTGTTGGCGCGGCCGGCTTGAAGCAAACACCGATTTCATTGGCCAGAATTTCTTTGGATGCCCGCATGCTTTCGAGCGTCTCGGCATGAATCATCTTGTTTAGCTGAGCGATCAGAAACTGATTCGAAAATACCGAGAATTGTATGATAAACGCCTTGATTTGAGTCAGGCTTTGGTCGCCCTGTTCGAACCAGACGGTGTAAGGGTTATGGGTTATAATGCGATGGTTTAACAGCTCCGCGTTGATGCGGTGTTGAAATTTGAGCAAGCGTTTGGCTTTCGTGAGCGAATACCCGCGATGCCCTGCACTGAGTGCAAGCAGCGACGGCAGGGTCAAATTTTCGATATGATGCTTTTGCGCAAAATCGGCCAACGGATTGTCTTGCATGATGCACCTCCGATAAAGGTTGCTTAACGGGCATTTTGACATACCGGGATTGGATAAGTTTCTGGGACGCGGCGTAGCGCCGGGCTCAGAAGCTCCGGTCAGGTTTGTCAATCTATCTCAGTCCACAGTATAGAAGAGCAACAGTACGAAACAACAAACAGGCTCTAATCATTCGATGGAAAACCGCATAAATCCAGGATACCCGTGTCATCGCTTCTCGGTCGCCCCGATGCTGGATTGGACGGATCGACACTGCCGCTTTTTTCTCCGGCTGATTTCGAAACAGGCGCTGCTTTATACCGAGATGGTCACGACCGGGGCGCTGCTGCATGGCGACCGGCAGCGGTTTTTGCAATTCGATCCGAGCGAGCATCCGCTCGCTTTGCAATTGGGCGGCAGCGATCCGGCCGGTCTGGCCGCGTGCGCGAAGATGGCCGAGGATTTCGGCTATGACGAGGTGAATCTGAATGTCGGCTGCCCGAGCGACCGAGTGCAGAACGGGAGTTTTGGCGCCTGTTTGATGGCGGAGCCGGAACTGGTCGCCGAATGCGTCGGGGCAATGCGGAAGGCCGTTTCGATTCCGGTCACCGTCAAGTCGCGAATCGGCATCGACGACCGGGATTCCTACGAAGAACTGATCAAATTCATCGGCACGGTCGCTGAAGCCGGCTGCGACACCTTCATCGTGCATGCGCGCAAGGCCTGGCTGAAGGGCTTGTCACCGAAGCAAAACCGGGAAGTGCCGCCGCTGCGCTACGATACGGTCTATCGATTGAAACAGGATTTCCCAACCCTTCAGATCGTGCTGAACGGCGGCATCACCACGCTGGATCAGGCGGAGGACGTGCTCGGAAACGGTGTCGACGGCGTGATGGTCGGACGGGAGGCCTATCACAATCCTTATATCCTGGCCGAGGTCGACCGACGACTGTTCGGCGCATCGGCCGAAGTCATTACGCGCGCCGAGATCATCGAAAAGTTGTTGCCTTACATTGAGCAACAACGGGCCGAAGGCGTGCGTTTGCACAGCATCACCCGGCATATCCTCGGCCTGTTTCACGGCGAGCCCGGCGCCAGGTCCTGGCGCCGGCATTTGAGCGAACATGCGGTCAAATACGACGCGGACGCATCGGTTGTCCGCGAAGCATTAAAATTCACGATTCAATGATGTATACTGCATCACCTTTAGTTATATTGAGATTTCGATTGTGGAAGAGTATTTTTCGAAAATTATCGCCGCGGTGGGCGAGGATCTGAACCGCGAGGGGCTGATCGACACGCCGAAACGCGCCGCCGAGGCGTTCAAATTTTTGAATAACGGTTACGAAAAAAGCCTTGACGAGGTCTTGAACAACGCGGTTTTCACGGCCGAGACCGAAGACATGGTGATCGTGAAGGACATCGAATTGTATTCGTTGTGCGAGCACCACCTGCTGCCGTTCATCGGCAAGTGCCATGTCGGCTATCTGCCGCGCGGCAAGGTGCTGGGCCTGTCGAAAGTCGCGCGTATCGTCGATATGTACGCCCGGCGCCTGCAAATCCAGGAAAAGCTGACCAAGCAGATCGCCGATGCGATCGAAACGGCGGTCGACGCGAAAGGCGTCGCAGTCGTGATCGAGGCAAAACATTTGTGCATGATGATGCGCGGCGTCGAAAAACAGAATTCGGTGATGACGACCTCGGTGATGACCGGCATCTTCCGTAAAGAAATGAATACGCGTTCGGAATTCCTGAGTCTGATCAACCGCCAGTCATAACATGACGACGAAGAAAATCGGAGTATTGCTGGTCAATCTGGGTTCCCCTACCAAACCGACCACCGCGGCGGTCCGCCGGTTTTTAAAGGAGTTCCTTTGGGACCCGCGCGTCGTCAATATTCCCCGGCCGTTGTGGTGGCTGATTCTGAATTTTTTCGTGCTGCCGACGCGCCCGCGCCGGTCTTTTTTGGCCTACCGTAAAGTCTGGGACGAGAAAGGTTCGCCGCTGATTTATCTGACCCGGCAGCTGCGCGAAAAAGTGGCGGCCAGACTGGCCGCGCAAGGCATCAGCGTGCGCGATGCGATGCGCTATGGCGAACCGACGATCGCGGAGCAGCTGCGCGCCTTCAAGGAAGAAGGCATCGACTCGCTGGTGATCCTGCCGCTGTATCCCCAGTATTCCTCGACCACGACCGCCTCGGTGTTCGATGCGGTAGCCGATGAGCTGAAACAATGGCGGCACATCCCCGAGGTCCGCTTCATCAGCGCTTATTATCGCGATCCGGGCTACATCGCCGCGGTCGCCAAGTCGATCGAACACGCCTGGCATTTGCGCGGCAGGCAGGAACTGTTGTTGATGTCGTTCCATGGCCTGCCGGAAGTGCTGAGCAAATGGGGCGATCCGTATTTCGAGCATTGCAGGCAAACGGCCGCCAGTATCGCGAAACAACTCGAGCTTGAGGAGCACGAATGGCAGATGGTGTTCCAATCGCGCTTCGGCAAGGCCGAATGGTTGAAGCCGTATTGCCTGGATACGCTGAAAGAGCTGCCGAAACGCGGCATCAAAACGGTCGACATGGTCTGCCCCGGCTTTGCGGTCGATTGCCTGGAGACGCTCGAAGAGATCGCGATCGCGAACAAAGAAGAATTCATCAAGGCCGGCGGCAGCGCCTATCATTATATTCCGGCGCTGAACGATTCGGATGCGCATGCGGATGTAATCATCAACCTGCTTACACAAAAGTAGGTTGATGAGACTGTTTTTTGGCAACCCATCGTTCTTAGTTTCTATCTGTCTGGCTTAACGAAAGGCTGCTAACCCACCCACCCTATCGCTAACACGAGAGATCACCGATGACGGAAACGCTATTACAAAGCTGGCAGAATGTCTGGCCCGAGATCAAATCCACCCAGCCTTTGGACACCGGCACTGGCGTGATCGATCAGAGCGCTTTCAATACGATCGAAGTCGATAACGTTTTCGAATCGGTCAATCATTGTTCGACCACGCTCGGACAGGCGTTTTTATACCGCTCGCTATCCCGCCCCCTGGACGATCTTGACCAACTGCACGCGAAGCAGGAAGCGGTCGCGGAACTCCAGCAAAATCAGGGGCTCCGGGAAGCGCTCGAACGCCTGCTACAACATGCGGCCGACACTGAAAAAAATCTGTATAGGCTGTTTTATGCGGAATTTGTCGGCTCGTTCGGCTCCGCGCGCGGCGAACACGAAATCGAGGGCTACGGCTATGCGCAATACAAACGCGGCGTGCGCTTCATGCTCGATCTGGTCGACGGCATTCGCCAGCTTGATGCGCCTAACAGCCGCTTTCTGAATGGCGTCCTCGACAAAATCAACGCGTTCGCGGCAAGCCGCGATTATTCGCTGATGGCGGGACCGGTCTACGTGACCGAAGGCGTGATTCAAGCGAAGGAGGAAAAGCAGGGCTGGTTTCCGATTTCGGTGATTTTTAAACCCCGCCTGTTCAAACCATTGATCTTCCTCGCTCTGGCCTTTCTGCTCGGGCTGCTGCCGATGGCGATAGGCATCACCTCGCCCGCGCAGATCATTTTCTTCGCCCCGCTGTTCCTGGTTTATTTCCCTATCGTCGGCGGCTACGACCGCGACACCTGCATCATTCCTTTGCGCAATCAGTTTCGCAGCTCCGACGCAGTCGGCGAAGCGCTGGACGCGCTCGGACAATTGGACGAATTGCTGGCCTTCATCAAATTCTCCGAAGCCTTCGGCGGCGACATGGCGCTGCCTAAGCTGATCGACGCGCCACATCACCGGATCAATCTGAGCGCTGCGCGGAATCCGGTGCTCGGTAAGATGAATCCTAATTATGTCGCGAACGATTTCGTGCTGGACGACGACAAGCTGGTATTGGTCACAGGACCCAACAGCGGCGGCAAGACCGCTTTCTGCAAAACGATCACGCAAATCCAGTTGCTCGCGCAGATCGGCTGCCATGTGCCGGCCAAGGCCGCGACCTTGACCGTGGCGGACCGAATCTTCTATCAGGCGCCCGAAATCAGCCATCTGGTCGACGGCGAAGGCCGCTTCGGCACCGAATTGAAGCGCACCAAGGACATTTTCCTCGCGACCACCGCGAAAAGCCTGGTCGTACTCGACGAGATGTCCGAAGGCACCACCTTCGAGGAAAAAATGGAATCGTCGACGAACGTGCTGACCGGTTTCTATCGCAAGGGCAACAGCACGGTGCTGATCACCCACAATCATCAACTGGTCGATCATTTCATCGCCCAAGGCATGGGCGTCGCCCAACAGGTCGAATTCGCGCATGAGGCGCCGACTTACCGGCTGATTCCGGGCATTTCGCGCGTCAGCCACGCCGACCGCGTCGCCAAGAAAATCGGCTTTTCGAAAGAAGACATCGACAATTATCTCGCGGGTTCATCATGAAAATAGGCACGGCATTATCGAACAGCGCAACCAAGGCCTTGTTGCTCGGCAGCGGCGAGCTCGGCAAGGAGCTGGTCATTTCACTGCAGCGCTACGGCATCGAAGTGATCGCGGTCGACCGTTACGCGGATGCGCCGGCGATGCATGTCGCGCACCGCAGCCATGTGGTCGACATGACCGACGGCGAGGCGGTCAAAAAAATCATCGCGCTCGAAGCGCCTGATTACATCATTCCGGAAATCGAAGCGATCGCGACCGATGCCTTGGCCGAGATCGAACGGGAAGGACGCTCGACGGTCGTGCCGAATGCGCGCGCGATTCAATTGACGATGAACCGCGAAGGCATCCGCACGCTCGCCGCGGAAGAGCTGAAATTGCCGACCTCCGCTTACGCCTTCGCGGAAAGCTTCGCGGAACTGAAAGAAGCCGTTGACGAAAAAATAGGCTATCCTTGTTTCGTTAAGCCGACGATGTCGTCATCCGGCAAGGGCCAGTCGATGGTCAAGGACCCGGAGCAACTGGAAGCCGCATGGAATTATGCGAAAGCCAGCGGCCGGGTCGATACCGGCAAGGTGATCGCCGAATCCAAGATCGATTTCGATTTCGAGATTACCTTGCTGACCGTGCGCGCGCTGAATCAACACGGCGAGATCGAAACCCGTTTTTGCGCGCCGATCGGCCATCGTCAGGAACACGGCGACTACCGCGAAAGCTGGCAGCCGCAGCCGATGACGCCCGCGGCGATCAAAGCCGCAGAGGACATTGCGTTAAAAGTCACCGGCGCGATCGGCGGACGCGGCCTATTCGGCGTCGAGTTGTTCGTGAAGGGCGATAAAGTCTGGTTTAGTGAAGTCAGTCCCAGACCGCATGACACCGGCATGGCTACAATGATTACGCAGCAACAGAATGAATTCGAACTGCATGCCCGGGCGATACTGGGCTTGCCGGTCGATACCGGACTCTTGAGAATTGGCGCCAGCGCGGTTATATTGAGCCAGGAAGAAGCCGACGATGTGGTTTATGACGGGCTTGCCGCTGCATTGAGCGTGCCGGGCTGCGAAATCCGTCTGTTCGGCAAGCCGCGCGCGTTGGTGAACCGGCGCATGGGCGTTGCGCTGGCAAGCGCGGAAACGATTGAAGAAGCAAAAGAAAAAGCGGTAAAAGCCGCCAACTTGGTCATTATCAATCCAGGATAAGGAGGTGTAATCATGCTGAGATTAGCCACAGTTATAATCACCCTAGGCGCATCCGGTACAGCGCTGGCCGACATCTATAAATATGTCGACAGTTCCGGCCGCTCCTACTACACCAATGTTAAGCCCCAATCCAGCAACAACTCATACAAGCGCATCATGGAAACGAAACCGTACCATTATGCGCGGCCTGCCCCCGCGATGGCCGGTTACAGAAATTATGTCGGAGGCAGCCCAAACAAGCAAAAATTCAGCGACCTGATCAATACGGCGGCTTACCGCCATCAAGTCGATCCGAAACTGGTGCATGCGGTGATCCAGACCGAATCGGCCTATAACGCCGGCGCGATTTCATCGGCGGGCGCGGTCGGCTTGATGCAGTTGATGCCGGACACCGCAAGGCGCTACGGCGTGGACGACCGCCGCGATCCGGATCAGAATGTCGATGGCGGCACGCATTATTTGCACGACCTGATCCGGATGTTCAGCCCGAATCTGGAACTGGCCGTTGCGGCTTATAATGCCGGCGAAAACGCGGTGATCAGACACAATTATTCGATCCCGCCGTATCCCGAAACCCAAAACTATGTCAAACAGGTTTTGGCGAGATATAACCGGCTGTGACTTATCACCGGCTGTCTTTAGTAAGATAAGCCCCGGCTTGGGTGCCGGGGCGATCAAGAGAGGCGCCGCCGTCCTGAGACGAAGCGCGCTTTATCCAAGAGAGGGGCCTTTCCGGCCGTTTAGATTTACCGTTTAGGCCGATGCAAAATGTGAAACAGCCACATTCCGAAAAGCATCGCACCGACAAACACAATGTTTCCCTGAAGCCCATAAATCAGCCCGGAAAACGCAGGGCCGGGACAAAAACCCGACAAGCCCCAGCCGATGCCGAACAACGCCGCGCCAGCGAGAAGGCGGCTGTCGATTGGGTTCGTCGCCGGCGCTTGAAAGCTGTCCGTGCAGACAGGTCTGGAGCGTTTGAGGATGAACCACTGCAGCGGCATCAAGGCCGCGAGCGCACTGGCCATCACCAGCAGCAGACTCGGGTCCCATTGCCCCGCCACATCCAGAAAGCCGAGCACCTTGCCCGGATTGATCATTTGCGAGACATACAGCCCCAGCCCAAACAAGGTGCCGCAGAGTAATGCGGATAAAGCCAAAACCATCCGATCAACTCCCCGCGCCGAGCAAATGGCGCGCGATGTACACGGTGATACCGGCGCTGAGCATGAAGGTCAGCGTCGCGGCCAAAGATCGCTTCGACAACCGCGCCAGCCCGCAAATACCGTGGCCGCTGGTACAACCGCTGCCGAGGCTCGTGCCATAGCCGACCAGCAAGCCCGCGGCCGCCATCAACGGCAGCGAATCATTAACTTGCACATCGACCGGCAGCCAGCCGGTCTTGCCGATCAACAGCGGCCCCAGCACGAGGCCCGCCAAAAAGCACAGCCGCCAGCCGGGATCGACACACCGGAACGAAAACAAACTGCCGGCAATACTCGAAATGCCGGCACGCCGCCCGTTCAGCAGTAAAAACAGAGCGGAGGAAAGACCGATCAGCAGGCCTCCCGCCAGCGCCGAAAAAGGGGTAAAGTTTTCCATAACACCGGCCTTTCGTTAATTAAAACGCTTGGACCAGCCCAGCTGAAAGGAATACTGATCCATTTCCAGTTCGATGTTCTGCGTGGGGCTCAGCGGGTTCGGCCCTTTGACCGAATTGCTCGGCGAATACATGAAAGCAAAACTCACTTCGTCCTTGTCGCCGATCGCGCGGCTGAACCCGGCCGTCACGTGATACTCCTGCACCCCCGGAGCCAATATGTTGAATAACACCTCGGACTCAGGAATGGGCTGCTCGCCGTAGCTCAGGCCGGCGCGCCAAGTCCAGTTTTCGTTTGGCCGCCATTCGGTACCGAATTTGAAGATGGTCATGTCCTTCCAGCCGAAACCGGGGCCGCCATCCTCGCCGAGTCGCTTCGTCAACAGATTCGGAAACATCGGATTGCCGACCGAATCGATTTGGCTGTAACGGATGTGCTCGACGTCAAAGGACGTCGTTATCTCTTTATTGATGTCCCAGGCCAGACCGAAGTTGAAGCTTTCGGGAATATCAAAGCCTCCTTGTTCGGCAAACAGCCCTGCATAGTCGTCTAATTTGGACATCGTGATACGGCTTTTGTAGGATGCCCCAAATCTGACGCCCGGAATCAATTCGACCAAGCCGCCGACCCTGACTCCGCCGCCGAAGGAATAGTTATAGCCCTGGTTAGACAGATGCTCTGGATCACTCGAAAACGGCGCGAACGCATTCAGGCCGCGAGCCTTGAAGCGCTGAATCGCAAATATCGGCGCGATACCGAGCGAAAATCGGCCATCGCCAAAGCTGTGTGCATAACTCGGCACGATGAACGCCTGAGCCTTATCAATGCCGGTCGTTCCGGCGCAAAAAGTGCCGCTGCCGCCTGGGAATGGGCATAAAGGATTCGGCTTTGCGACATAATCGGTATTCATGCCGCCGTTGCCGTACAGCGTCACGCCGACCGCCTGCTCCTTGTCGATCCGGTAATTCCAGCCGAATGCCGGCACCGGAAACCATTCGCTGTCGCTTTCGACGGTACCGGAGTTCAATGGAAAAGCGCCCGGCGCCAGCGTCGGCGTGCCATCGACGGTATATTGGCGGCGCGGGCTGAACAACTCGATTTCCGCATCCAGCCGGTCGCCGATATAGGCGATGCTGGCCGGATTGACCGCGGCCGCGAACGAATCCAGCGGCCGCGCGGTGCTGGCGCCGGCCAGGGCTTTGCTGCGGGCGCCGTAGCCGTGCGCAAAATAGCCGTTGGTTGCTTCCGAAATGGCCGGCAGCCCCCCCAGAACGACCGCAAACGTGGCGGTTCGGTAGATATTTTTCGAAATCATGGTTGCGCTCTCCCTAATCGTTTTACAGAATATTCAAATAAAGCGATATTAACAAGCTCATGATTTTCAACAAAATGATATTAATCGATTTACATAGCGAATAATTCGATAAGAGTTCGCGGCTTTGCAGAGCGCCGAACTGAGGCTTGGCGTTCCCAGAAAAAACCAGGCAGGCCTTCAGCCGGAAAGTTATTTTTTAGGACATCCTAAGCGGCATCGATCCGCGCAAACGCCTTTGCCAAACAACGCGTCATCAACCAGCAGGCCTGCTCCGGCGTCTGGCCGTAGGTCAACAAGCCGTCTTGATGCCCCAGCATCACGATCACGCCTTGTTCCTGATGGCTTTGCGCCTGGGCGCTGACCGCTTGCGCCATCGCCGGCGTGCCATAGGCGATATCCGCCGCCACGCACGGCAATTCCAAAGACTCGGCGTGATGCCAGATTTCGGGGCTATGCCCGTGCGCCACGCAGCGAACCGACGGCGCGGCCTGATAAATAGCCGCATGCGTCAAGGCTTCCGAAGACGGCGGCAACGGCCCTTCGGCGGCCAGATAATTGTCTTCGGGCCGCGCCTGCCGGACCCAGGCATAATGCTCGGCCGTCAACCGCGGCAAATGGCCGGTCTGGGTGCCGGTGACCCAAAAGCCGCCAGCATCCAGCCGAAGACTCAAGTTGCCGTAGCTCAACCCGCCATAACGCGCCGCATCCTGCCCGATCACGCCGAGCCGCCAGAGCAGGCTGCGCCAGGCGTTCAATTCGGCGAAGCCGGGCATGCTTCCGGCAGGCGTAAAGTGATAGTCCAGGCGGTATTTGATGACGCCTTCCTGTTCGCTCATGGTGTGTGCTTGCTGGAGCAGGAAAATAATGGGGGTCGACTTTGCACTGAATTTACGTCTAAACTTGGGAGCCTATTCGTATTTTATCACCCCTGTAAAATGCGGATCGCGACAATCCATCGTCACACTTGCTTTTATGAAGCACTTCACAATAAACTCAGATGGCATGGGTTCGCGAAATAAACGGTAAAAAATAGTTAAGCTTCTTGTGTTTAACTAATGCGGTACTGCCAAGCCCGGAGGGTGTCATTTTAAGATGGAAACTATTAAACCCCATGTTGCGGTTGAAGAAGAGCATTGGAAGACCGTGCACAAACGGAATGCATCACGGATTCAGCTACTCAATCAAGTCTATACCGCGGTCGCCCAAACGAATCGAATTGCCAGACACACGAAACATGCGGGCGAATTGTTCGACGCGGTATGCCGCATCGCGGTTGAGCACGGCGGCATGAAAATGGCCTGGGTCGGCATGAATCGCCCCGGCAGTGGCCGCATTGACGTGATCGCCTGCCATGGCGCCCATCTGGACTATCTGGATGATCTTGCGGTTTCGGTAAGATCCGATGTTCCTGAAGGCCTCGGCCCTACCGGCACCGCCTTGGGTGAAGGACGCGCGGTTCTGCTCCAGGATTTTGCGGTGAATCCCGCCACGCAGCCCTGGCAGACCCGCGCGCTTCAATCGGGCAATTGGCAGGCCAGCGCAGCATTCCCCATTCTGAGAAATGGGGCGCCTTATGCGGTACTGACCCTTTACCACGACAAAAAAAATGCCTTTAACGAACTGATCGTCAGCCTGTTAAATATGATGGCCGATGACATGGGTTTTGCGCTCGACGCAATCGATGCCGAAGCCGAACGCCAAACCATGCTGCGCGATCTGCGTAATAGCGAGGAGCGCTACCGCTTGTTGCTGGATTTGGTCCCCGATCAAATCTGGATCGCAAGACCCGACGGACATCTCGACTATGCCAATCAGCGCGCGCTCGATTATTTCGGCTATAGCCTTGAGGAAATGCAGGGCTATGGCTGGCAGAACATCGTCCACCCCGATGATTTCGCCGGCGTATTAACTACCCTATCGGAGTCGCTGCAAACCGGCAAAAACTTCAAAGGCGAATACAGAATCCGCCACCATTCGGGCGAATACCGCTGGTGCTCGGCCAGGGCGCATCCGGTTTTTGATGACGACGGCCATATCAAGAAATGGTACGGCATCACCACCGACATGACCGAGCGCAAGCAAGCCGAGGACCGGCAACGGTTAACCGCCCGTATTTTTGATAGTACGTTGGAGGGCATTATCGTCACTGACGCCGCTTGTCATATCATCGAGGTCAACGACGCCTTCATAGAAATCACCGGCTACATGCGCGAGGACGTGATCGGCAAAACCCCACGAGTTTGGAAATCCGACCATCATAGGCCGGAGTTTTATCAAGCAATGTGGCAGGCGATCAATACAACGGGCCACTGGAGCGGGGAAATATGGAATCGCCGTAAGGACGGCATGGTATATCCCGAATGGATCACGATTTCGGCGATAACCGATGATAATGGCAAGGTCAGTCATTACTTCGGGATTTCATCGGATATTACCTTGCTGAAGCAGCATGAAAAGCAACTGGAATTCATGGCGCATTACGATGCGTTGACCGGCATTCCCAATCGCGTGCTGCTCGTTGACCGTATGCAACTTGCTTTGGCGAGGACGCGCCGCGAAAATAACCTTCTGGCGGTTTGCTATCTGGATTTGGACGGTTTTAAGCCGGTTAACGACACCTGGGGCCACGATGTAGGCGACATGGTGTTGATCGAAATCGCCAATAGGCTCAGCCATTCCTTGCGCGGCGGCGATACCGTCGCGCGTCTCGGCGGCGATGAGTTCGTCATTTTATTGCTGGGCATCGAGAATGCCGATGAATGCTACAACAGCCTGAATAGGCTGGTCTCGGTTATCGCACAAAGCATTGTTCTCCAGGGTCAGCTTTATACATTTACTGCCAGCATTGGCGTCACGCTTTATCCGCATGACAATGAAGATCCCGAGACCTTGCTCCGTCATGCCGATCAGGCGATGTATCAGGCCAAGAAATTAGGCAAAAACCGCTATCACATTTTCGACCCGACCGAGGATGTGCTGTTCAAAACGCATCACGATAAAATATCCACGATAGCTCAGGGCCTGCTCGATCAGCAATTCGAGCTGTTTTATCAACCCAAGGTGGCTTTGGCCGAGTCGCGTATCGTGGGGGCCGAAGCGCTGATCCGCTGGCGCCACCCGGAACGCGGCCTGTTGCCGCCCCATGATTTTTTGCCCTTGATCGAAAACACCGCGCTGGATATTCAGGTGGGCGAATGGGTGATCAATACGGTGTTGATGCAAATAGAACGCTGGCGCCAAGAAGGACTATCGCTTGAAATCAGCGTCAATATCTCGGCGAATCATCTGCAATCGCCGGGGTTTGTCGCCAAATTGCAGCAAAAACTGGCCCTTTATCCGGATTTGCCGCCCCGGCAACTGCAAATCGAAATTTTGGAAACGGCCGCCTTAAGCGACATTGCCGCGGTATTAGGCATTATCGAAGCTTGCGCGGCGATCGGGATCAGTTTTGCGCTGGACGATTTTGGCACCGGCTATTCTTCTCTGGCCTATTTGCGCAGGCTGCCGTTCAACACGCTCAAAATCGATAAGAGTTTCGTGCGCGACATGCTGATCAATTCGGATGACCGCGCCATTGTACAAGGCGTTATCGCCTTGGCCGCCACCTTCAATCGGGTCACGGTCGCCGAAGGCGTGGAAATCCAGGCTCTTCTGAGCACCTTACGGGATATGGGCTGCGACATTGCCCAGGGCTATGGCATCGCCCGTCCGATGCCGGCAAGCGATTTCGTGTCGTGGTGCCGGAATTTTCGGATGTAGGCCAATGCGGGAATTGGCTTTACGTACAGTGCGCCAGACGTTCAGAACTGCTTTTCCAGTCCTGCTTGTTTGAGCGCAGCGTTGGCGGTATGGCGCGATTTGATTTTGCCGTCGACGACAAAGTGCTTGTCGGAAATCGGGCTGAACCAAATTTCATGATCGCCTTTGCCTTGCCTGACAAAATAGCAACCATTCGATTTAAGTGCATTTTTGAGTAGTGGGGTAAAGTCGCCCATCAGTGGCAAGAGTTCGATTTTGATTTGCCGGCAAAGAAGCCATCCAGCATGAACGGCAGTTCATCGCTGACCGAACCCTGATGGTTTGCTTCGATCAACTCGGGAATTACGATTTTTAACCGTTCAATCAAGGCATCTACGGTACTCGCTTCAATCGCAAGCCCCACTACATCGTCACTCGTCGCTATCCAGACACGAGCTTCATCGTCCCATTCGGCATTAATTTTTAAGGGTTTCATCTGCTGCTCCATCCAACTTGTAGGCGTTCGTTTATTCTGAAATCAACCGATTCGGCTGCTTGCCGCAATCTTATCAGACGGCTTTTGAGCCTTGAGATTCGCCATGAAATACAGCTCCTAATTGATTTCAGGACTAGCGTCATTTTTTTATCATCATCGCATAAATAGATCATAAATAACAATGTCATAAATTTTTGATCTATCAACTTCGAAGCGCATTTCTGGCAACGATTCAAGCTTGTTTCACGAGCTAAAATTACGGCCCTACAGGATTGTGATCGGCGCAATTTTGCCTGGTTTCGCACAACCACTTTGGCATTCAGCGTGTCTACTTTCGTTCGCATTGACACGAAGTCATATGCAGTTTCCTAGTCCAACATGGCGACCAAAGAGACAAGCCACCCAAACGCGCTTTTGGAAATTTTCTTTTGAATCAGGTACGATGGTTACGCTGAACGTCCGTCGGCGGCGAATCCCTTACCGACGGCGGCTACGCTTGACCCTACCCGTCCGGCATTTTACCGGCCTCGTGTATCGGGCGCATCATCCGAGGTGGGCGTTTACGCCGCTGTCCGGCAAAGGCGCGAAAAAATACGGCGGCCGCTTCAACCGTCCTGGAAGTGAGGCACTTTACACCTCGTTGGATTTGACCACCGCCTGGATGGAAGCGCAGCAAGGCTTTCCGTTCAAACCGCAGCCGATGACTATGGTCGCCTATCAGGTCAACTGCGCAGATATCACCGATCTGCAAGACCCAGCCATACAGCAAAGCCTTGGCTATGACTCCGCCGACCTGGGTTGCGCCTGAGAAGACATGGCATTGCAAAACCGCGAACCGCCGACTTGGCGGCTGTCCGAGCGCTTGCAGACCCAAGGCATCGCCGGTATCCTGGTATGGAGTTTCGCGCCCGGCAGCACGGATGACAGCCGTAATCTAGTGCTCTGGCAACGGTCGAACGCACATATATCTCCCCTCCTATGATGTCACATTTGCGAAAAGATTTGTGGCTGTATGCAAAAGCTAGGATTCCGTCAAAAATAACTTTCCTAAATGCTGTCACCCGTTCATGCTTCGACGAACTCAGCACGAACGGGTGACAGCATGAGCCGGGAATTTTCCGTCCATCCTTCGACAAGTTCAGGACGAACGGAAAATTTTATCGGGAAGTTATTTATGACCATATCCTTAGTACGCAGCGGAATCCGGGGAAACATAGGCTCCGATAAACCCGGATTCCACTGCGTTTCATCCTGGCTACACGCTGCGGGAAAAAGACAAATCCGCTAAGCCTGACACAGGCAATAGAGTCGCTGGGAGAATGCAATGGAAACTTACAGAACCACATTCACGATCAAGCGGCTATGGCTGATTCTGGCGGGCAGCATGGTCGTCATGTTCGCGGTATTGCTGTATTTTGGCCGCGAAATTTACCACTTGGCGCCGCCGATCCCTGCGCGAGTCGAAACCGCAGCCGGCGAGGTGGTGTATACCCGCGCCGATATTCAGCGCGGCCAGAATGTCTGGCAATCCCTCGGCGGCATGCAGCAGGGCTCGGTCTGGAGCCACGGCGGTTATCTTGCGCCCGACTGGAGTGCCGACTGGCTGCACCGGGAAGCCGAGTCCCTGCTGGCGCTGATCGCCGCTCGCGATCGTCCCTCCGCATCAGGCAAGCTTCAGCATAAAATTCATGAAGCCGTGCTGCAAGAGGAGTTGCGCGAGAACACTTTTGATCCGGGGACCGACGTGATTACGGTCAGCCCGGAACGCGCTGAGGCCATTCGCCATATTGCAGAGCATTACCGCGGCCTGTTTCAAGCGCACGAGGACTACCTGGAACTTCGCCGCGACTACGCCTTTCCGCTGCATTCATCCCTTAACGACGAAGATGCCCATGCGCTGACCGCGTTCTTTTTCTGGACCGCCTGGAGCACGGTGACCCACCGCCCCGGCGATAATATCAGCTATACCAGCAACTGGCCTTATGATCCCTTGGTCGGCAATACGCCCAGCGCCAGCGTACTGATCTGGAGCATCATCTCCATTCTGCTGCTGCTCGGCGGCATCGGCGGCCTGGTCTGGTATTACGTGCGTCAATACGACGTCTGGCGCGCCGACCTTGAACCGGAAACCGGTTATGCCAAAGAAGATTTTTTGACGGATGCCGCGATCACGCCGTCGATGCGGGCGACCGCGAAATATTTCTGGGTGGTGACCGCGTTGTTCGCCGTGCAGGTTTTGCTGGGCATCGTCACCGCGCATTACGCAGTCGAAGGCCAGGGGCTCTACGGCCTGCCGCTGGTCGATTATTTGCCTTATGTGATTACCCGCACCTGGCATACGCAATTGGCGGTGCTCTGGATCGCCACCGCCTGGCTCGCCACCGGACTCTATGTGGCGCCGCTGCTTTCCGGGCACGAACCGAAATTCCAGCGTTTCGGCATCAATTTTTTGTTCTACAGCCTGTTGCTGATCGTCGCCGCTTCGTTCGCCGGCCAGTGGCTGGCGGTGCACGGGTATATCGATGATCTGAAAGTCAATTTCTGGTTCGGCCATCAGGGTTACGAATACACCGACCTTGGCCGGTTCTGGCAGATCTATCTGTTTATCGGTTTGCTGCTGTGGGTCGTGCTGGTACTCCGGGCCTTGTGGCCTGCGCTACAGGAAAAGACCAACCAGTCACTGGTGTTTCTGGTGATTGTATCCACGATCACGATCGGCTTGCTGTTCGGCGCCGGGCTGCTGTGGGGGCAACACACCCACATCAGCATCATGGAATACTGGCGCTGGTGGGTCGTGCACCTGTGGGTCGAAGGCATCTTTGAAGTTTTCGCGACCGCGATCATCTCTGCCCTGTTCGTGCGCATGGGCATTTTGCGCGTCTCCGTCGCCACCACCATGATTCTGTTTGCCACCATCATCTTTCTCGGCGGCGGCGTGCTCGGCATCTTCCACCATTTGTACTGGAGCGGTACGCCGATCGCGGTATTGGCGCTCGGCGCGGTCTTTTCCGCGCTCGAAGTCGTGCCCTTGATGGTCGTCGGTTTTGAAGCCTACAATCAGGCAAGAGTCGAAAATCAGCGGCTCTGGGAGAAAGCCTACCACTGGCCGTTCATGTTTTTCACCTCCGTACTGGTCTGGAACCTGATCGGCGCCGGCCTGTTCGGTTTCCTGATCAACCCGCCGATCGCGCTGTATTACATGCAGGGCCTATACACCACAGCCAACCACGGCCATGCCGCTTTGTTCGGCGTCTATGGCATGCTCGGCATCGGCCTGATGCTGTATTGCCTGCGCGGCCTGACCGATATCCGGCAATGGAACCAGAAGCTGCTGAAAATCGCCTTTTGGGCGTTGAATATCGGCCTGGCGATGATGACATTTCTATCGCTGTTGCCGCAAGGACTCTGGCAAACCTACGCCAGCGTCAAACATGGCTATGCCTACGCCCGCTCCGCCGAATTCATACACAGCACACTGATGGAAGCCCTCGTCTGGGCGCGCGTTCCCGGCGACCTGGTATTCGGCATCGGCGTTTTTGCCTTTGTGGCGTTCGTGTTGCAGGCATTCAGGAAAAGAGCGGCCACGGCAGCAACGGATTTGAATCGATGAGTCGTGTCGAGGTCTAATTTCTCAAGGCCCAGCCCCAGATGGTCGTCGAGGTTTGGGCCCTATTAACCTAGAAAAATCAGTTGATCCACAAAACACACTAAAATCACGAAAAAATTCAGCAAGTTATTGCTTAGAAAAGCGACACCCTCCGGGTGATCGAATCACGCGATCTACCACCTTGATTTATTTCGTGTCTTTCGTGCCTTTCGTGGACTCACTGCGGTTTTAAGGATTAACGACGTTGGCCGTGATTGGAGGGACTGATGGTTGTTCGTGTTGTCAGGCTCGGCAGCGAGCGAGTGGAAGGCGAAGGCACGCGCATCGGCACGGTGCGCAGGCCTCCGCGCGGCGTGCCGAAAGCCGAGTTTGCGGCAAAAAACTGGTACGACGTGTGGTTCCCGAACCTGGCGCCGAGCCTCGAAGCGATGAAGCTGGCCCACGAAGCCAGGACGCCCGCAGACTGGGCTGCGTTCTTCAAGAAATATCGCGCCGAAATGGCAACGCCCGAGAACAGCCACGCGATCGAACTGCTCGCCGCGCTGTCCCACCAAAGCAATTTCTCGGTCGGCTGCTACTGCGAGAACGAAGCCCATTGCCACCGTTCGGCGTTGCGCGAGCTTCTGGCCGAGAAGGGCGCCAAACTGGAAGAGTGAAAGCCGATGACAACGACCAAGAAATTGAAATGGCTATTGGTGCTGGTCCTGATCTTCGGCGGGTTCGCGATCTATAAACTTTTCGGGGGGCTCGCGGCCGATATTGCCCTGACGGAGTATGCCTGGCTATTCAAGATCGTTTCGGAATTCGGCCTGTTCCTGTCGGTGATTATCTCGGTCGGCTATGTGCATCATTGGCTGATCGCGGAGGAAGAGCATCGGGAATCGGAAAGCAATTTGCGCGAGACGCTCGAGACATATGTGAATAAGATTCTATTCAACTCGGTCAAACGCGGCTTCTTGGGAATCACCCAGAAAGAATTCGATTTCAGCCAGGTCATGTCCGGATTGAAGCCGGGCGATTATGTGTATTGGCTGATCACCTTCGATCCCCGTTTCAAAAACAAGTCACGGGAATTGGAAAATGCGATCAAGAATGGCGTGCATTTCCGCTTGCTGATATTAAAAGACGGCAGCCGGATCGGCGAATTGCGCGCAACCGAAACCACCGGATTCAACCCGCATGAGTTTAATGAATACAGCAAGTTATTCAAGGTCTCGCTGGAAGACGTGATCGGGCGTCTCGACGATGCAACCCCGGGCTCGATCGGCGTTTTCATATACGACGGCCTGCCCTGCGTACCCTTATTCATCATCATTCGCAACGAATCGAAAAAGGTCGCGGTTTACAATAGCTTTTATCTGACCGAGCCGGTTTCGAAAATGCCTTATCTGAATTGGGAAACCGTCCTTAAATTGGGCAACCAGAATTCTTTCGAGTCGGATGACTGGAATATGGCCGATCTCTTTTTTGATTATTTCAAGACGCGCTGGGAAATCGAAAGGTCCCAGTTAGGCGCAGGCGATAATTCCGGGCAGGCCGAGCCCGCTAATTTCATCCATGCCCCGGCCGCAGCCAAAAAGCTGTGTTTGACGCTTTATAACGAATAGCCGGCGTCAACGAGCAAGCCGACTGCCGCGTCTTCAGTCACTGAGGACGCCTTGCGCCTGCAAGTCGGCATGATAGGACGAACGCACCATCGGCGCGCTGGCAACCTGTTCGAATCCCATTTCCCTCGCAACCCGGCCGTAGTCGTCGAATTCCGCCGGCGTGATATAGCGGTTGACCGGCAGATGCGCCTTGCTGGGCTGCAAATATTGGCCGAGGGTCAGCATCGTGCAGCCGTGGTCGAGCAGGTCCTGCATCACCTGATAGACTTCTTGCGTTTCCTCACCGAGGCCGAGCATCAGCCCCGATTTGGTCGGCGCCTCTGGCCGCGCTTTTTTATAGCCTTCGAGCAACTTTAAAGAACCCGAATAGTCGGCGCCGGGGCGGGCCTGTTTGTAAAGCCGCGGCACCGTTTCGAGATTGTGATTGAACACATCGCAAGGCTGCTCCGCCAGGATCGCGATCGCCTTGTCCATGCGCCCGCGAAAATCGGGTACCAGGATCTCGATCTTGGTGCCCGGCGATTGCTGCCTGATTTCCTTGATGCAGCCTGCGAAATGCGCGGCGCCGCCGTCGCGCAGATCGTCGCGGTCGACCGAGGTGATCACGACATATTTCAGCGCCAGCGCCTTCAGCGCCTCGGCCAGTTGGCGGGGCTCGTTCGGGTCGAGCGGCAGCGGCTTGCCGTGTGCGACATCGCAAAACGGGCAGCGGCGCGTGCACAGGTCGCCCATGATCATGAAGGTCGCGGTGCCGTGCTGGAAGCACTCGGCTAGATTCGGACAGGCAGCTTCTTCGCAGACCGTGTGCAGGTTATGCTCGCGCAGCAACTGTTTGACCCGGCTCACTTCATTGCCGGCGGACAGCTTGACTCTGATCCATTCCGGCTTGCGCAGCGGCGCCTCGGTGGTTTCGACCTTGACCGGAATGCGCGCGAGTTTTTCGGTGCTGCGTTGATGGGTTTCCGGCGTGGCGCGGGAAGGCGCTTGATAGGTCATGAGTGTAGTTTTTCCGTCAGTATGTGCAGCACGCGTTCGGCCAGTTGATCGCGATCGACCGCAACGCCGAGATCGGCCAGTTGGGTCACCTCGAGTCCGGCATAACCGCAGGGATTGATATAGCTGAACGGCGTCAAATCCATCGCGTGATTCAGGCTGAGGCCATGATAGCAGCAATTGTTCTTGATCCGAATCCCGATCGAGCCGATTTTTTTGCCGTTCACATAAACGCCAGGCGCTTCGGGGCGGGCGATGGCGGCAATGCCGTAGTGAGCCAGCGTATCGATCATCGTTTGTTCGAGCAGCGTGACCAGAGGGCGCACACCCAGTTCGCGGCGCTTGAGGTTCAGCAGCGGATACACGACCAGCTGCCCCGGTCCGTGATAGGTGACCTGCCCTCCCCGATCGGTCTCTACAACCGGAATCGCGCCGGTATTCAACAGATGCTCGCGCTTGCCGTTCAGGCCGAGCGTGTACACCGGCGGATGTTCGACGACCCATATCTGGTCGTCCGTCTCCGGCGTCCTGTCCAGGGTGAAACGCTGCATGGCCTGCCAGGTCGTTTCGTAGTCCTGTAAGCCGAGTTGCCGGATCATCATCGTCATAGAAAAAAGCCGATAGCCTAAGGGCTTACCCCCTGAGTCCGACTTATAACGTCATCAAGATGTGCGGGCTGCGGTTCAGGTCCAGGTAAATCGCATCCAGTTGCTGACGGCTGTTCGCTTCGATCACGACCGTGATTGCGGTATAGTTGCCGCCCCGGCTCGGCCGCGAGGAGACCGCGCCTTCGCCGAGGTTCGGCGTGTGCCGGCGCACGATTTCGACGACAAGCAGGTCGAGTTCGGGACTGCTCTTGCCCATCGCCTTGATCGCGAAGGTGCAGGGAAAGGTTAACAGGGATTTTTCGCTCATGAGGATTGTTTATAGGCCTGAAACAGGCGGCTCATCGTTTGCCAGACCGGCCCCGGCTTGCCGTCGCCAACGGGCTGGTCATCGAGTTCGACGACCGGCACGATTTCGCGGATCGAACTTGCGATCCAGATTTCATCGGCTTGTTTCAGGTCCTCGATCGAAAAGGCTTGTTCACGACAAGGTATATGGCCTGTCTCGGCAATTTTCAAGATCACCTGCCGGGTGATGCCGGATAAAATGCCCTCGCTCAAAGGCGGAGTCAGCAAAACGCCGTCGATGACCGCGAATACATTGCTTGAGGAGCCTTCGGTCACGCAGCCGTTTTTAACCAGGATCGCTTCCGCGCCGCCGTGCTCGAAGGCTTCCTGTCTGAGCAGCACATTGGCGAGCAAGGTGATCGCCTTGATATGGCAATGCTGCCAGCGGCTGTCTTCGAGACAAATGGCCTTGATGCCGGTATCGCGGGCCGAATAAGGCGGGATAGCCGCACTCAACGCGAAAACGGTCGGCGCGACGTGTTCCGGAAACAGATGATCGCGCTTGGGAGCCGCGCCGCGGGTAATTTGCAGATAAATGTACTGATCGGTGCCGTCTTCCAAAAGCGGGGCGAAAATGCCGCGCCATTCTTCCAGACTGTGCGGATTGCCGATGTGGATGCAGGCGAGACTGTTGTCGAGCCTCGCCATGTGCGCTTCGAATTCAAACAACCGGCCGCGGTAGGCCGGGATCACTTCATAGACCCCGTCGCCGAACAGAAAGCCGCGGTCCAGTACCGGAATATGCGCATCTTCGATAGGAAGATAGCGCCCGTTCAAATAAACGGGTTTAGTTGCCATCCGATTTCGCGAAGCGCATCAACACGCCATCGAGGAGACGGCGGAACATATTGCCTTCGCCGACCGCAGTCAACGCGATCAGGTCTTTCTGGTCAACCACCTTGTCTTTGTAGGTGACCTCGACCGTGCCGAACTTGTCGCCGGCCTTGAGCGGAGCGACGATCGGCTCATTGATGTGGATGGCCGATTTCACATCCTTGCTGCCGCCGCGCGGAACGGTCGCATGCAGGCTTTCCGCAAGACCCAACGCGACGGTTTGGGCGTCGCCTTTCCAGACCCGCGCATCGGACAAGGTCTTCTTGCCTTCGTAGAGGCGCGGCGATTCGAAAAAGCGGAAGCCGTAATTCAGCAGATTCTGGTTTTCGACGGCCCTGGCGCTGGCGCTTTTGGTGCCCATCACGACCGAAATCAGGCGCATGTCGTTTCTCAGCGCGGAGGCGACCAGGCAATAACCCGCATCGTCGGTAAAGCCGGTCTTGACGCCATCGACCGTGCTGTCCCTGGACAACAGCAAGTTCCGGTTATGCTGGACGATGTTGTTGTAGGTGAATTCTTTTTGCGAGAACCAGGGGTAATACTGCGGAAACTCCCTGATCAGCGCGTTCGTCAATATCGCGAGATCCCGCGCCGAGGTGTAATGGTCCTCGATCGGCAGGCCGTCGGCGTTTTTGAAATGGGTATTTTTCATGCCCAGACGCGCGGCATGCTGGTTCATCATATCCGCGAAGGTGGATTCGTCTCCGGCGATGTGTTCGGACAGCGCGACGCTGGCATCGTTGCCGGACTGGATGATCACGCCTTTCAGCAGGTCTTCGACTTTGACCTGCGCGTTCACTTCGACGAACATCCGGGAACCCGAGGTTCCCCAGGCTTTTTTACTGATCGTGGCAAGGTCGTCCAGGTGCAGGTGGCCGTTCGCCAGTTCCTTGAACACCACATAGACGGTCATGATCTTGGTCAGGCTGGCCGGCGCCAGCTTTTCGTCGGCATTGCTTTCGGCCAGCACTTTGCCGGTCTGGAAGTCCTGCACGATATACGCTTTCGCATCGATCGTCGGCGGCGCAGGCGTCTGGATCTCAACGGTCTCCGCATGGGCCTGCAACGCGGTGGCAAGCAGGGCAAGCGCACAAAGATTTACGATCAGTATCGAATTTCTATTAAAAAACATTACACTACAAGGCTAACTGAATAAATATTGGCGCTATTGTACCATGACGCTTGCGTTTTGGTCGTTTTCAGTCACGTATTGAGCGCCGGTGATACCCAGCTTGGCGAGTTGCAGATTCAGCTTGTCGGCCCCGGATTTGCTATCAAGCGGACCGATTTGAACGGTGTAAAGCGTGGAATTGCGCTGAGGCGAAGGGAGAATTTTGGCTTTGGCCAGATGCTTGGCGGCGATTTTACTTCGGACTTTCTGAGCCTCCCTGGAGCTTTTGAAAGTGCCCACCTGCAGATAGACGCCTTGTTTTCGCTCCTCTTTCGCGGTCTGTCGCATCTTGCGTATCGCCTGCTCGGCCGATATCGACTTGATTTCGACCTGCGCGAGCCCTTTCATTTCCAGTTCTTGGGCGGCGGCGTAGGACAAATCCAGCAGGCGATTGCCGACAAAGGGACCGCGATCGTTGATGCGCACGATCACCTTGCGGTTGTTTTCGAGATTGGTGACCTCGGCCCAGGAAGGGATCGGCAGGGTTTTATGCGCGGCGGTCAGCGCATACATATCGAAAACTTCGCCGGTGGCGGTTTTTTTGCCGTGGAATTTTGGCCCGTACCAGGAAGCGATACCCTGTTTCAGGTAGCGTGCGATGCGCGGCAGCAAGGCTTGATCCTGAGCGGATTCCTGCTCGGCTTCGCCGGCGGCCTCTTCGGATTTGCTGACGTTCAGTACGGTGTGATGGCGGAATTGATGGTTGGCGGTCAGATGCCGCCCAGGCCATGTTTGGGATTCGGATGCCGCGTTTTCTGTGGCGGAGGGCGGGACGGCGAGCAGGTCCGCCGCATTGGAAGAAGTATTGACATGGGTCGTTGAGCAACTGCAAAGCACAGTTATAGAGAGAGCCGGTATGATTTTATTCATAGGGGGATGGTAATTGATAATTTAAGAGGGCCTGGCTGAGCTGATAAACGGCCATGGCGTAGAGCGAACTGTGGTTATAACGTGTGATCACGTAAAAGTTGTCTAAAACAGCCCAGAGTTCATCGCCATGCTCTTGTTCGAGCGCCAGAAAATTTACTTTACTGTCTAAAGGTAGCGGTCTTGAAAATTCAACACGACCCGATTCTAACTCACCTATTCTTAAATCCGCCTTAAATTTATTATTTAAAAGTGCTTTGTAGCTCCCATTTTTGGCAAAAACCTGCACCGCAACCGGCTGGTTTTTGACCCAGCCATGGGCCCTGAAATAGTTGGCTACACTGGCGATCGCGTCTTTTGGGTCGTGCCATAAATCGCGGTTGCCGTCCTGATCGAAATCGGCCGCAAAAGAACGGAAGCTGCTCGGCATGAATTGCGGCATTCCCATCGCGCCGGCATAAGAACCTTGCGGCTGCAAGGGATTGATCTTTTCTTCGCGGCACAGGAGCAGAAACTGCTCCAGTTCGCCGGTAAAGTAACGGCTGCGCGGCGGATAGTTGAAAGCGAGCGTGGAGAGTGCGTCGATGACCCGGTAGGAACCGGGGCGGCGGCCGTACAGCGTTTCGACGCCGAGAATCGCGACGATGATTTCCGGCGCTACGCCGTATTGCTCCGAAACCTGCTTCAGGGTTTCCGCATGTTGCCGCCAGAACGCCGCGCCTTCCTTGATTCGCGCCTCGGTCAGAAAAATCTTGCGGTATTTGTGCCAGGGCATCGCCTCCGCGGGCGCGGCAATTTTTTTCAGCACATCGTCGTTGATTTTGACCTGACCGAACACATCAGCCAGTTCGTCCTCGCCAAAACGGTGTTTGGCGACCATCGTGTCGATGAATGCGCTTTTTTCGCGCTGCTGCGCGCAGGAGATGGTCAGGAACAGGCTACAGATCAGAGCGGTGCGCACGAACATAAGGAAATTCCTCAAGCGATCGAAAATTTTTGATGGGTATGGATCGACATCAGAATGCCGAAACCGGAAAGCAAGGTCACGATCGAGGTGCCGCCGTAACTGATCAGGGGCAGCGGCACGCCGACGACCGGCAGGATGCCGATCACCATGCCGATATTCACGAAGACATAGACAAAGAAGGTAAAGGCCAGCGCGCTGGCCAGCAAACGGTTGTAACTGTCGCGCGCCTGCGAGGCGATATACAGGCTGCGCGCGATGATCAATAAATAAAGGGTCAACAGGCCGAGGCAGCCGAACAGGCCGAACTCCTCCGCGAACACCGCGAAGATGAAGTCGGTCGAGCTTTCCGGCAGAAAGTCGAGCTCGGACTGCGTGCTGCCGAGCCAGCCCTTGCCGTAAATGCCGCCGGAGCCGATCGCGATCTTCGACTGGATGATATGGTAGCCCCGGCCCAGAGGATCGGCTTCCGGATTCAAAAAGATCCGCACCCGATCGCGCTGATAGTCGTGCATCAAATGCCAGATGACCGGCGTCGAGGCGCCGACCCCCCCGATGATCGCGAGAACGAACCAATAAGACAAGCCGGCAAAAAACAGCACCGCAGCTCCCGCCGAAGCGACCAGCAGCGCGGTGCCGAGGTCCGGCTGCTTCGCGATCAACAGGGTCGGCAGGATGATCAGAAAAGCGGCGATCAGGACTTGCTTAGGCTTCGGCGGCAAGTGGTGTTCGGCCAGATACCAGGCAATCATCATCGGCGTGGTGATCTTGATCATCTCGGACGGCTGAAAGCGAAAAAAACCGAGGTCGAGCCAGCGCTGCGCGCCTTTGCCGATCTCCCCCATGATCAATACCGCGATCAACAAAAAGATGCCGATGCCGAACAATATCGCCGAATAACGCTTGAACTGCATCGGATTGACCTGCGCCAGCGCGGTCATCAACAGAAACGCGAGGCCGACGCGCGCCGCCTGCCGCAGCAACTGGCCGAAGTCCTGGCCGCCGGAGCTGTACAGGATCACAAAACTCAACAGCGCGGTCAGAAACAGGCAGAGGAACAACGGAATGTCGATATGCAGCCTGCGCAGCAGCTTGCCGATCATCGACGGGGGTTGCAGATGTTCGAGGCGGGTTTCAGTCTTCATCAAGAGTCTTTAAATATTGTTTGATTACTTTGCCGGCGATAGGCGCTGCGACCGTACCGCCGTGACTGCCATGCTCGACGACCACCGCGACCGCGATTTTCGGGTCGTCGGCCGGCGCAAAGGCGACAAAGAGCGCATTATCGCGTAGTTTAAAGTCGATTTCGCTCTCGTTGTATTTGGCGCCCTGCTTGATCCCGAACACCTGCGCGGTGCCGGTCTTGCCGGCAATCTGGTAAGGAATGCCATAGCCGATCCGTTTTGCGGTGCCGGCGGCGCTATGCACGACGTTGATCATGCCGGCAAAAATCGCGTCGAGATGGCCGGCTTTGAGCGGAATGGTCTCGCCATGTTTTTCCGGCCCCTTCAGTACGCCTTGCGGGGTGATCAGTTTATCGACCAGAAACGGCGTGACCACCTCGCCGTGATTGGCCAGCGTCGCGGTCGCCCGCGCCAATTGCAGCGGTGAGACCTGGTGATAGCCCTGGCCGATGCCGGAAATCAGCGTCTCGCCCTCATACCATCTCTGTTTTCTCTTGGCTTGCTTCCAGGCCGGCGACGGCAGCAAACCCGACGTCTCGCCGTAAAGATCGATTCCGGTTTTTTCGCCGAAGCCGAATTGCTGCAAGAAATCATGCATGTTCTGAATGCCGAGCATCTGCGCCAGGCGGTAAAAATACACGTCGCAAGATTCGGTGATGGCCCGGATCATGTCGACCGAACCGTGTCCGCCCTTGCGCCAGTCGCGGTATTTGTGATCGACGCCGGGCAAGGTGTAGTAGCCGGGGCAATACAGGCTTTGCGGCGCGTGAATCTTGTCATATTCGAGCCCTGCCAGCGCGATGAAGGGCTTGAGCGTCGAACCGGGCGGATACAGGCCGCGTAGCGCGCGGTTATAGAGCGGCTGATTTTCCGACTCGTTCAATGCCTTATAGGCTTCGCCGGAAATGCCGACCACGAAAGGATTCGGATCGAAGCCGGGACGGCTCGCAAACACCAGCACGCCGCCGGTCTTCACATCGATCGCGACCACCGCGCCGTTATAAAAGTCGAGCGCGTCATAAGCGGTTTTTTGCAGATCGATATCGAGCGTCAGGTAGAGATTCGCGCCGGGAACCGGTTTGACTTCATTGATCGTATTCAGCGAGCGTCCCTGCACATTGGTTTCGATCTCCGCGTAACCGGTCTTGCCGTGCAGTTGGGTCTCATAAGTCCGTTCGATGCCCAATTTGCCGATGTAATTGGTGCCCTGATATTCGGGCATCGGCAAGTTCTTCAGTTCCGTCTCGTTGATGCGTCCGACATAGCCGACCACATGCGCGGCGAGATCATAATAAGGATAATGCCTCACCTGGTGCGTCTTGATTTCGACGCCTGGAAAAAACGGCATCGACACCGCGAATTTGGCGAGTTCCTCATCGGTCATCGCGGGCAAGAGCGCCACACTGTTGAAGCGCTTTTCGCGTTTGCGCTGTTTGTGGAATTGTTCGATTTTCTCGTCCGGCAGATCGAGCAACGCTTGCAGCCGGGCCAAGGTGTCGTTGATGTCCTCGATCTGCTCGGGGATCAGCTCGAGGCTGTAAGACGGGGTGTTCTCGGCAAGAATCTTGCCGTTGCGATCGTAAATGATGCCGCGGGTCGGCGGCACCGGGGTCAGTTTGATGCTATTCTCTTTCGCCAACGTCGCATAGTGCTCATGCCCGACGATTTGCAGATAAACGAGCCGCACGATCAGGCCCGCGGTCAACAGCACGATGAAGGTCAGCGCGACATAGATGCGGCGCAAAAACAGGCGGCTCTCGGCCTGATCATTTTTTATCAAAAACACGCGGTCCATAGCTCAGACCCCGCTTATCTGACGCGTTTGGCCAGACGCACGAAGCGCAATGTCGTATAGACCAGCGGCCAAGCCAAGGTACCGGTCAGTACCGGCAACCAGAAAGTCGCATGCAATTGTGCCGGATGCTGCGCGTTTTTGATGAAGAACAGCAACAACTGCGACAACAGCAAACAGAAAAAAATGAACAGGGCCTGCTGTATCAACGGGTACAGCCGCAAGCGTTTGTGCAGTTTGAGACAAAGATAAATCACCAGCGAATAGGCCAGCGCATATTGGCCTAATAGCCTGCCGATCAGCACATCGGCCAGCAGGCCGAATGACCAGGCATGAAAGATGCCGACACGCTCTGGCACCGCCAGCGACCAATAGATCAGGCTCAGCAAGACCCAGTCCGGATTTAAAAAAGCCCAATCACCGGGCAGCGGCGCGATTCTCAAGGCCAGCGCCAATCCCAGGGTAATCACGATGCGGCCCCAGGCATACCGGCTATTCAATAGCATCTTCGAGCACCTCTTTCTGTTCGGTGGCCTGTTTCGAGTCCAGGGGAATCGGCGTCGAGTTGCTCCACACGATCATCAGCTCCCGGCTGCGGTCCAGGAAGGCTTTCGGAGTTGCTGTCACGGTCGCGAACGGTTTATCCGATTCGGAAGTGAATTTATCGACGACGGCGACCGGATAGCCTTGCGGAAACACGCCGCCAAGGCCCGAAGTAATCAACAAGTCGCCGGGCTTGATGTCGGCGTCGTTCGGCAGAAACGGCAGGACCAGGCGATTGATCTGGCCGCTGCCGACCGCGATCGTCAACAGGCCGTTCCGGTTCACCTGCACCGGTATCGCATGGTTCGGGTCGGTGATCAGCATCACGTCCGCTGACATCGGGAAGGATCGAATCACCTGGCCGACCACGCCGTTTTCATCCATCACCGCTTGCTGCGGGTGTACGCCGAAACGGGTGCCTTTGTTCACGGACACGATATGTTCGTAAGGCGCCATCTTGATCGATAAAAGCTCCGCGATCATCACCTGTTCGCCGAGTTTGAACGAATTTTCGAGCAGCGCGCGCAGACGGATATTTTCTTTTTCGAGCGCGTCGAGTTTCAACAGCCGGGTTTGCTGCATCAGGTGGTCTTCCCGCAAATGTTCATTTTCTTTTTTTAAATCCGTGTGCGAATGGATTGAATCGGCGGTTTGCCTGAACAGGGTGATGGGCATGTCGACCAGGTATTTGACCGGATCGGCCAGCAGCGACAGCGCGGTGCGCAAAGACTCCAGATGCCGGGTTTTTTGGTCTAAGGACAGCAAGGCGATCGAGGTCAGCACGGCGATCAACAAACGGGTATTGATCGAGGGGCCGGTAGCGAATAACAGTTTGATGGTGAAAATCCTCGGCGGTAACTCCCGGTCGCGGCAAACTGACCTGCGACCGGCAGTTGTCGTAACGTGTTAAGCAAACAACGGCGCGGGACTGACACCCCGCGCCGCGATCCGGGCAATGAAGCGGATCACTCCAACGAAAATGCGGAGACGCCCTTCTTGTCCATCATTTCGAGCACCATGCCGCCGCCGCGCGCGACGCAGGTCAACGGATCGTCCGCGATAAACACCGGCAAACCGGTTTCCTCGGCGATCAGCCGGTCAATATCTTTGAGCAGCGCGCCGCCGCCGGTCAGATAGATACCCCGGTTCGCGACATCCGCGCCCAGTTCGGGCGGCGTTTGCTCCAACGCGGCCTTGACCGTGCTGACGATGCCGGACAGCGGCTCCTGCAAGGCTTCGAGAATTTCGTTGCTGTTCAGCGCGAAACTGCGCGGCACGCCTTCGGCCAGATTGCGGCCCTTCACCTCGATTTCCTTGACTTCGCTGCCGGGGTAGGCGGTGCCGATTTCCATCTTGATTTTTTCGGCGGTCGCTTCGCCGATCAGCGTGCCGTAGTTGCGGCGCACATAGTTGATGATCGCGTCATCGAAACGGTCCCCGCCGATCCGCACTGACGATGAATACACGATGCCGTTGATCGAGATCACCGCGACTTCGGAGGTGCCGCCGCCGATGTCCAGCACCATCGAGCCGCAGGCTTCGTCGACCGGCAAGCCGGCGCCGATCGCAGCGGACATCGGTTCCTCGATCAGATACACTTCGCGCGCGCCCGCCATCGCGGCAGACTCGCGGATCGCGCGGCGTTCGACCTGGGTCGAACCGCAAGGCACGCAGATCAAAATGCGCGGGCTGGGGCGCAGAATTTTACTTTTATGCACTTTTTCGATAAAAAAGCGCAGCATGCGTTCGGTGACCGCGAAGTCGGCGATCACGCCGTCTTTCAGCGGGCGGATCGCGGTAATGTTGCCGGGCGTCCGGCCGAGCATGCGTTTCGCGTCGGCGCCGACGGCCGCGATCGTCTTCGCGCCGCGGACTTTGTCTTCCTTGATCGCGACAACCGAGGGCTCGTTCAGGACAATGCCCTGCCCCGGGATATAGATCAAGGTATTAGCGGTTCCAAGGTCGATGGAGAGATCGTTGGAAAAGATTCCACGAATTCTTTTGAATAGCATTTGAGGATGGTTCCTGACAGGAAATAAATTGGACTACTTTATCAATCGAGCGGGTATTCGAGCAAGATATAGTATCATATTTTAAGGACCGGATTCTGAATACCTCTTGGCGCTTCCCGCCCGCGGCTAGCGTGCAAAATGTGGCTTCTCGCCAGGGCACGGTGAAACTCCGCATCATAGCGGGCCCCCTCCCCTTATATCCAGCTTATATCCGGCGGCTGTTTTAAATATTTTTGGAGCAAATCGATGTCGTTAACGGCAGAGGAAGTAAAAAAAATCGCGCATCTGGCGCGCCTTGGAATCGACGAACAGGACGTGCCGCATTATGCGGAGGATTTGTCCGGCATGCTGGAACTGATGGCCGCAATGGGCGCGGTCGATACCGGCGATGTGCAGCCGATGGCGCATCCATTGGACTTGCAGCAACGCTTAAGAGCCGATGCGGTGACCGAGCGCAACGAGCGCGAAAAATTTCAGGCGATTGCGCCGCAAGTCGAGGCCGGGCTGTATCTGGTGCCGAAAGTGATTGAATAAAGGAAAAACCTCGAATGTATAACAAGACCCTCGCGGAGCAGGCCGAAGGACTCCGCAACCGACAGTTTTCAAGCCGCGAATTGACCGAGGCTTATCTCACCCGAATCAAACAACACCCAGAACTGAATGCGTTCATCACGGTGACCGAAGACCTGGCCTTACGGCAGGCCGACGCCGCGGACGCCCGCCTCGCGCAAGGCGATGCAGGCGTATTGACCGGCATTCCGATCGCGCACAAGGACATTTTCTGCACCGATGGCGTCAAGACCAGCTGCGGCTCGAAGATGCTCGACAACTTCATCGCGCCGTATAATGCGACGGTCGTCGCGAACTTGCAGCAGGCAGGCTCGGTGATGCTCGGCAAATTGAACATGGACGAATTTGCGATGGGCTCGTCGAACGAGACCAGCTATTACGGCCCGGTCAAAAATCCTTGGGATTTAAACGCGGTGCCGGGCGGCTCGTCCGGCGGTTCGGCCGCGGCGGTCGCGGCAAGGCTCGCGGCCGGCGTGACCGGCACCGATACCGGCGGCTCGATCCGCCAGCCGGCGTCTTTTTGCGGTATCACCGGGCTTAAGCCGACCTACGGCCGCGTCTCGCGCTACGGCATGATCGCCTATGCCTCCAGCCTGGACCAGGGCGGTCCGATGACGCGAACGGCCGAGGATGCGGCGATCCTGTTGCAGGCGATGGCCGGCTTCGACGGCCGCGATTCGACCAGCGCCGAGCGGCCGGTTCTGGATTACCGGGCCGCTTTGAACCAGCCCCTCGACGGCCTAAAGATCGGCCTGCCGAAGGAATTTTTCGGCGAAGGTTTGTCTTCCGATGTCGCTTCGGTGATCGAAGCGGCGATTGACGAATACCGCAAGCTGGGAGCCGAAATCGTCGAGGTCTCGATGCCGAATCTGAAGCTTGCGATCCCGGCGTATTACGTGATCGCGCCGGCCGAATGCTCGGCGAACCTGTCGCGCTTCGACGGCGTGCGTTTCGGCTACCGCTGCGCAAGTCCCGCCGACCTGACCGATCTTTATACCCGTTCGCGCGGCGAAGCCTTCGGCCGCGAGGTCAAGCGGCGGATATTGATGGGCACCTACGCGCTGTCGGCCGGTTATTACGACGCCTATTACATCAAGGCGCAAAAAATCCGCCGCCTGATCAGCGAAGACTTCAAAAAAACCTTGGCGGGGGTCGATGTGTTGATGGGGCCGGTCGCGCCGTCGGTCGCGTTCGGCATCGGCGAAAAGCTCGGCAATCCGATCGAGATGTATCTGTCCGATATTTACACGATCGCGGTCAACCTGGCGGGGCTGCCGGCGATGTCGATCCCGGCGGGGCTCGCGTCCGGCAAGCCGGTCGGCCTGCAAATCATCGGCGATTATTTCGCCGAAGACCGCCTCTTGGCCGTCGCGCATCGCTATCAACAGGCCACGAACTGGCATCAACTCACCCCGCCCGGATTTCAATAGGAGACTTGATATGGAATGGGAAACCGTCATCGGCCTGGAAATTCATACCCAGCTTGCCACAAAATCGAAAATCTTTTCCGGCGCCGCGACCGCGTATGGCGCTGAACCGAACACCCAGGCCTGCGCGGTCGATCTCGGCCTGCCGGGCGTACTGCCGGTCTTGAATCAGGATGCGGTGCGTATGGCAGTCAAATTCGGCCTCGCGATCGAGGCCGAGATCGCGCCTTATTCGGTGTTCGCACGCAAAAACTATTTCTACCCCGATCTGCCGAAAGGCTATCAGATCAGCCAGTTCGAGCTGCCGATCGTCGGCAACGGCCATCTGGATATCGAAGTCGACGGCGAGACCAAACGCATCGGCATCACCCGCGCGCACCTCGAAGAAGACGCCGGCAAATCGCTGCATGAAGACTTTCACGGGCTGACCGGCATCGACCTGAACCGCGCCGGCACGCCGCTGCTCGAAATCGTCTCCGAGCCGGACATGCGTTCGGCGAAAGAAGCGGTCGCCTACATGCGCAAGCTGCACGAACTGGTGCGCTATCTCGGCATTTGCGACGGCAACATGCAGGAAGGCTCGTTCCGCTGCGACGCGAACGTGTCGGTGCGGCCGAAAGGCCAGAAAGAGTTCGGCACCCGCGCCGAACTGAAAAACATCAATTCGTTTAAGTTCGTCGAGAAAGCGATCAATTACGAAGTCGAACGGCAGATCGATCTGATCGAAGCCGGCGGCAAGGTGGTGCAGGAAACGCGGCTGTACGATGCGGTGAAGGATGTGACCCGTTCGATGCGCAGCAAGGAAGAGGCGAACGATTACCGCTATTTCCCCGACCCCGATCTGCTGCCGGTGTCTATTTCGGAAGAATTTAAAGCCGAGGTGCAGGCGACGATGCCGGAATTGCCGGAGGCCAAGAAGCAGCGCTTCAAGGACCAGTTCGGGCTCGACGACGAAAGCACGGCGATTCTGACCTCATCGCGCGAGATGGCCGATTATTTCGAGGCGCTGCTGCAAGCTTCAGGCTGCGAGGCGCGGCTCTGCGCGAACTGGGTGACCGGCGAATTGGCGGCCGCCTTGAATAAGTCGAGTCTGGAAATTAGCGACTCGCCGGTGGGTTATCAACGGTTGGCGGGACTTTTGCAACGGATTGCCGATAACACGATCTCCGGCAAGATTGCGAAGCAGGTTTTCGAGGAAATGTGGCAAAATGAAGCCGGCGCGGACGAGATCATCGACACCCAAGGCCTGAAACAAATCACCGACACCGGCGCGATCGAGGCCATCATCGACAAGATCATCGCCGACAATCAGGGCCAGGTCGAACAATACCGGAGCGGCAAGGACAAGGTGTTCGGCTTTTTTGTCGGCCAGGTGATGAAGGCGATGCAGGGCAAGGCCAATCCCGAGGAAGTCAACCGGATGCTGAAAGAGAAATTGCAGCCCTAACCTTCAACGGCTTGGCGACGGCCGCTGCGGACCGCAGCGGCCGGCATAATAAATCAAAATAATAAAATTTAACCACTCTCGGGGGAGAACCATCATGACGACGGCAGAGACGGTGAGACCGGAAAGAAGGCAACGCAGCGCTCAACTGATCGCTGAATTGCAAAATGAAAGGAAGGATTTGTGGGCCTTATATTGCCGGATAGGCGATCTGAAACCGTTTACCGACACAGAGCGGGTCAAGACCAAACTGGCCCGGTTTGCGGAAGTCCTGGTCGACTATGTGTCGCTAGGGCATTTCGGATTGTACGAACGCATATTGGCCGGCACCGAGCGCCGCGCAAGCATCATGAACTTTGCGACCGACATTTATCCGGAATTCTCCGAGGTGACCGATCTGTCGGTCGCTTTCAATGACAAATACGAGCAGACTCAAGACGCCGGCGCCTTGACGACCCTGGCGGACGACTTATCGGCACTCGGCGAAGCCCTGGCCAAGCGCTTTGAACTGGAAGACCAGCTTTGCGCGCTGATGCGACGCTAAGCGGATCCCTATTCCCGCAAAAAAAGGCGGGCAACAACCCGTGTTGCCCGCCCTGCTGATTATTGAGGAGCGACGACTTCCTTCGCGGTTCCCGTCCCGCCGGTTTCCGAGGCCGCTTTCAAAAACCGCTGTTTCAGGCGATCGAATGCGGCCCACAAGGTTTTATCCATCACGACTTCATTGCCCATCGACACGATCACCCGGCGTAATTCCGGTATTTTGACCTTGGTCGAGACCAGATAAACCGGCTGCACATAGAGCACGGTTTTGCCCATCGGCAGAATCACCATGCGCCCCAGTTTGACCTCCGAACCGGACTGATCCCACAAGGTGAATTGCGCGGAAATTTCGGGGTCCTGATTGATCAGGGCTTCGACCTGCGCCGGGCCGTTCACCTGCACTTCCTTGCGGAACTTATAGATCGTAATACCGGGTTTGTAGTTAAATCCGCAAGTCTCCTTATCCAGAATACTCGCAACGCCGATCATGCTCAGATTGTCCCGGCTCACCGGCGTCATCGGATTGATCATCACGAATTCTTCCATATCCTTACAGTTGCCGAAATCCATCGTCTGGTAGTACGGCCTGACCTCCTGATTGCGCACATTCGCGAACTGCCAAGTTTCGGCCTGCTCATAAAACAGTTCGGGAATGGTTTGATGATATTTCGCATACACCTTCATCTGCATGTAAAAAAGGTCGCGCGGGTAGCGCAAATGCTTTTGCAGCTCGACCGGCATTTCCTCCATGTTTTTGAACAGACTCGGATACGCGCGCGCATAGGCATTGATGATGACATCCGAAGGATCGGCAATGTAATAATCGACCGTGCCGTCAAACGCATCGACGACGATCTTGACTGAGTTGCGGATATAGTTGAACGGTTGATCACCTTCCAGATAATCATCCGCGGCCGGTTTCGAGGCCGGATACCACTTCGATATGGTATAGGCATCCTGTATCCAGTAGAAGCGGTCCTTGGTCATCACCAGATAAGGATCCTTGTCCAACTGCAAAAAGGGTGTGATCGCGTTGATACGCTCGATAATGTTCCGGCGAATCATCGCTTTACTGTCTTCGGTGGATATCCCCAAGGAAAAGAATATTCTTTCGTCCTTGAAATATAAAGCCAACAAGGCCTTGCGGAACAGAGATCGTATCGGAATGCCGCTTTGGCCAGTATATTCTTTTTCATCGACGTTTTGATCGCCGACTTCAGGCCCTTTACCGACTTCAAGCCCTTTAACCTTTAGCTTGTTGGGCACGATGGCGTAGTCATACTTGCCTTCGCCGTAATAGATCTCAGGGTTTTTCGTGCTGAGCCCAACCTGCGAAGACATATTCAAATCGCGCAGATAAAAAACCAGCGGCATGTCCGCGTCTTGCGCAGCCGGCGAGACGACGGCGCCGGTACCGTGCGTATAACGCAAGTGTGTGTTTTCCCAGTTTTGCGCCGATTCGGGAAGCTTGCTGATATTAACTTCCCGTGGAGCCAGATTGACCTGCCGGATATGGTCCAGCAGGAAATATCTATCCTCATCGACCGACAAGAACTGATAATAAGGCCGGATCACCTGCAATTGCTGATAGCTGTCGATCAGAAACTCCCGGTCCCAGACCGGAATGTTTTCGAAGCGCTTCTGCGCACTCCAGGTCGTGATGTCCTCGGCCGCATTCACGTTGATGTCCTGATCGATGACGCGGATATTTTTCAGGTCGTAGGCATTCAGCGTCGCATCGATGTTGAACTGCATGAACGGCTTTTCGGCCTTGACCGGATTCGGATTGACGATGTATCGCTGCATGCCTTCAGGAATGGAATCGACATTCGGCAAATACCATACGCACAGAAACGCTGCGGAAGAAATCAAAAACGGGGCCTTGATCCGGTGTTCCTTCGAGAAGATGAACAGACAGGCGGTCACCGCGACAGCCAGGAACGTGATGATGCCGATCCAGATCAACGGCAAGCGGTAAAAAATTTCGACGAATCCCGGCCCGTAAAATACCGGCGCATGATTGTGCGAATAAAGCAGCGAAAAGCGATCCAGCATGAAGCCCCAGACCACGAACAGCACGACGAAGCCGAGCAAGACGGTCAGATGAATCTTCGCGCCGATGTGGTATTCCTTGTTTTGATTCGGAATGAAAACATGCTCAAGCCAATATAAAGTGCCAACCGAGGCAAAAATGATGATCGCCGCGGACAATAATTCTTTCTGGATCAGCAGGTAAATCGGATACGACAGCATGTAAAAGCTGACATCGTTGCCGTAAACCGTATCGGCGACGCCCGAGGACTGACCGAAAAAATATAATAATGCAGCATCCCATTGCTGATAGAACGGCATCGCGATGAGCACGGCCAGAATCAGCGAGATCGGCGTATAAACCATGACCGAATCGCCCATGAACACATCGGCGAAACGCTGGAAACGCCGGCGCTTGTCCAGATCGGCCAGGACTTCATCCGGCGGATTCAGCCCCAGGTAACGCGAAGCGATCCAGAAATGAAAAAAGAAAATCAGGAAAAAAGCCAGAGTCACGCCGCCGGACAGAAAAAACCGGTACAGCAGCCTGAGCCAAAAATACGGTTCCTGTTTCAGCGATTGAAACCACCACAGGTCAACGAACAGATCAAGGAAAATGAAATAAAAGGCGGCAATGATGACCGCGATTCCCAGGATCGCTCCAATCAACGCGGGTATAAACCTCAGATTCCGCATAGTATCCTCATGCTTTAATTTAGAATGTATTGTTTTGATGCCGAGCCGCGCATCGTCTTGATGGGCTCAGGGCAAAGAAGGTCCGATCATGGCCGTATTTTAACACCCAACAACCGGAGCGCAGCCGCTTTTATCGCAAGGCCTTCAGGAATGGCGCCGCCGTATGCGTCACCCTGGCATTTTGGGGGTACTATTGCGTACATCCGGAAATAATGCAAATGCGCAGCTCTGAAGCGCCCCGCCGCCGTCCAGAGCTAAAAAATCGCCAAGACCGGAAGGCCGGGCGGTACGTATTTGATGTTTTTATATATTTTTTTAAAAGTTTTAGGTTAAAATAGTCGGCTATCGAAACTGGGCGAGTGCTCGGCACTAACCTTAGGTTAAGGCCTTCGCTCGACGTTGTCCCAACCGCCAGGCTTCGATGCGTTCCGTCCAAACCCTTGGTTACCATGACTGCGGTCTTCGGCATCAGGCAGCAGGTCACGCCTTGCACCGTTCAATCCTCCGGTCGAATTTGCTTGAGAGAATGCGCGCGGACGGTTAATGCAAAAAGATTTTTATGCCCAACATTTAGAGTAACAACATGACTGACATAAGCCTTTACAGAAACATCGGCATATTCGCGCACGTGGATGCCGGTAAAACCACCACGACCGAGCGTATCCTGAAACTCACCGGCAAGATTCACAAGCTGGGCGAGGTACATGAAGGCGAGTCCACCATGGACTTCATGACGCAAGAAGCCGAACGCGGAATCACCATTCAGTCCGCTGCGACGACCTGTTTCTGGAAAGACCACCGCTTCAACATCATCGACACCCCAGGCCACGTTGACTTTACGATCGAAGTTTATCGCTCGCTGAAAGTTCTCGACGGCGGTATCGGCGTGTTCTGCGGTTCCGGCGGCGTTGAACCGCAATCGGAAACTAACTGGCGTTATGCCAATGACTCTAAGGTTGCACGAGTCATCTATGTAAACAAACTGGACCGTATCGGCGCCGATTTCTTCCGCGTGGTCAAGCAGGTCGAAGACGTACTGGGCGCAGTCCCTCTGGTCATGACCTTGCCGATCGGCGTTGAAGATCAATTCTCGGGCGTGGTCGATCTGTTGACCCGTAAGGCATGGATCTGGGACGATTCCGGAGATCCGATGAACTACCGCATCGAAGACGTTCCTGCCGACATGGCGGACAAAGTCGAAGAATGGCGCGAAAAGCTGATCGAAACCGCAGTCGAGCAGGACGACGACGCGATGGAAAAATATCTGGAAGGCGAAATGCCCGATATGGATACCATCAAACGCTGCATCCGCAAAGGCACCATCAGCATGGCGTTTTTCCCGACTTATTGCGGTTCGTCTTTCAAAAACAAGGGCGTGCAATTGGTACTGGACGCGGTTGTCGACTATTTACCGAATCCAACAGAAGTCAAGCCGCAACCTGAAACCGATCTCGAAGGCAATCCGACAGGCGAATTTGCGATCGTCGATCCGAAGCGCCCGCTGCGCGCTTTGGTATTCAAGATCATGGACGACCGTTTTGGCGCACTGAACTTCATTCGGATTTATTCGGGCACGCTGAAGAAAGGCGACACCCTGCTGAATACCTACACCGGCAAAAACGAAAGAGTTGGCCGTATGGTGGAAATGCACGCCGACAACCGCTCCGAAATCGAAACCGCTCAAGCAGGCGATATCGTCGCGCTGATCGGCCTGAAAAACGTGCAAACCGGACATACCTTGTGCGATCCCGACAAGCCGGCCACGCTTGAACCGATGGTTTTCCCTGATCCCGTCATCTCGGTTTCGGTGACCCCAAAAGATAAAGGCTCCAACGAAAAAATGGGCATCGCGCTGGGCAAGATGGTCCAGGAAGATCCGTCCTTCCATGTGATGACCGACGAAGAAAGCGGCGAAACCATTCTGAAAGGGATGGGCGAGTTGCACCTCGACATCAAAGTCGACATTCTGAAACGGACCCACGGCGTTGACGTCGTCGTCGGCAAGCCGCAGGTGGCTTACCGCGAAACGATCACCCGCCGCATCGAAGACAGCTACACGCACAAGAAGCAATCCGGCGGTTCCGGTCAATACGCTAAAATCGATTATGCGATCGAACCGGGCGAGGCAGGCAGCGGCTTTGAATTCGTATCTGCGGTCACCGGCGGTAACGTACCGCGCGAATACTGGCCGGCGGTCGAAAAAGGCTTCAAGAGCATGCTGGGTCAAGGTGTCTTGGCAGGCTATCCGTGCTTGGACTTCAAAGTTACCCTGCTGGACGGCGGCTTCCACGCGGTTGACTCTTCATCGATTGCGTTCGAAATCGCCGCGAAAGCCGCGTTCCGTCAATCGATTCCAAAGGCTGCGCCGCAATTGATCGAACCGATCATGAAGGTTGACGCATTCACACCGGAAGACCATGTCGGCGACGTAATCGGCGACTTGAACCGCCGCCGCGGCATGATCAAATCGCAAGATCCAGGCGTCACCGGCGTTCGGATCAAGGCGGATGTACCGCTGAGCGAAATGTTCGGCTACATCGGCGACTTGCGCACGATGACTTCCGGCCGCGGCCAGTTCTCGATGGAATTCTCTCACTACCTGCCATGCCCGAAAAACGTGGCTGACGAAGTGATCAAGGAAGCCTTGGAACGCAAAAAAGCGAAATAATCCGGACAACACCGGGTTAGACACAAAAAAGGCCGGGCAGCTTTGCTGTCCGGCCTTTTTTATTGAATCCGTAAAAAGACTGGCTGATTACAAAACAAGCCCTAATATCATATGTTATTATAAAACAAATATTTACAGATGAGACCATCCTCCAACCATCGTTGATTTATCAGTCAGTTAATTATGTAATTCAAAAAATGACACAAATTTGGCACACGATCCGTTAGCGTTGCCGACATTCTCACACCGAGGATTTTATCTCCTCTCCTCACGTAATTTAGCGTATTCTTTAAGACCCAAATGCACCTTGAAACGATTTGCGCCATTATCATATCCTGCCTCTGGGTCCTTGTACTGAAAGGCCCAAGAGCTACCGCCATATCCACTGCGCCGTTCGTAACCGATGACAGAGAACTTGTATAACATATTCAGAGCCTCGTCAGACCCAATAGTATTCTTTTCTGATTTTCTCTGACCATACTCGGTTGTAAATTGGGCTCTATCAAAAGTTATGGTTCTAATTGATGAACACGCTTGAAGCGCTTCCTCCCAGTACTTCCAATGAGGCAGAATCTCATCGTCTAGCTCTTTTTTAAGATAAACCGAGTATTCATCGCGTGCGCTAACGATATCTGTATTTTCAAGCACACATGGCTCGATCGCTCTTTTTTTGCTGTGCACCAATGCCGCATTTAAGAAACGAATAATGTCACGCGGTCGGAGAAATCCTTTCGATATAACATGATTCCATTTTGTTTGAGAACCTCGCATGAGACCGGGAGTGGTGAGCGTATCCCACGAAGCACTTGAACCTAATTTAGCTTGGAGCCGTAAGTTTACCAATGCAAGGAGTGCGTCGGATGACCACTCCATCTGTAAGGCCTGCCCTTGGCTTATTTTATTTTTATCAGAGAATTCCATCTCGTCCCAAAGATCAGTCCTAAGATACACAACAGGGTTAGCCAGCATAGTGGCACTCTTCATGTCTTTTCGAACCTCCCGTGCAGCAAGTATCAGGCCAATCAACATGCGTTTTCTACTTTCGTCCATTTGATATAAACCTTGATCTAACTCATCGAAATGTAATACGAGTGGACCAAGTTGTTCGTTTATGGCAATTGCCTTAATGCAATTTAGGATCGCACTAGAAAGTGCATTTAGTTCAAGTCCAAAAGTAGAGTCGCCATTTCCACGCTCTAAATCCACTCCACCTAGCGTACTACCTAGTATTCGTGGCTTAAACGACAATTTAGACATAATAAGCCTTTTAGGACGCAAAATATCTGAAAGATGAGGATTTGGTCCACCATAGTTGTCATGCATGAAGGTATTTAGAGCAATCACCTCACTGTACTGATGACGTTTGGCATTAGAAAGCACAAGAGCTCCAAGCTCCACTGCAATCAGGTAACGCCATGATGAAACGTAAGCTTCAATTTCAGAAGCCCCATGATCGACCCGTTGTGAGTGTATACTCCATGGATATCCCCTGAGATTAAGGGCTCTCGAAAGGGAGCCGGAATTCCCTTCTGTAAAGTGCCTTACTAATGCAGTTTTACCGGCGCCTTTTCGCCCTAAAACTAAGAAAACCTCGTTACGTTCTATTCGCTGCACCGCGTCAGTGCTCAAAAAATACTCAAGTACGGAATCTTCTTCTGCCGCGACGTCTCCGAAAGTATCTAAGTTGCGAAGGGATAGGTGCATCTTGATTTTCCTTTTTAGGATCTAAATTTAAGTTTAAGAATAAAAACAACCAGTATTAAAGCTCAGTTGAGTAGCGCAGGCGTATCCTTCTGCATCCATGACGGATTATACATAAAATTTTTCCTCGTTTATGTATCACGGCTACAGATAAATGATCCAAAATTTTCTGGCTCCTACGTGCCTCGTGGGAGTCGGGGACGGGCGCACCTACGTCCCGTTGCAATCCCGCTCAGGCATGCGGGGACGAGAACTGAATGAGGAGGACTTCATGGGCCGATCTCGCTATATCATCCACGAACACCAAGCGCCGCATTTTTTGACCTGTACGATCAATAACTGGATAGCGATTTTTACCCGCCCGGCGACAGTGCAAGTCATCCTGGATGCATTGGCCTATCGTCAGGAGCAACGCAACCTAAAAATTTACGCCTTTGTCATCTTGGAAAACCACCTGCATTTAATCGCCCAATCACCGGATTTACCGGCCGAAATCAGCAGTTTCAAATCATGGACCGCAAAACGCTTGCTCGAAGTGCTGCATGAACAAAGGGCCGACCGCATCCTGAAGCAATTGGCTTTTATAAAAAGGCGCATAAAATAGACCGCGATTATCAGTTCTGGGAAGAAGGCTCGCATCCTGAGCAAATACAAAATCTTGCGATGATGTTGCAAAAAATCGAATACATCCACCAGAATCCCGTTAAACGAGGCTATGTCGACGATCCTGTGCATTGGCGAAATTCCAGCGCGCGCAATTACGCAGGGGCAAACGGGGTGTTGAAAATTGATACGGAATGGTGTGGTTGATTCGCGACGCTGGCGCGTCTTAGCCTGCATTCCCACGCAGGCGCGCGGGAACGAGATGTGGGGCTCGCATATTTCGCCGAACAAAACCATAAGGCAATAAAGAAGGGCTTAGACTTTCATCTAAACCCTTGTTTTATCTAGAGCGGCTATGAATCCTAAACCTGCGACCGGCTATCTTGATCAATGAAAGCGGTCAACGCCCGTTGTACGCTAATCCCTCATTCAATTACACGTCACGTTCCATTCAAGCACCCGCCCCGCACAAGGGCCGGCTCTTTTCCTAAAGTAGCTTCTGACCTGATCCGGGTTCTGCTGCAAGGCCAATACCTCGCTGACATAATGCTGCGTTTCGGCATAGGGCGGAATGTTGTGATGGTGTCTGATCACCGCATTTTCACCGGCATTATAGGCGGCCACGGCCAGCCGCAAATCGGAATTGAACAGGTGCAGCAAGTGTTTCAGATAACGCGTACCGCCCTCGATGTTTTGTACCGGATCGTAACTGTCGTTCACGCCGAAACGCGCGGCGGTCGCCGGCATCAACTGCATCAAACCCACCGCCCCGGCCGATGAAACCGCCGACGGATTGTAGGCGGATTCGGCCTGAATCACCGCATGCAGCAATTTGGGATCGACCTGATGTTTATCGGCGGTCTTCGCGATCAATTGCTCGAATTGCTGCTTGTTTTTACCACGCGACACCCGCACGGTTCTCAAAGGCATGGCGTTAACCGGTTTGGACTTCGCCGCAGGCTTTTCCGCTCGCCTAGCCTGCGGCCGATAGGTTTCACCGTTCACATTGACAATCACGTTACCCGAAACATTTTCCGGATGAATCTTCGTATAGCCGTTTTGGTTCGAATAAAATTCTTGGCCGTTGATATGGATGGAGATATCCGCCTGAGGCGCCGAGCAGAAAGCCAGCGCACACAAGGCGATGCGGGTTTTTATTGGTTTAATGAACATATCGATCCCATGCAGTGCGGTTTCGGGCGAAAAAACAAACGCCCACGAAGATACCTTAATTTAAAATTAAAGCATAATTTTCGCCGTTAGCCAAGCCGACAGCACGATTCACCGCCCGCCTCCGCAATTATTTCCTCCCGATCTTGTCATAAACTACAGTGGAATCAAACGGTTTTAAACCCGATTTGACTTTTGCTGATTTTATGATTTTATGAGCAGGTCTGCCTGCCGGAGGTTACTATGAAACCAGACTGTCATTATTTGCGCGCACCTTACGATAATCCTGTGATAACGATTGTGCAGGGTATAGACCGGGATGTTGAACATGGGGAAGACCTGTTGATGCTGGGTCTCGGGATCGTGATGCTGTCGTCCACATTTGCGCCGGTCGCGCCGCCGACCGTGCTCCTGCCCTTGGTCGCACTGACATTCGCGATCACGGTGTGTTTCGCGCACCGGAATTATCAACGCATGGAACGCAAACTGTTCGCCTCGATGAAGCAACTGACCAGCCAGGAACTTGCCCTGCTTCGTCCGATCGCTACGGTGTTTTCCGAGGCGCCGGCCGGTTCATTGGCCGAATCATTCAACCCGGCCAAAAATTTGAAAAGAACGTTGAAAAGCGCGCTCGGCGGCGTGTTGATCAACCCATTGTGGATGCCGATTTTTTATATGATGGGCATCCAGATCAAGGCGGAAAAAAATCTGATGACGTTGAATCGAGCCATTATCGGGGTCGAGCGCAGAATCCTTCCACCATCGACTTTAGCCTGACGCAGCGCCCAGGTTGGCGGGAAGCTTAGGTACCTGTCAACAGCCGTTGCCACAACGGCTCGGGCAGCTCAAAGTCGCGCATGCGCTGTACGACACCCTCGACTTCATAGGGTAAGGTGACATAGTTCACCACCTGCTTCTCCCGGTCGTAAATCGCAAATTGCGCGCCGCGATTGCCGTTGCGCGGCTGGCCGATCGACCCCGGACAGACCAACGCGTGTTTATACGCACTCAAATCGATCACTTCCTTCGTCACATGATGATCCGCCCTGCGCTTGTCGCGCGCAAAGACTCCCGGCATGTGCGAGTGGCCGTGGAAACACAGCGCCCGGTTTTTATCCTGTAAGCAGTCCAGATTGTCATCGGCGGTCATCGAATAGACATAGCCGTAAAAGAACGTCGGATCGATCGGCGCGCCGTGCACGGCGAGCCATTCGTCGTTTTCGAGCACGGCCGGCAGGTATTTCAGCCAATCCTTGTGCTCTTCGGATAAGCGTTCCGCGGTCCATTTGATCACGGCTTTGGCGGTTTGCGAAAAGCCGGTTTCCGCCTTATTGATCGCGGCGGCATGGTCATGATTGCCCTTGATGATGTTCAAGGAACAGTCCTGCAATCTTTCGATGCATTCGGCGGGATCGGGGCCATAGCCGACAATGTCGCCCAGGATGATGCCGTCCTGAATATTTTCGGCTTCCAAATAGCCCAGCACACGCTCAAGCGCCGGATAATTGGCATGAATATCGGCCAGCAACGCAAAATAGCGTGAGGCACCACGCCCCGAAGCCGCAAGTTTCTTGCGATGCTTTGCCGCCGATTCCTTGGTAAACAATAACAGCGTATCGATCAATTGCCGCACCAACTGCGTTTTCTCTTCGCTGGGCATGAACAACGAACGCAATTGTTCGGCCACGATCACGTTGCAGTGAGTATCCTCAAAAACGGCATCGATCGAATTCGCAAGATCCCGCCCCATCTGTTCGATAAAATCCTGATCAAGCCATGCATAGGTTCGAATGTAGACGCCGAGCATGATAGAAAAGGAAACGAAATTGTCCCAGGCGTAATATTCGTCATCCAGATAAAACACCTTGCCTTCCGCATCCACGCCAAAATTCGATAGCCCCTCGTCCAGCTTCATCTGCGTCCGTTTGGCGAGATGCAAGTAGCTGGCAAATACCGCATGCAAGATGCGAAGATATTGGCTTCTCGTCGCATCCGATTCCGGACGGACTTCGAGCAAGGCATGAATGGGCTGCAGGCGCGGGCAAATATTGCCGATAATGACCGCTTGCGCGGCATCCACGCCTGCGCTCGCATCGATCAGAAACCAGGTTTTATGCGGATGATGCACGCCGAGCTCGCGCTCTTTTTGCAGCGCGGTGTTGATCCAGCGCACCGCCTTGGCCTTATTGAAGCTCAGCTCGCTGCGTAATTTGACGACCTCTTTGGCTCCGAGGTAAATACGGGTATTCGGCCGGCCGACAAACTCGGAACCGTAGGCCAACGCCGTCACATCCTGGGAAAGAATTTCGGCAATGATGTCGACGTTGTAATGGTCACCGCCGTCGTGAGAACCGATCAGTTCTATTGTTTGCATGATTCAGAGCGGAATGAGCGGAAAAAAATCGGGGAAGCATCTTACGCTTGTGCGTGGCGTTGCTGACAGGAAGAGATAGCGCTCTACCGAGCGGAAAAAAGGACTTGTGACGACTCAACGCGTCGATCATTGAATCGTCAGGCAATGGGGTTCGGCAAAGCTCCCTTTCGCCAACGCCCGCCGCCGACTGGCGTCAAACAGAGGCAAAAACCTTGTTTGCGCCAATCAAGCGGAGGAGGAATTATCCTAAGCGCTTATGGGCAAAGCGGCGCAATCATCGGCAAGTTGCTTCTTACCGCGGACCAGCCCATACCCAGGTTCGCGCTCTTGCTGGTGATCAATACGACCATAGAATCCGGCTTGTCCGGCACGGTCGCCATGAAGTGGTAGGTTTTCTCGGTAGTCATTTGCACTTCCTTGATCATATTCTGCACGGTTTTGCCGCGTTGGCTGGACAGCAGCGATTCAACCGCACGGACATTTTTTCCGCGCATCATGTCGACCGCCGCGGCCGCAACCGCTTCCAAATAGGAAGAGGTGAAGTAAGGTACGTTATGCGCCACGCCAAGCAATAAGCCGCTCGACAAATCGACAACCGCGCAGCCCAAGGCGCCGTCAACATCGTTCACAATTTTACGTACAACATCATCAAGTTTAGCCATGTATTTTCTCCGTTGAGTTAAATTAATCGCACTAACAATCAAAAACTATGCTGGGTCAATCGACTTATGCATATTCCAGGGTCGTCAACAGCGTATTCAGCAATAAATTCACATCCTCGCTCTTACGCACATCGACATGAAGAACGGGCCAGGGATCGCCCCGTTCCGCAAGACATTGGTAATAATCATCGACACTGGGTTTGGTCGACATATCATAGTGAGTCACCCCGATCACCGCCGCGCCTTGATTCAGAAAAGCGGCATTCAGGTTTAAAAAATAATCCAGTTCGCCCATCGGGTCCGGATGGGTGTTGTCCACCAGCACGATCAGTCCGAGCGCGCCCTTGGTCAACAAATGGCACATGAAATCGAAGCGCCTTTGCCCTGGAGTCCCGTAAAGATAGATTTTTTCACCATCCTCCAGCGTCAGCTCGCCATAGTCCATCGCGACCGTCGTTGAACTTTTGCGGCGAACGACGCTGTCTTCCGTGGGTTTTGCTTCGGTTGAAATCGGCACGACTTCGCTGATCGTGGCGATCGCGGTGGTTTTTCCTGCGCCGACGCAACCGGTAAAAACAAACTTAATTTTATGATTCTTGTCCATTACGCATCCAAGACTTAGGCCGTGTGGGCTTTATTCAGTCGTGATCTGATTTTAGAAAACAGACTGACTTTTTCAGGATTCAGTTGTTTGTTATGGATATCAGCCTCCGAACTCTGCTCGATCAATCCGACGATCTCGCAGGCATTATAAAAATCGTAGATCAGCTTGATCGGAATGCCGGTTTTTTCCGCAACCCCCTGCAAGCTGACCGCGTTGCTTTGCATAAATGCGGCCAGTTTGATCAAGTCCTGACAATCGGAAAGATTTAAATCCGGCCAACGTTTCAATCGCACAGGCTTATGCGCATCAGCCCCTTCCAACAACCGCCCTTGGGATGATTTGTACACGCCGTACCAGAGCAGGCTTCTCAAGGTATAAGGCCTCAAATCTTCGGCTTCGGACAACTGATCGAGCTCTGCCTCGGTCACATTGGCTCGGGTCGTGCAGGAAATCAAATCCTGATCGGCGGTAAAAAACGGCGCCAACAGGTCTAGGCTGGCCGGGCTGTAAAACACCTGCTGCTCGGGATAAACATAAATACGGCCCGGAGAGTTGGGTATATTCAATTCGTATATCAGTAGGCCGTTTTTGTCCGCCGCGCCCAGCAGTTGCCCGATAAAACCTTGCCGCGGGCTGAACGCCTCTGCCAGCACCGGGGCGGCCGTTACTTCCGCTACCGCGGCCACCGCGGCCGTGATATTCACTGGCGGCACCTCCACGGCTCCCATCGCGGGCCCCTGATTTCTGCGCTCGGTCAGCGTATCCTCGCACAGCAAATTGAACAGCTCGATCATGGACCGGATACGCGGTACGCTGCGGGAATCGCACAACAACCACATATCATCGCTTGCACTGTCCGCATTGCTTTCTTCCTTGGAGGTAAAAATGCAGCGGTCACGCGGCAACGCTTTCAAGTTATCCTCTTGCTCCATCCGCGCATTCAGGCTTTCCGGCAACAGGTAATAATCTGCCGGAGAAGCAGTAACAAGCCGCCAATTTCTAAGCAAGCCTCGCTCAGCCAGGGACAGAACAGACTCGATGTTCCGCGCCTCGAACTCACTAAATCCGACTAATTTGAGGTTAATTGAACCTTGCGACATGTTTTTTATTATTTAATGTAAAAAATGAGAATTCCGGCTTAGTGCTTGATTTTTCCGCTTTAACTAAGACGTCTATCTAACCTTGGCATAAGTATAGTTCGATTTATTAATGCTGCCTGGGAATCCCAATAAAAAGTTTTGGTGATTCATCTAAAAATTATGTATGATAAAAAGTTTTTTTATTCTTACGAAAGTCAGTCTGACTTCCTTTCGTTTTCCCTTCCCGGGACATGCCGCCGCGCAAGCCGGTTCATCCTGTTCAGCGCCGCCCGAAAGCCTGCAAGCACTGCCTCAGAATTGTAGCTGAACAAAAATGTAGTTGAAGACTAAGGAATTTCAACGCCGCATCCAGAACAATCTGTATTTTTTTATCGAGCGCCTGTGCCGACAGCGTTTACGGCACATCGATACGGAATAGGCGGAAAGAAGAAACGCGGTTTTTTTGCGAAAGAAGAAGTGGCCCAGCCAGAAAACAGACTGGGCCAAGCACTTGAAAGGATTACTTTTGCAAGGAATAGAGCAAGGCGGCGATGATTAACTGTAAAAACACCAAGCCCCAAAAATAGAGTCCAAAGAGCACGGCCTTGACCTGGGTCGCACGCTCTTTAGGATGTCGTCTGACCAGCAGCCAGCCGCCGCCGGCCGCCAGGATCAGAATAAGGATGCCGATCAGGGTCAATTGCACGGCTAATCCCTGATCGGCGCAGGCGCCAGCACGACGCGGGAGCCGTTCGATTCGGCAGGGCTGACCACGCCCGCCGCTTCCATCGTTTCGATCATCGTCGCGGCGCGGTTATAGCCGATCTTGAAGCGCCTTTGCACGCTCGAAATCGAGGCCTTGCGGGTCTCGGTCACAAACTGTACCGCCTGATCGTACAAGGCATCGCCTTCGGCATCGCCGAAACTGCCGCCGCCGCCCCCACCATAACCTTCCCCGCCATCGGATGCTTCGCGGGTAATGTCTTCGAGATAATTGGCCGGTCCCGTCAGCTTCAAAAACTCGACGACGCGATGCACTTCATGATCGTCGACAAACGCACCGTGCGCGCGCACCGGAATGCTGGTGCCCGACGGCAAGAACAGCATGTCGCCGTTACCGAGCAACGCTTCCGCGCCGCCCTGGTCGAGAATGGTCCGCGAATCGATACGGGATGAAACCTGGAATGAGATACGGGTCGGCACGTTGGCCTTGATCAATCCGGTCAACACATCGACCGACGGCCGCTGTGTCGCCAAGATCAGATGAATACCGGCTGCGCGCGCTTTTTGTGCGAGCCGCGCGATCAGTTCCTCGACCTTTTTGCCGACGATCATCATCATGTCGGCCAATTCGTCGATTACGATCACGATGCTCGGCAGCATCTCCAACACCGGCGGCTCTTCGTCCTCGGCCAGCGGATTCAGCGCCTGAAACATCGGGTCCTTGATCTTCTCGCCGCGCGCTTCCGCGTCCGCAACCAGCTGATTGAAACCGGCCAGGTTTCTGACGCCCATTTTCGACATCAGCTTATAGCGCCGCTCCATCTCGGCGACCGCCCAGCGCAACGCGTTGCTGGCCTCCTTCATGTCGGTCACGACCGGTGTCAACAGGTGCGGAATGCCTTCATAAACCGACAATTCGAGCATTTTCGGGTCGATCATGATCATCCTGACCTGCTCGGGCGTCGATTTGTACAGCATGCTCAAGATCATCGTATTGATCGCGACCGACTTACCCGAACCGGTGGTGCCGGCAACTAGCGCATGCGGCATCTTGCCGAGGTCGGCGACCAAGGGCGCGCCGGAAATATCCTTGCCCATCGCCAGCGTCAGGTTCGATTTTGACTTGACGAAAGTGCCGGAAGCGAGCAAATCGCGCAGGTTGACCATTTCGCGTTCGCGGTTCGGAATTTCAAGTCCGATCACCGATTTGCCCGGAATCACTTCGACGATGCGCACGCTGGTCACCGACAATGCCCGCGCCAAATCTTTCGACAACGAACTGATCCGGCTGACCTTAACGCCGGGGGCCGGCTGCAATTCGAAGCGGGTAATCACCGGCCCCGGCAGAAATCCGACGACTTCGACGTTGACATTGAAATCCTGCAGAATGTTTTCGACCAGCCTGGACATTTCTTCCAGATCGGTCTGCGTATAGCCTTTTACCCGCGTATCGCGGTTATCCAGCAATTCGAGCGACGGCAAAGCCCCCCGATTCTGATAGCTCCCGGCCGCTACTTTTGTTTTTTTTGCGACCTGCTTGGCCACTGCTTTTTGCGCATCGGCCAGCACCTTCTCCAGCACCGGAGACATTTTTGCCGCGGCTTTTTTGAGGGCTTCGACCTCGGCTTTGGCAGGCGGCGTCGGCGCGGGCTTGGGCGGAACGAACGCCGGGCTGAAAGGCTCTTCCAGATCATCCAGCTCATCCGCATACGCGTCCTCGTCCTCCCGCACCGCGAATTTTCTTGTACCGAAACCGGCCACACGGCCAAGCAATGCTTTGGACAGCAGCACGGTATATTTGCCGATTAAATCCAACACCGCAAGCCAGGAGACTTTGGTCACCAGCGTAATACCGGCGAGCAAGCCGACCATCAAGAATAAGGTCGCGCCGGAATTACCGAGCTTGACGACCAGCGTATTGCCGATTTCCTGCCCGACGATGCCGCCGGTGCTGTTCGGCAGGTCGATGCCGGGGCGCAGCAAATACAGATTCAGCAAGGCGGTCGCCGATATCAGCGTCACGAAGACCCCCACCGGATGCAAAACCAGCGGAATGATCTTGGGGACTTCCTTCTGTTGGTGCAGTTTGTAGCCCGCCCAAAAAATAATCAACGGGAAGGGATAGGCCAATAAGCCGAAGAAGCTGAAACTCAAATCGGCAAGCCAGGCGCCGAACACGCCGCAGGCATTGGCGATCACCTTCGTCGTCCCGCTATGCGTCCAGCCGGCGTCCTCGAGGCTGAAAGTCGCCAATGCGATTAGGAAAAACAAGCCGCAGGCAAAAAAAACCAAAACGGCGATTTCCCGTAAACCACGAACAGTTTTTTCTTCCATTACAGCAAACATGACATTTCTCGGAGAAAATAAAAACTTAATAAAACATGATTATAGATCAAGCAACCGAGAGATTACATTAATAATTTTGCGGGCATGGCTTGGTTTTTCGGTGTCCGATCCCCAATCTATGCCAATATGATTTGCAGTTTACGAAGCCAGCGTTCGCCTGCATAATTGATCGCAAAATTTTGTTTATCCCTGACGAGGTCTTAATGAGCACCACCAAACACTGCCGATTATTAATTCTTGGCTCCGGCCCGGCCGGCTATACCGCCGCCGTCTATGCTGCACGTGCGAATCTGAATCCGGTCATGATCACCGGCCTACAGCAAGGCGGCCAGTTGACCACCACGACCGAGGTGGATAACTGGCCCGGCGACGTCGAGGGACTGCAAGGCCCCGATCTGATGGAAAGAATGCGCAAGCATGCCGAGCGCTTCGACACCGAAATCATCTTCGACCATATTCATACCGCCGATTTGTCGGTGCGGCCGTTTGTGCTGACCGGCGATGCCGGCAGCTATACGTGTGATGCGCTGATCATCGCGACCGGCGCGTCGGCCCGCTATTTGGGACTCGACTCCGAGGAAGCTTTCAAAGGCCGGGGCGTCTCCGCGTGCGCGACCTGTGACGGTTTTTTCTACAGAAACAAACCGGTCGCGGTGATCGGCGGCGGCAACACCGCGGTGGAAGAAGCACTTTATCTGGCAAATATCGCCTCGCATGTGACTGTCGTGCACCGCCGGGACAAATTCCGCTCAGAAAAAATCCTCTCGAATAAATTACTCGAAAAAGCCGCAAACGGCAACGTAAGCATCGAATGGAACCACACCCTGGATGAGGTGCTCGGCGACGACATGGGCGTCACCGGAGTCCGGATCAAAGACACACAAACCGGCACCACCAAGGAAGTCGACGTGCACGGGGCCTTCATCGCGATCGGCCATACGCCGAATACCAGCATTTTCGAGGGCCAGATCGACATGGAGCATGGCTATATCAAGGTCAAAAGCGGCATTGCCGGAAATGCGACCGCGACCAGCGTCCCCGGTGTTTTTGCGGCCGGCGATGTGATGGATGCGGTCTATAAACAGGCTATCACCTCCGCTGGAGCGGGCTGCATGGCCGCACTCGATGCGGAAAAATATCTCGATGAATTGCAATAAAGGCGCACGGTCTAATAGCGCGGCGGCAGCTTAGCCGCGCTATTAGCCTGTACCTGACCGATGAAGATCACCCTACTCGATCCCCGCCGGCCGGAGCAAGCGTTCCCGCCGCTCCATACCGCGCTGGCCGAACCTAACGGCCTGCTGGCGGCGGGAGGCTGCCTGTCGGTAACGCGTTTGTTAAACGCCTACCGGCACGGCGTGTTTCCCTGGTATAACGAAAACGAGCCGATCTTGTGGTGGTCGCCCGATCCGCGGCTGGTATTGTTTCCAGAACGCCTGCAAGTCTCGCGCAGCCTGAAAAAAACGCTACGCAAGGACAGGTTTACCGTGACATTCGACACCGCCTTCGACAAAGTGATCGCCGCCTGCGCCGATGCCCGGCAAGACCGCGAAGGCACCTGGATTACGCAGGACATCAGGCACTCCTATCAAGAACTGCATCTTTCGGGCTTCGCGCACTCGGCCGAAACCTGGTGCGACGGCGAACTGGTCGGCGGTTTATACGGCGTTGCGATCGGCCGCGTCTTTTTTGGCGAGTCGATGTTCCACACGCTCACCGATGCGTCGAAAGCCGCGTTCGCGGTGCTGGTTCAGCAGTTGCAAGACTGGAATTTTGCCCTGATCGACTGCCAGGTTTACACCCCGCATCTGGCGAGTCTCGGCGCCGAACTGATCGGCCGCGATGCGTTCAAGCGCCTGCTCGACCGTTACTGCCCCGAGCCCGCCGCGGCCAGCGCCTGGCAATCACGATGACGTCGATCCCCTTATTCATCACCGGCGACCATCCGTGCAGCTATCTTGACGGCGAAAGCGCGCGATCGGCATTCGTGCATCCCGCTTTTCGAATGACTCCGTCAATCTATGCGGAATTGCTGAAACACGGTTTCCGGCGCAGCGGCAATGATGTTTATGCGCCGCATTGCACGCAGTGTTCCGCCTGCCTCTCGGCCAGAATCCCGGTCGCCCGCTTCACCCCGGACCGCCGGCAAAAACGCTGCCTGAAAAAAAATGCCGAAACCCGCGTCGTGATCAAACCCGCCGTGTTCGAGCAAGCCCATTACGACATGTATCTGCGCTATCAAAACAGCCGGCATACGGATGGAACGATGGCGCATGCCAATCCGGAAGAATATATCGATTTTCTCGGCAATACCTGGTGCGACACCATCTTCGCCGAGTTTTCGATTGCCGGCGAGCCGGCCGCGATCGCGGTTATCGACCGCTTTGCCGAGGCCTGGTCGGCGGTTTATACCTTTTTCGATCCAAAATTTGCCGATTTTAGCCCCGGCGTCTATGCCGTATTATGGCAAATCAAAGAAGCGCGCCGGCAGCAACGCGAATTCCTGTACCTCGGCTACTGGATAAGAAACTGCCGGAAAATGGCCTACAAGAGCAACTACCAACCGCTACAGCTGCATATCGGCCAGGAGTGGCGGGAATTTTCCAGTTTATCGGCCGCCACGCCATAACGAAGTGTTATGGCCTTCTCCCTTGAAATCCGCCGAATCAGCCATTTTTCCTGATTAAATCATAAATCACGATTGCGCTATCCACGATGCTCTTTTGTTGTTAGACGCTTCCTTGTGCTATCATTACGGGTTTTTAACACCCAGGATTAAAACCATGGCAAAAGAAGATCAAATTGAAATGGAAGGCAAGGTCATCGACACCCTTCCGAATACGATGTTTAGAGTGCAGCTTGAAAACGGCCATATCGTGACCGCACACATTTCCGGCAAGATGCGCAAGCACTACATCCGCATTCTGACCGGCGATAGCGTCAAGGTCGAAATGACGCCTTATGACTTAACCAAAGGCCGCATCACCTTCCGGATGCGCTAATCCCTGGCTCATCCAGGGATCGCGCGTCCGTCGTCTCAGCTGCTTTCGGGCACGATCAAGTCCTTACTTTCAATCGCAAAAGCCAGTTCGTTGTTTTCCACGTAAATTCTGACATGGCCGCCATGGGTCAGCTTGCCGAACAGCAAGTCGTTCGCCAACGGTTTCTTGATTTTTTCCTGTATCAGCCGCGCCATCGGCCGGGCTCCCATTTTCGGATCGCAACCGTTTTCGGCCAGCCATAACCGAGCATCGTCGTCGAGCGTCAACGTCACGTGGCGATCGGCCAACAAAGCCTCCAGCTCGAATATAAATTTATCGACCACATTCCCGACGACCGAGATATTCAACGGCTTGAACTGAATGATCGCGTCCAGGCGGTTTCTGAATTCCGGTGAAAATCCTCTTTCGATCGCTTTCAGGCTGTCGACGGCATGATCCTGCTGGGTAAAGCCGATCGAAGCGCGACCGCCCTCTTCGGAGCCCGCATTGGTGGTCATCACCAGGATGATGTTGCGGAAATCGGCTTTGCGGCCGTTATTGTCGGTCAAGGTGCCGTGATCCATCACCTGCAAAAGCAGGTTGAATACGTCCGGGTGCGCCTTTTCGAGCTCGTCCAAAAGCAGCACCGCATGCGGATGCTTGGTGACTTGCTCAGTCAGCAGTCCGCCCTGGTCGAAACCGACATAGCCGGGAGGCGCGCCGATCAGGCGCGATACGGTATGCCGCTCCATATATTCGGACATATCGAAACGAATCAGCTCGACGCCCATGATTTTGGCCAGTTGCCGGGTGACTTCGGTCTTGCCGACGCCGGTCGGCCCCGCGAACAGGAACGAACCGATCGTCTTTTGCGTCTCGCGAAGCCCCGCCCGCGACAATTTGATCGCGGAAGCCAGCGCCGCAATCGCTTCGTCTTGACCGAAAACGAGCATTTTCAGATTCTTTTCGAGGTTGGCAAGTTTGTCTACATCATTCGATGAAACCGTCTTGGCCGGCACCCTGGCAATTTTCGAGACGATTTCTTCGATGTCACCTACCTCGATCACCTGCTTGCGCTCCGTCTCGGACAGCATGCGCTGCCGCGCGCCGGCTTCGTCGATCACGTCGATCGCCTTGTCCGGCAGATGCCGGTCGGTAATATAACGGTCGGACAACTCGGCCGCCAGACGCAGTGACTCGGCCGAATAAATCACATCGTGATGTTCCTCGAAACGGGCTTTCAGGCCTTTCAGAATCAGCACGGTATCTTCGACCGAAGGCTCCAGCACATCGACCTTCTGGAAGCGGCGCGCCAATGCGTGATCTTTTTCGAACACGCCTCGGTATTCCTGGAAGGTGGTCGAGCCGATGCAGCGCATTTGCCCGGAAGCGAGCAAGGGCTTGATCAGATTCGATGCATCCATCACCCCGCCCGAAGCGGAGCCGGCGCCGATGATCGTATGAATCTCGTCAATGAACAGGATCGAATCGGGCTCTCGCTTCAATTGATTGATCAATGCCTTCAGGCGTTTTTCAAAATCGCCGCGGTATTTGGTACCGGCCACCAGGGCGCCCAGATCCAACGCATAAATCACGCTGTTGACCAGGACGTGCGGCACGTTATCCTCGACGATGCGCTTGGCAAGTCCTTCGGCGATCGCCGTCTTGCCAACACCGGCCTCGCCGACCAATAACGGATTATTTTTCCGGCGCCGGCACAGAATTTGAATCGTGCGCTCGACTTCCGCCTCCCGTCCGATCAACGGATCGATGCGTCCGCGGCGCGCCTCCTCGTTCAGATTGGTCGTATACTTATCTAACGGGCTGCCTGAAGGTTCTGCATCCGGATTCGAGGTGTCGGCGCTGCGGTCTTCGCTGGCCTGATTTTCCTGATCGACTTTCGAAATGCCGTGTGCGAGATAATTGACGACATCCAGTCTTGATATGTCCTGTTTGTTCAGCAGATAGACCGCTTGCGAGTCCTGTTCGCTGAACAGCGCGACAAACAGATTCGCACCGGACACTTCTTTTTTATCAGAAGCCTGCACGTGAAAGACGGCGCGCTGCAATACCCGCTGAAAACCCAACGTCGGCTGAGTTTCGCGCTGCACGCCTTGCGGAATCAGCGAAATAGTTTCGTCAATGAATTGCGTCAGCTGCCCTCTCAGCAGTTTGATATTGCAACCGCAGGCCTTCATGATCGCTTCGGCGGAAGGATTATCCAGCAATGCCAGGAGCAAATGTTCAACCGTTATAAATTCATGCCTTTTTTCATGCGCATTCTTAAAGGCATTATTCAGGGTAACTTCAAGTTCTTTACTTAACATAAGCTCACCAATTATGCTTCTTCCATAGTACACATCAAGGGATGTTGATGTGCTCGTGAATATTCATTGACCAGATACACCTTGGTTTCCGCCACATCCTTCGAAAAGGTCCCACACACGCCGACTCCCTGCATATGCACCTGCAGCATCACCTGCGTGGCTTTCTCGTGCGGCATGCCGAAAAACTCCATGAGGATTTCAACCACGAAATCCATCGGCGTGAAATCGTCATTCAACAGGATAACCTTATAAAGCGGCGGCTTTTTAAGTTTTGGTTTGGCTTCCTGCAAAGCCAGGCCGTTATGGTTATCATGGAATGGTTCAAAATCAGACATAGACATCGTGGCAAAAAATCTTTACAAGCTTAACAATAATACTAAATGATAGTTGATTTCAAGCCTATTAAGCATTGCGCAAGCCATCGCCCCCCCTCATGCTCGAAGTATAGCGCTTTTTAATATGCCTTCGCTGACTAATATCAGCAACCAATTTGCTTCGTTGCATTGGACAGAATGCACGCGCAGAGTTCAATTCGTTGTCCCCGTGAACGACAAATCGAGTAAAATAGCCGTTTTGTATTGTTGAGGAAAATGAATGGTTTGGAAGCCGCATGTGACCGTGGCCGCGATCATCGAGCGTGATCAACGATTTCTGCTGGTGGAGGAAGAGACCACCGACGGCATCAGACTGAATCAGCCGGCGGGCCATTTGGAAGAAGGCGAAGATTTGCTGACCGCGGCGCGGCGCGAGGTTTTCGAGGAAACCGCCTGGCGTTTCGAGCCGGAACATCTGGTCGGGATTCAACTCTGGCGGCGAAATCCCGAATCGCCGAGCTTCCTGCGCGTCTGTTTTTCCGGAAACTGCCACAGCCACGAACCCGAAGTCCCGCTGGACAACGGCATCGTCGCGACGCATTGGCTGACGCGCGACGAACTGATGGCCGATCCGCAACGACTCAGAAGCCCATTGGTCGCGCTCTGCGTGGACGAATACCTGGCCGGCGCCCGTTATCCCTTATCGTTAATCCAATCCCTGCTCGATCTGAACCATGGCTAAAAATATCATTGTCGGCATGTCGGGCGGCGTCGACTCCTCGGTCACCGCGCTGTTGCTGCTGGAACAGGGCCACCAGGTCACCGGTCTGTTCATGAAAAACTGGGAAGAGGATGACGGCACCGAGTATTGCACCGCGATGCAGGACCTCGCCGACGCGCAGCAGGTCTGCGACCGGCTCGGCATCGAGCTGAAGACGGTCAATTTCGCGGCCGAATATTGGGACGAAGTGTTTGAAGTGTTCTTGTCCGAGTTCGAAAAAGGCCGCACGCCGAACCCCGACATCCTCTGCAACAAGCATGTCAAATTCAAGGCGTTTCTGAACTACGCTATCGAAGACCTCGGCGCCGAATACATCGCGACCGGCCACTATGCCCGCGTCGAAGAGCGCGGCGGCGAATACTTCCTGCTGAAAGGCCTCGATCCTGCCAAGGAACAGAGCTACTTCCTCTATACGATGGGCCAAAAGCAATTGTCGCGCACGCTGTTTCCGATCGGCCATCTGCACAAGACCGAAATCCGGGCGCTGGCGGAAAAGGCCGGCTTCGACAATTGCCGCAAAAAAGACAGCACCGGCATCTGCTTCATCGGCGAGCGCAAGTTCAAGGAATTCTTGCAGCGCTACCTGCCGACCCAGCCCGGCGACATCCGCACCCCGGAAGGCCGCACGATCGGCCGCCATCACGGCCTGATGTACTACACGCTCGGCCAACGCCAGGGACTCGGCATCGGCGGCGTCCAGAACACACCCGACGAGCCTTGGTATGTGCTCGAAAAAGACCTCGACAACAATGTGCTGCTGGTCGGCCAGGGCCACGATCATCCGTTGATGCTGCACAATACCCTCGAAGCCGGCCAACTGGACTGGTGCAGCAACCGGCCGTTGACCGAAACAACCCGCTGCGCGGCCAAGACCCGCTACCGTCAGGCCGATCAGGCCTGTACGCTCTCGCCACTGCCGGACGGCCGCTGCAAGGCCGTATTCGACGAACCGCAACGCGCGATTACGCCGGGGCAGTCGGTCGTGTTTTATGACGGCGAAATTTGTCTGGGCGGCGGCATCATCGAAAGCAAGACCAACGCATAATTTTTTCCTATCATCTTTAGACTGTAATCTTCATGACTCAATTTTCCCTTACCGCCATCTCCCCGATCGACGGCCGCTACGCCGACAAAGTCAGCGCTCTGCGCCCGATTTTCAGCGAATACGGCTTGATCCGCTACCGCGTGCTGGTCGAAGTGCGCTGGCTGCAGGCGCTGGCCGCGCATCCTCAGATTAGCGAAGTGCCGCCATTCAGCGCGGCGGCGACGCAGGCATTGAATGCGATCGCGGCCGATTTTTCGGAAGCGGACGCGCAAAGAGTCAAGGATATCGAAAGAACCACCAATCACGACGTGAAGGCAGTCGAGTATTTTCTGAAAGAAAAAATCGCAGGCCAAGCCGAGCTTGAAAAAGTCTCCGAGTTTTTCCATTTCGCCTGCACCTCCGAAGACATCAACAACCTGTCTTATGCGCTGATGCTGAAGGAAGGCCGCGCGGCGATGCTGGAGCAAATCGATGCCTGCGGCGCGGCGATCAAGAAGCTCGCGATCGAATACGCGGCCCAGCCGATGCTGTCGCGCACGCACGGCCAGTCCGCGAGCCCGACGACCGCCGGCAAAGAGTTCGCGAATGTCGCGGCCCGGATCGAACGCCAGCGGCAGCAATTGGCGAATGTGCAATTGCTCGGCAAGATCAATGGCGCAGTCGGCAATTACAACGCGCACAGCATCGCCTATCCCGAAGTGGATTGGGAGGCGTTTGCGCAAAATTTCGTCGAATCGCTGGGCCTGACCTTCAATCCTTATACAATCCAGATCGAGCCGCACGACTACATCGCCGAATTTTTCCATGCGCTGTCGCGCTTCAATACGATCCTGCTCGATTTCGACCGCGATGTTTGGGGCTATATTTCGCTCGGCTATTTCAAGCAAAAAACCGTCGCCGGCGAAGTCGGTTCCTCGACGATGCCGCACAAGGTCAATCCAATCGATTTCGAAAACTCCGAAGGCAACCTCGGCATCGCGAACGCGTTGTTCGGCTTCCTGGCCGAGAAGTTGCCGGTGTCGCGCTGGCAGCGCGACTTGACCGATTCGACCGTGCTGCGCAACATCGGCGTCGGCATCGCCCATACGGTGATTGCGATTCAATCGACCTTGAAAGGCATTGGCAAATTGCAGATCAATAGCGATGCCATCGAAGCCGATTTGAACGCGAACTGGGAAGTGCTCGCGGAACCGATTCAAACGGTCATGCGCCGCTACGGCATCGAAAAACCCTATGAAAAACTGAAGGAACTGACCCGCGGCCAGCGCATCACGCCGGACGATATGCGGGCATTCATCGAAAAACTCGATATTCCGGCGAACGCGAAGGCCGACCTGCTGGCCTTGACGCCGCGCGGTTATACCGGCTACGCCGAAGCCCTGGCAAAAAAAATCTAGTCCGCTCTTGAAAAATGCGAGATGTCTCCTAGACTTCAATTCAGTGATTTGTCATACCGAATGCCAACTCATTGGGTCTCTCTCGCCCCGTTATGAGAGCTTGGTACTCCTCTCCCCGGCTGCGCCTTTTGGCGCAGCCTTTTTTTTGCCCGCGCGATTCGGAAGGATCAACGGCCGATGCTGCTTAACCTGATCTGGATCGGCTTTTTTCTGATCGCCTTCGTGACCGCCACGGTCAAGCTGATTTTTTTCGGCAATACCGAAATCTTCGCGGCCATCATGACCGCGCTGTTCAGCCAGTCGAAAGCCGCGTTCGAGATTGCCTTGGGCCTGACCGGCGTGCTGTCGCTCTGGCTCGGCATCATGCGCGTCGGCGAAAAAAGCGGCTTCATTCAATTGCTGACGCAAGGTTTGACGCCGCTGTTCAGCCGCCTGATGCCGGACATTCCGAAGCATCACCCGGCGCTCGGCGCGATCGTGATGAACATCTCGGCCAACGCGCTCGGCCTCGACAATGCCGCGACGCCGCTCGGCATCAAGGCGATGCAGGAATTGCAGGCACTGAATCCGAAGCCCGAAACCGCCAGCAATGCGCAAATTTTGTTTCTGGTGATCAACACTTCCTCGGTGACGCTGTTTCCGGTCACGATCTTCACTTATCGCACGCAGCTCGGCGCACTCAATCCGACCGACGTGTTCATCCCGATCCTGATCGCGACCTACTGCTCGACCTTGGCAGGCCTGTTGGCGGTCGCGTGGATGCAACGCATCAATCTGCTCGACAAAGTCGTGCTGGCCTATCTGGGCGGCATGACGCTGTTAATCGGCGCCCTGCTTGCTTATTTTAGCGGCCTGCCGCAAGAAGACATGCTGGAACAATCGGCGCTGATCAGCAACGTGATTTTGTTCTCTCTGGTGATCGTCTTCATCGCCGGCGCGCTGTATAAAAAGATCAACGCCTACGAAGCGTTCGTCGAAGGCGCGAAGGAAGGCTTTCAGACCGCGATCACGATCATTCCGTATCTGGTCGCGATGCTGGCCGCGATCGGCGTGTTCCGGGCCAGCGGCGCGCTGGAGCTCTTGAACGACTTGATGCGCTATCTGGCCGTTTTATTCGAACTCGACAGCCGTTTCATCGACGCCTTGCCGACCGCACTGATCAAGCCGTTCAGCGGCAGCGGCGCGCGGGCGATGATGATCGACACGATGAAAACGCTCGGCGCCGACTCGTTTGCCGGCCGCCTGTCCTGCATCATCCAGGGCAGCACCGAAACGACCTTTTATGTGCTGGCGGTGTATTTCGGCGCGGTCGGCATCAAAAATATCCGCCATGCGGCCGGTTGTGGGATAATGGCCGATTTTGCGGGCGTAATCGCCTCCATTTTGATTTGTTACTGGTTTTTCGGATAAATGTTAGTTCACTTGCAAACCCTCGGCTGCCGGCTCAACGAAGCGGAACTTGAAACTTGGGCGCAGGATTTTAAGCGCGCAGGGCACGGCATCACGGCGCAGCCGGAAGCCGCGCAATTGATCGTGCTGAACTCCTGCGCTGTGACCCAGGATGCGGCCCGGAAATCGCGCCAGCTGATTCGAAGGATTCACCGCGACAACCCGCAGGCGAAACTGGTCGTCAGCGGCTGCTATGCAACCTTGAACCAACAGCAGGCCGAAGCCGAGATGGGCGTCGATCTGGTGATCGGCAATCAGGACAAGGACAAGCTGGTCGACTTAGCCCTGAGCGAGTTGAATCTCACCAGCATGCCGGCGCAGGCGACCGAACCCGGCGAGTTTTCGCTGTTTACCCGCGGCCGCCAGCGCGCGTTCGTGAAAGTCCAGGACGGCTGCCGCTACCGCTGCACATTCTGCATCGTGACCGTCGCCCGGGGCGAGGAAAAAAGCCGGCCGATCGAGGCTATCATCGAGGAGATCAATACCCTGCATCAACAAGGCATCGCCGAAGTGGTGCTGACCGGCGTGCATCTCGGCGGCTACGGCAGCGACCAGGACTGCAATCTGGCCGATTTGATCCAGGCGATCCTCGCGCAAACCGACATTCCACGCATCCGCCTCGGCTCGCTCGAACCCTGGGAACTCACCGACAGCTTTTTCGAACTGTTCGACAACCCGCGCCTGATGCCGCATCTGCACCTGCCCTTGCAGAGCGGTTCGGATAGCGTGCTGCGGCGGATGGCAAGACGCTGCAAAACGCAGGAATTTAGCGAAATCATCAATCGCCTGCGCCGGCAAATCCCGCATTTCAATGTCACGACCGACATCATCGTCGGCTTTCCGGGAGAAACCGAGCAGGAATGGCAGGAAAGCTTCGATTACATCGCGGCCACCGGCTTCGGCCACATCCATAGCTTCACCTATTCCCGCCGCGAAGGCACCAAGGCCTCCTCTTTGCCCGGCCAGGTGAACAATTCGCTCAAAAAACAGCGCAGCGCCGCCCTGCATCGTCTGGCCGAAGAGATGAAGCTGAAATTTTACCAGGACAATCTGGGCCGGGAATTTTCGGTATTGTGGGAAGGCTACAGCGAGCCTTGCGGCGAAGACCGGCAACGGGTGTTTGGCTATACGCCGAATTATCTGAAAGTCGGCTGCATCGTGAGCCGGAACCGGTCGGTCGAAAACCAACTGATTACAGCCCGGCTGACCGAAGCCGGCCAAAACTGGATTGCCGGCGAATTGGCCGAATAGGACAACAAACTCCGGTTAATTCTTCTTCAACCCCAAAATAAACCGCGACAGCAGATGAGCATCATCAAAAAACTCGCCTCGCAAACCGCGATCTACGGCCTCAGCAGTATTTTTGGGCGGTTTCTGAATTATCTGCTGGTGCCGCTCTATACCTATCATTTCTCTGCGGCCGAATACGGGGTCGTCTCGGAATTTTATGCGTATGCGGGCTTTTTTGCGGTGCTCCTGGTGTTCGGCTTCGAGACCGGCTATTTCCGCTTCCGCGACAAGAACGACCCGCAGCGCGATAGCGCTTATGCGACCGCGTTATGGTTCGTGTTGGGGGTCAATATAGGTTTTCTACTGTTGATCCGGTTCGTCGAGACCCCGCTTTCGGAGGCCCTGCATTATGCCCACCATCCCGAATACGTGCAGTGGTTTGCGATCATTTTGGGTCTCGATGCGATCGCCTCAATTCCGTTTGCGAGATTACGCGCCGAAAACAAGGCGTTTCGCTTTGCCGGCATCAAGATCGTCGAGATTCTGATCACGGTGGGGCTGAGCCTGTTTTTCATCGCCTATTGCCCGCCGCTCTACGCGAAAAACGAACAAATCTGGTTCGCGCCGATCTATGATCCCGGCATCGGCCTCGGCTATGTGTTCATCGCGAATCTGGCCGCCAGCGGGGTCAAATTCGCGCTGCTGACTCCGCAGTTGAAAGGGCTTCTGTGGGGCTTCGACAGGGCGCTGTTCCTTAGCATGCTGCGCTACTCGCTGCCGATGGTGGTGATCGGCTTCGCCGGCATCATCAATGAAATGCTCGACCGCGCCTTGCTGAAGTATCTGTTGCCGCACGATCCGTTGACGAACATGCGTATGCTCGGCATCTACAGCGCCTGCTACAAGCTGTCGATCCTGATGTCGCTGTTCATCCAGGCATTCCGCTATGCGGCCGAACCGTTCTTCTTCGCCTATGCGGACAAGAGCGATGCGCGCCAGGTGTATGCGGACGTGATGAAATATTTCGTGATTTTCTGCATGGCCATCTTTTTATTGGTGACCCTGTATATCGATTTCTTCCAATATTTTATCGGCACCGAATTTCGCGCCGGGCTCGGCGTGACGCCGATCCTGCTGCTCGCGAATCTGTTTCTGGGCATTTATGTGAACCTGTCGATCTGGTACAAACTGACCGACCGGACGCTGATGGGGGCGTTCGTATCGCTCGGCGGCGCGCTGATCACGATAGGCCTGAATCTGTGGTGGATTCCGCTGTATGGCTATGTCGGTTCGGCCTGGGCAACGCTGGCCTGCTATGCGGCCATGGCGATCGTTTCGTATCTGTTGGGACGAAAGTATTACCCGGTCGCCTACGACCTGAAACGGATACTTTTCTATATCGTCTTCGGCCTCGGCCTGTATTTCGCCCGCGAGCCGCTGTCGACGAAAGCTGCCGCTTTGCCGTCCTGGCTGATCGCCGCGCTGCTGATGCTGAGCTATTTATCGGCCGCGGCGCTGTTGGAACGCCGCCGGCGCATTGCCATTCAATGAGGAATCGACCATGCACCTTAGCGATCGTGATTTTTTGGAAGTGATCGAGCGGACGCCGCTGGTGTCGATCGATCTGGTCATTCAGGACGATGCCGGCCGGGTGCTGCTCGGCTGGCGCACCAACGAACCGGCAAAAAACACCTGGTTTGTGCCAGGCGGGCGCATCCGTAAAAATGAAACGCTGGACGCCGCATTCCTGCGCCTCACCGCTGCCGAACTGGGCAAGGCGGTCGACCTTGAAGAAGCGGTGCCGCTGGGCGCCTATACGCATTTGTACGAAACCAATTTCGCCGAAGTGGGCGGCATCGGCACCCATTATGTGGTGCTGGCCTATGCACTGCGCCGAGCCGAACTTCCCGAACAGCTGCCCGCGGAACAGCACAGCGATTATTGCTGGCTGAATGCTGACGAGGCGCTCCGCGATGCGGAAGTACATCCGAATGTATTGCCGTATTTTGAAGCCCTTTCAGGATTAGCCTCCGCCAGGCCATGATGATTCAAAAAAACCTGCCGGTTTTTTAAAACCCGGCAGGTTTTTTGATCAATCCTTTACCCAGCCTTCCCTGAGCGTGACGGTCCGGTTGAACACCAGATTGCCGTCCTTGCTGTCTTTGTCGAGACAGAAATAGCCGATCCGTTCGAACTGGAAACGGCTTTCCGGCTCCGCATTCGCCAAACTGGCTTCGACCCGGCAGCCGGTCAAGACCTGCAATGAATTCGGGCTCAGCGCATCCAGGAAGTTTTCTTCATTGTCCGGCTGCGGCACCGAGAACAGGCGGTCGTACAGACGCAGTTCCGCCGGCAGCGAATGTTCCTCCGAAACCCAGTGGATCACGCCTTTGACCTTGCGCCCTTCCGGATTCTTGCCGAGCGTCTGAGGATCGTAGGTGCCGCGCAGTTCGACGATATTGCCATCCGCATCCTTGATCACCTCGTCGCAGCGGATCACATACGAGCCGCGCAGACGCACTTCGCCGCCCGGCACCAGACGCTTGTATTTCGGCGGCGGATTTTCGGAAAAGTCGTCGCGCTCGATCAACACCGTTTTCGCAAACGGAACGCTCCGTGAGCCGAGCTCAGCGCGCTGCGGATGATTGCCGAGGCTCAGGTTTTCGACCTGCCCGTCCGGATAATTCGTGATCACGACCCGCAAAGGCTCCGCGACCGCCATGGCCCGAAGCGAGTTCTGGTTCAGATCCTCGCGGATGCAATGTTCGAGCACACACATCTCGATCCAGGAGTCTTTCTTGGTCAGGCCGATCCGTTCGCAAAAATCGCGGATCGCGGTCGGCGTGACCCCCGCCCTGCGCAGCCCGGCGATCGTCGGCATGCGCGGATCGTCCCAACCCAACACATGCTTTTCGGTGACCAATTGATTCAGCTTGCGCTTACTGACGATCGTATATTCGAGCTGCAGGCGGGCAAATTCGATTTGCTGCGGCCGCCACGGCGTATCCAGTTGCTCGAGCACCCAGTCGTACAAGGGCCGGTGATCTTCGAATTCGAGCGTGCACAACGAATGCGTGATGCCCTCGATCGCGTCCGAAATGCAGTGCGTGTAGTCGTACATCGGATACAGGCACCAGTCGTCGCCGGTACGCTGGTGATGCACCCGGCGAATCCGGTACAGCGTCGGATCGCGCATGTTGATGTTCGGCGACGCCATGTCGATCTTCGCGCGCAGCACATAGTGCCCGTCCGCATACAGACCGTCGCGCATGCCCTGGAATAGGGCCAGATTTTCCTCGATCGAACGGCTGCGGTCCGGACTGGCTTTGCCCGGCTCGGTCAAGGTGCCGCGATAGGCGCGAATTTGCTCCGGCGTCGAACTGTCGACATAGGCCTTGCCGTCTTTGATCAGTTGCACCGCATAATCATAGAGCTGGCCGAAATAGTCGGACGCATGGCGCAATTCGCTCCACTCGAAACCGAGCCAGCGCACGTCTCGCTTGATCGCCTCGACATATTCATCGCTTTCCTTCTCGGGATTGGTATCGTCGAAACGCAGATTGCAGGTGCCGTTATATTCGAGAGCGAGGCCGAAATTCAGGCAGATCGATTTGGCGTGGCCGATATGCAGATAACCGTTCGGTTCCGGCGGAAAGCGGGTCGCGACCTTGCCGTTGTGTTTGTTGGTTTTTAAATCGTTACTGATCAGATGGCGAACAAAATTCGCCGGCGACGGATTCTCGTTAGTGGACATGAACTCTTGGCTTTAAGGTTTTATGCGTGTTGCGCCGATTAATCAGGCGCGAGTTATCGCAATGTTTTTGGCAATCCCAAATGCTACTTGATTTGCCGAACGCAGTAAAGATCAAAAGCCCAAAATCGTTGAGGCGCGGCAGGTTTTCAGCGCAGCAACGGCTCTCCTTTAACAGTACGGCGCAATTTCAGAGGTCATCCGGCCGCGCAGGTTGGCAAGACGTTTGATCTTCGTGAAGCGGCTTGGGCTTGCCGGTGAAATAGCCTTGCGCATAATCGACTTGCAAGCCGGTTAGGGTTTGCAGGATCACCTGATTTTCAACAAATTCGGCAATCGTCTTTTTGCCGAGCACATGGCCGATATCGTTGATCGATTTGACCATCGCCAGATCGACCGAATCGTGCTCAATGTCTTTGACGAAAAATCCGTCGATCTTCAAAAAATCGACCGGCATATGCTTAAGATAGGCAAATGAAGACAAACCGCTGCCAAAATCATCGAGTGAAAACTTGCAGCCGTATTCTTTCAGGCGGTTCATGAAATCGGTCGCGAGCGTCAGGTTCGCGATCGCCGCGGTTTCGGTAATTTCAAAGCAGACTTTGGCTGGCGGCATCGCCGTTCTGACAAACTCGCTTTCGATAAAACCCAAGAGGCCAGGATCGCTCAGACTGGCGCCGGAAAGATTGATCGAGCACAACGACAAGCGTTCCAGGCGTTTGCGATGCTCCGTAAAATAGTCGAACACATGGCGGATCACCCAGCGGTCGATTTTGGTGGCCAATTGGTAACGTTCCGCGGCCGGCAGAAAAGCATTCGCCGTGACGATATTGCCATTCTTGTCCTTCATCCGCAGCAGAATTTCGCAGTGCTCGCCTTCGTCGGCGCCGAGCGGCACAATATCCTGCGTATAAAGACAAAAAAGATCCTGTTCCAGCGCATTATTGATCCGAACCACCCAATTCATCTCGCCGTGGTGCTGCACCAGCGCCTTGTCATCTTCCCGGTAAATGTGCGTCCGGTTTCTGCCGGCTTCCTTGGCCGTAAAACAGGCCATATCGGCCTGCTTCATGTGAATATCGGCGCCGCCTTTACATAAGTCGACCATCACCAGGCCGATACTGACGCCGATCCTAAAACTTTTGTCTTGCCAAAAAAACTGGAATTGTTCGACCGCTTGATGAATTTTATCGGTTACCGCCAACGCCGCTTCGAGCGGACAATTTTCCATCAAGATCGCGAACTCGTCGCCGCCCAGGCGCGCGAGCGTATCGCTACGCCGGATCACTGTCGAAAACAAGTTGCTGATTTGCCTGAGCAATTCGTCTCCGGCCGCATGGCAGCAGGTGTCATTGACGATCTTGAATTGATCGAGATCGATATAGCACAAGGCATGTTGAGCCATGCCGCTGTCCGTCAAGACAACGACGCGTTCGAGGCGCCGATCAAACTCCTGCCGGTTAATCAGTTGCGTCAACGCATCATGGCTGGCCTGATAGGACAGCCTCTCGGTCAATTGCAGCGCTTCGGTCACATCCTCCTGGATGGAGACATAATGGGTGATTTCGCCTTCCGAATTAATCACCGGCGCGATCGACTCCCGCGCCCAGTAAAGATCTCCGGATTTTTTCCGGTTTTTCAAAACGCCTCGCCAGACCTGCCCTGACGAGATGGTATCCCATAAAATCATGTAACTGTCCTCCGAGAAGCCGGAGCTGAAAATCTTGGGCGTTTTACCGATGACCTCTTCTGATGAATAGCCCGTCGTTTCGGTGATTTTACGGTTCGTATATTCAATAATGCCGTTCCGATTCGTGATGAAAATCAGATTCGGGCTGTTGTCCATCGCGTGATACAGCTTGCAAAGATCGTTTTCAACCAGTTTTCGCTCATGGATGTTCCTGATTACGCCAAAAACTCTTGGCAGCGCGTTGGCTTGACCATGAGCCAGGCTGAACAAATCGATCGAATGCGGATTAATGTCCATCGAGGTAATTTCAACATGCTTTACCCCCTCTCCATTTTGACATTGCAAACGTAACTGGGTGGTCACAGGATGATGATAAAGGCCGTTGCTTTTGAATACCGCTTCGGCTTTTTTCCAGTCTTCCTGATAGACCACCTGCGAATAATGCTTTCCTGTCATTTCTGCCAGCGAACCTCCGAGCAAGGTTTCCGCCGCTTTATTCAAAAAGGTAAAATTGCCCTCCTCATCCATCAGAAAAATGAGGTCCGGAGAGTTTTCTACAAAAAACCGGTGCATTTGTTCCGAATGATGAAGCCGGCTCAAAATCCGCTGGTTTTCATCCTGCAAACGGATAATTTTTTGCGCTTTCGCGACCGTATTTTTTAACGCTTTGACTTCATAAGGTTTTTTAATGAAATCATGGACAAAATTGTAGCGCAGGGCATGCCGCGCCTCGACAAAACCGGCTTCGCCGCTGATCACGATCACTTGCATATTCAGCATCATGTCCGCGATATGCGTCAATACATCATATCCGTTTAAGTCCGGCATGTTCAGGTCCAGCAAAACCAGCTCCACCGGATGCTTGTTTAAAAAGTCGATGGCCGCGCGGCCGCTGGGCGCCACGGCCACTTTATGCCCGTCCAACTCAAAAACCTGGCGCAAACTGTCTCGCGCCCGCTTTTCATCATCGACGATCAAGAGTTCGATCACTCCGCCCTTGGCGTTGTCTGAAACGGCTATTCGAGAGATGTGACTTGAATCTAAAAGCATGACAATTCACCGTTACATTTTTCGGTCAGGTTTGAAGGGACTCTCGGTAGAAAAACATGAAAAACCGTCCCGGTCGCCGCGGATGAATCGCAGCGTATCATGCCTTTTAACTCATCGATCAGGCACTTACAGATCGTCAAGCCAAGCCCCGCGTGATTTTTACCTTTGCGGCTAACCACAGGCGCATATAATTGCCGCAAGACTTCCTGAGGCAGGCCCGGACCTTCATCCTCGACCCTGATCTCGATCAATCCGCCGGCCCCGAAGTCAACGTTATCTTGGGTCGTAATCGTTATTTTGCTGCCCGGTTTTGATGCTTCCAGCGCGTTTTTTATCAGGTTGATCAGCAGCTGTTTCAGTTTGTTTTGACTGATGAATAGCGTGGGTATGGCATGATCCAGCTTCAGCTCGATGTTGATTCCGTGTAAGGCAAACATCCCCGTTTGAAAAAGATTTCCCAGATCAATGATCAGCGCATTGATATCGACGCTGCCGGATTCATCATGCGGCGTATCGTCGATCATATTTGGCAAACTCGACAGCAATTTGCCCACCCTGTCCATTTCGTCCTGAATGATTCTGATTTCATTGGCGTTTTCGCCGCCCAATCTTTGCGCAAGCAAATAAAGATAATTTTTAATGATACTGAGCGGATTGCTGGCTTCATGCACCAGCTTTTTAGTCTGCAGGCGGTAATTTTCACGCACATCTTCCAATTTTTGCAGGGTCGTCCGCTCGCTCGAACTGAGATTCAGCAGCGCGCGCGCCGCTTCCCTGGAAAAAATCAGCATAAATTCGGCTTTTGATGCTATCGTCTGTATATCGGATTTGCTGATACCGACCGCGATGACGCCAACATTCTGCGCATCTTCATACAGCGGGATCAACATCAACCCTTCGGCACCCAACAAGCGACAAATTTGCTGATCCACGATAGATCTGAGGCTTTTCGAGCACGCATCGAACGAATGCATGATTCGTCTATGCAAAAGACACTTGGCAAGCAAACTATGATCTGGAGACAGGTTAATGATGACGGATGACCATAGAAAACCCTCTTCCGGGTGTCCGGGCACCCCGACCAGGTCATTCGTTTCAGAACGGAATAGGAAAAAAGCAGCGACCTGAAAGCCGAATAGGACGCTCAAGTCTTTCTGAATAACGCCGACAAGATGACTCATTTCCAGGGACGCATCCAATTGCTGACGAACCGCGGTAGACAGCATCATGGATTTGATGCGTTCTCCTAGGCTGTTCCGAATTACTTCCCTTTGGTGTACAGGGGTAAGGCACTTTAAGCCCTTGCCTTCGGCATGAGCCACCGTTATCCCTATGTCATCCGCTGATTGCCGGACCAAGCTGCCGACTTCATCGAGCATATCTTCAATCAGCGGCTCATTGATACCGAAAAGCCTATCGGCCAAATCCAATACGTCCTGCCTGTCGGCAGTGTCGATGCTGGCAATTTGGCCGGCAAGATTGATAATTTTTACCAATTGGGAGCTATCGGCAATCGCATCGAACGCTTGATGTTGATGACACACCGCATCGGAGATAAAAGACTGAAGGTTCCACTTTTCAATCATATGGCCGCCAACGTCATTATGCCGGGCGCCAAACAATTGTGTTTCAAGCTCACCTTCCCGTCCGTCCAGGTGCTGCGCCAGAAATATCGGGTAGTCTTGCGGAAAACAATCCAATAAAATCAATTGACCAATTCGATGCAGCAAACCGGTCAAATAAGCTTCCTCCGGAAACGGATAAGCCGTCAATTTTGCCAATTTGTGCGCGAGATGGGCGCAGGTTAGCGAGCGGTACCAGATAAGCTCGAGGGAATCATGATTTGCCCGCGGCATTTGAGAAAAATACTGCTGAACCGAGCGGGTGATCGCAATGGTTTTTACGGTGGACAAGCCTAAAACAATGATCACTCTATTTAAGTCGGTGATCTCTCCCCATTGCCGATAATAGGAAGAATTGGCCGCCGCCAGCACCTTCGAACTCAAACTGGCATCTTGGCCAATGATGTTCGCCAATTCCTTAAAATTCACCTCGACACGCTGGGTGACCCTGATCAGATCAAGCAAGACCTTCGGTACGACCGGCAGATTGTTGAGATCAACCCTGGATAAGATCGACAGTACGGCATTCTCCATAGCTCTATTTCGCCTGATTGTGTTGCAGTGAACAACATCTGAGTCAATGACTTAAAACGCGGACTCGCTCTACCGACAAAATGACACCGTGTTTGCGCACCGAAGTCATAATGTTTATTTAAGTTTAGCAGATTTGAGCCGTCTTATCGTCAAAACTATTTGCTGTCCAGCTACCACTAGGCGCAGTCCGTGTCACGGCAGCGCGTCACTTCCACGGTGACATGCGACAATTTATTCAGGCCTCCCAGCTTATTGAATTTTTTCAACAAACTCTTGTAATACTCCGGATTCTTCGGATCATGGGTCACAATCGAAACAATCAGCGCATAATGATTCGGCGCGATCCGCCAAATATGCAGATCGGCAACCCGGTTATCGGCATCGCTCTCGATCCGTTCGACAATTGCCTGACGATAATCGGAAGCGAGGCTCTCATCGAGCAGGACGGGACAGGTTTCCTTGACCAACGCATAAGACCAGCGGGTAATAATAATCGCACCGACCGCGCCCATGGCAGGATCGAGCCAAATCCAGCCGTAAAACTTGCCCAATATCAGGGCAACGATCGCCAGCACCGATGTCAGCGCATCCGCCAGCACATGCAGGTAAGCCGCCTTCAGGTTATGGTCATGATGATGATCGTGGTCGTGATGCGCATGATGGCCGCCATGATGATCGTGAACATGATGATCTTTCAGCAACAGCGCGCAAATCAGATTAATTCCCAAACCGATGCCGGCGATCGCGATCGCCTCATCAAAATGAATCGTGTGCGGATGAAAAAAACGGTTGCCGGACTCGACAAGCATCAGCAAGGCCGCGATGCCGAGTGCGATCGAGCTGGCAAAGGCGCCGAGCACGCCGACCTTGCCGGAACTGAAGGCAAAAGTCTCATCGTGAAGATGCGCGCGCGTATAGCGGTAGGCAAGCAAGGTAATCAAAAATGCCGCCACATGAGTTCCCATATGCCAGCCGTCGGCAAGCAATGCCATCGACCCCAGCTTTAAGCCGGCTACGATTTCGAGCACCATCGTCACGAACGACAGCACCAGGACTTGCCGGGTGCGTCTTTCGCCTTTTTTGTTGATCAACGCAAAGTTGTGATCATGTTGCAAAAGACTGATGGTACGGACATGCATAAGAAAAATCCTGAGTCTGTTTTTTGTGAGGCGGATATAAAAAAGGAACGCCGAAATAAAAGCTGAATCCCGGATGGCCCCAGCCCCAATAGACGCGGCCATGCGCCAATGCCTCCGTGCTGCTGGCCGCTAAGAGTAGCCAATCACCCGCGGTAAAATAATTGCCGAGTTTCATCGCCGCCTCCTCAAGTGTGTTCAAACCGGCTTAGGTCTTAACGCCGGCCCGAACCGCCGCGCCCACCGCCAAAATGATGACCGCCGCCTCCGAACGATCCCCCCGGACTGGAGCGAAAGCCGCCGCCACCACGAGGGCTGCCGCCTCCCCATTGATGGCCGCCCCCGATACTTCCTCCCCGGCCCGAATGCCATCCGCCAGCGTCACCTGAACGGCCTCCCCATGAGCGGGCGCCGCCGTGTTCTCCGCCCGGTCTGCCGCCATGTCCCCAACCACCTCCTGAACCGCCGTCCCAATGATGGCCGCCGCCTCCGCCTTGCCAGTAGTGTCCGTCATGCCCGCCCCGATAATAACGACTTCCGCCGCCATAGTAGTAAGGCCAATAACCGTAGGAATAATAGGGCCGATAACTGTAATAGGAATACGGCCAATAGCCATAACTCCCATAACCATAACCGACTCCGAACGAGGGATAATAAGAGTCATAGCCGTAATACCCCCCCGCAGGGCCATAATAGTAACAGCCCTGAATGGCCAGCAGCATCCCCGTTGCCACGGCCAGATTGAGCAAGCGTTTCATCTTCATTGAACTTCCCCTGATGGATAGGCCACCCGATACGGATAGCCGCGGTAAATGAAGCCATTAGATAAATGCAAGCAGGCAGGGTTCCTTGGTCGGACGTGACACTCTTTTCAAAACAGCCTGCTATTGACTCGGGACGTCGCGCTACCCTATGATGAATCAATCTAGAAACTGGGGCCGGCCCTAAACGGGCCGCGCTCATTTTAACCCGCGTTCGCGCCTCCCTGACTGATGGCTTTCAAACTAGCACAATCTTTTCAAAACCGCACCTTGGCCGTGTACCTCGGCCGTCTGGAACAACAACAAGCGTTGCTCCGGCGCATCCGCGCCGACCTGCCGCCGCCCTTAGCGAGCCATGTGCTGCATTGCGTGGTGCATGAAAATAATCTGCTGCTGTATACCGACTCGGCGGCGTGGGCTTCGCAATTGCGTTTTTTGAAACAGGAAATTCTGCAAGCAGCCGGCAAGGCACGGAATTATGCATTCGAAAAACTGCAAATCCGCATTTTGGCCGATCAAATCAGCGCGAGCCCGCGCGCTGAAAGCAAAGCGAATCTGCCTTCGGCGGAAAAAATCGCGATGCTCAGGCATCAGGTGGATGACATCCGGGACAGCCGGCTGCAGCAAGCATTGCAACGGCTGAGCGCAACGCTTGCGAGACTGAAGGACGAATAAAGCGGGGGTATCAGGCGGCCGGTCTTGGCGCCTCGGCCGAGCGCATGAAGGAAATCGGCGCATCGTCTTCGTTTTCGAAAGTGACCATTTCCCACGCATCCTTATCGTCCAATAAGGTCCGGAGCAGTTGGTTATTCAGGCCGTGGCCGGATTTATAGCCGGTAAACTCGCCGATCAAACTGTACCCGAGCAGATATAAATCGCCGATCGCGTCGAGGATCTTGTGTTTGACGAATTCGTCGGCATAGCGCAGGCCGTCTTCGTTCAGGACTTTCGCATCGTCGACCACGATCGCGTTATCCAGGCTGCCGCCCAGCGCCAGATTGTTGCGCCGCAGCATATCGATGTCTTTCATGAAGCCGAAGGTTCTGGCGCGGCTGACTTCCTTCACGAAGGTCGTCGAGGAAAAATCCATCGTCGCGGTTCTGAGGTGCTCGGCAAAGGCCGGGTGCTCGAAATCGATCGTGAAAGTCACCTTGAAGCCGTCGAACGGATCGAAGGCCGCCCACTTATCGCCGTCTTCGACCCGGATTCGCTTTTTAATCCGGATATACTGTTTGGCTGCATCCTGTTCATGAACGCCTGCCGATTGCAGCAAAAACACAAACGGACCGGCGCTGCCGTCCATGATCGGCACCTCGGCCGCGCTGACATCAATCAGGGCATTGTCGATGCCGAGGCCAGCGAAAGCGGACAACAGATGTTCGATCGTCGAGATCTTGACATCGCCGGCAACCAGTGTAGTCGAAAGCACCGTTTCGCCGACATTTCTCGGCGAGGCCTGAATCGTGACCGGCTGCTCAAGATCCACCCGGCGAAAGCGAATGCCGGTATTCGGCTCGGCCGGGTGCAGGGTCAAATAGACCTTGGATCCCGTGTGCAGGCCGACGCCGGTGGCTCTGATCGAATTTTTCAAAGTACGCTGTTTAATCATAAATGATCTGTAGAATTTAAAGCATAGGAATAGCTCATTCTATCATGTTCGGTCCGCAAAAACAGAAACCGCACGCGCCGCCGGCCGGATTTGCAGAGCGGAGCCCGGCCGGCACCGCGATCCGTTAATCGGCCTGACGGCGCAAGAATGCCGGAATATCCAGCAGTTCCAGATTCGTTTCCTTGCCGGCCGCCGCGTTGAAACGCGCTTCCCGGCCTTCCGGTTTATTGCGCATCACGGTCGGTTTGTCGAATTCGTTATAGCTGACTTCGCCGGCCGCGGCTCTATGCATCAGTTTAACCGGAGCTTTCGCCTGCTGCCGCGGCAAGCCCATGCCGGTCGCGACCACGGTCACCTTGATTTCATCGCCGAGACCCGGATCGATCGCTGTGCCGATCTTGATGATAGCATCTTCGGAAGCAAATTCGTGCACGATTCTGCCGACTTCATCGAATTCGGCGATGCCCATGTCGGCAGCGCTGATATTAACCAGAATGCCTTTCGCGCCTTGCAGATTGATGTCTTCGAGCAACGGGCAGGCGATCGCTTTTTCGGCCGCTTCACGCGCGCGCTGGTCACCGGTGGCGGCACCTGTGCCCATGATCGCCGCGCCCATGCCCTTCATGACCGTGCGCACGTCAGCAAAGTCGACGTTGATCATGCCGGGATGCACGATCAGTTCGGTAATGCCCTGAACCGCATCCAGCAATACATGATTGGCCGCCTTGAACGCATCGACCAAGGACACGTTATGGCCTAACACCGGCAGCAACTTCTGGTTCGGAATCGTGATCAACGAGTCGACATATTTTTCAAGCTCTGCGATGCCTTGCTCCGCAATCGCCAGTTTCTTCTTGCCTTCGAACAGGAACGGCTTGGTGACGACCGCGACGGTCAGGATGCCCATTTCGCGCGCCAACGACGCAATCACCGGAATCGCGCCGGTACCGGTGCCGCCGCCCATGCCGGCGGTCAAGAACACCATGTCCGCGCCTTCCAGCACTTCCTTGATGCGGTCGCGGTTTTCTTCGGCAGCCTGGCGGCCGACTTCAGGATTCGTGCCCGCGCCGAGGCCCTTGGTCAGCTCGACACCCAGCTGGATGATCGTGCCCATATTCAGTTTTCTGAGCGCCTGCGCGTCGGTATTCGCGCAAATGAACTCGACACCCTCGATGTGGCTGTTCACCATTTGACTGACGGCGTTGCCGCCGCCACCGCCGACGCCAATCACCTTGATCACCGCCGATTCGGTACATGTATCGATTAACTCATACTTCATAACCCACCCCTAATTCGCCTTTGAAATTAAAAATTACCTTGAAACCAATTTTTGATTTTTGACCACCAGCCAGTTCCATCGTATTCGATGGTTTTTCCGTAACTTTGGTGTTCCCTGCCGTAAATCAATAAGCCAACGCCTGTCGAGTAAATCGGATTTCTGACCACATCCGGCAATCCGGTCACGTTTTGCGGAACCCCCATCCGTACCGGCATGTGGAAAATCTCCTCCGCCAACTCGATCAATCCCGTAACCTTCGAACTGCCGCCGGTCAACACGATACCGGCGGCAATCAGTTCTTCGTAGCCGCTGCGCCGAAGTTCCGACTGCACCAGCATCAACAATTCTTCGTAGCGCGGCTCGATGATTTCCGCGAGGTTTTGCATCGAAATCTTGCGCGGCGCGCGGTCGCCGATGCTCGGCACGTCGATCGAGCCTTCGACATCGGCGAGCTGGGTCAGGGCGCAGGCATGTTTGCGTTTAATCTCTTCCGCATTCACGGTCGGCGTTCTCAAGGCGACCGCGATGTCATTGGTGACTTGATCGCCGGCGATCGGAATCACCGAAGTGTGCTTGATCGCGCCATCGGCAAACACCGCGATGTCGGTCGTGCCGCCGCCGATGTCGATCAGGCAGACGCCCAGCTCTTTTTCGTCTTCGGTCAACACCGCATTGCAGGACGCCAGTTGTTCAAGTACGATGTCATCGACCTCGAGGCCGCAGCGACGAATGCACTTGATGATGTTCTGCTGCGCGCTGACGCTGCTGGTCACCATATGCACCTTCGCTTCGAGCCGAATGCCGGACATACCGATCGCTTCCTTGATGCCTTCCTGCAAGTCGATCACGAATTCCTGCGGCAAAATATGCAGAATCTTTTGATCGGCCGGAATCGCAACCGCGCGCGCCGAATCGATCACTCGATCGATGTCGTATTGCGTGACCTCCTTGTCCTTGATCGCGACGATGCCGTGCGAATTCAGGCTTTTGATATGGCTGCCGGCAATTCCCGCAAACACCGACTTGATCTGGCAGCCGGCCATCAGTTCGGCCTCCTCGATCGCGCGCTGAATCGAATTGACGGTCGATTCCAGATTCACCACGACACCCTTTTTCAAGCCGCGCGACGCGGTCTGGCCGATACCGATCACCTCGATATGGCCCTCGCTGGTGATCTCTCCGACAATCGCGGCGACTTTGGTGGTGCCGATGTCCAGACCCACGATTAAATTACGTTCTGTTTTTTTTGCCATATTTTTTACTCTGTGTGGCTCTATTCGTTTGATCTTCGCTGACCGGTTTAGGATCCGCCAGTTTGCTCCAGTCGACCGGCGGCGCATCCGGCCGCCAGGTCACCGCATAACCGTTCGGATAACGCAAATCGGCGATCGCAATCGCATCCGCCTGCTCCGGGCCCATCACCTGCAGCGTTCGTAAAAAACGCTGCAATTTCTTTAACTGGTCTTCGCGTCCCAACAGGATTTCCATGCCGTTGGCGAGCCGGATCTTCCAGGCCCAACGGTCATTGATCGCAAATTCGGTCAATATCATCGCCTGATCTTCCAGCGCGGTGGTGACGCCTTTCATGATTTCGAGCACTTTTTGTTCCTGCAACGCAGGGCCCGACACCTTCGGCAGTATCAGAAACTGATCCACATTGCGCGGTGAAAAAATCACGCCCTGCTCGGTGATCAGGCTGTTTTCGCCCCAGCGCGCGAAAGCGGTTTTCTCTCCCACCCGAATGTCGATCGCATCCGGCCACACCCGCTTGACCTCAACCCCTTCAACCCAGGGCAATTTTGCAACCGCATCATGCACCGACTGCATGTCGGTGGCTAGAAAACCTGCCTGCACCAACGGCGACAGAGTATTTTTAATTTCGTCCTTGGTCAGGTGCTGGAACACGCCCCCAATCCTGACATATTTGATCGGCGTAACATGGGAACTGTAAGGCCTGATGCCTTCACCAAATTTCCAGGCCAGGACGCCAATCACGCCTAGCACTGCCAGGATTTTCCAGCTTGCATTCATCGTTACCGGCAACTGGTCGCCAAAATCCGCCACACCAATTGATCAAAATCGAGCCCGGCCTGGCGCGCCGCCATCGGCACCAGACTGTGATCGGTCATGCCCGGCACCGTATTGATTTCGATCAATTGCGCCTGCCCGCTATGGTCGATGAATACATCGACCCGCGCCCAGCCTTGCACGCCGACCACCTGGCTGGCGCTGACCGCCAGTTCCTGCAATTTCGCCTCCTCGACTTGATTCAGGCCGCAAGGGCAATGGTATTGGGTCGTGTTCGCATGGTATTTCGCATCATAATCGTAAAACGTATGCGGCGTTTCGAGGCGGATCGCCGGCAAGGCTTCGCCGTTCAGGATGCCGACCGTGTATTCCTGCCCGGTCACCCAGGCTTCCGCATACACATCGCATTTGTACGAGGCGGCCAATTGATAGGACGCGACCAGTTCTTCGCGGTTGTGCGCCTTGCTCATGCCGATGCTGGAGCCTTCCTGCGCCGGCTTCACGATGACCGGAAAACCCAATTGCTCGATGCAGCTGTCGATATCGCCTTGATCCTTCAACAAAGTCCAGGCCGGCGTGGGCAGGCCGAAGCCGCGCCAGCACAGCTTCGTGCGCAGCTTGTCCATGCTCAATGCCGATGCCAAGACGCCGCTGCCGGTATAAGGCATCTGCATCACTTCGAGCACGGCCTGCAGCACGCCGTCTTCGCCGCCGCGGCCGTGAATGATGTTGAACACGCGGTCGACCGCGACGCCTTGCAAGGCCTCGATAGGACTGCCGGTCACGTCGATCGCGACCGCATCGACGCCCTTGCGTTTCAAGGCTTCATAAACCGCCGAGCCGCTTCTGAGCGAGACCGGCCGTTCCGCGGCGGTTCCTCCCATCAATACGGCAACGCGCCCAAATTGTTCCGGATTGTTATACACTCAGAGCCTCACTCGTTTCGCCCACCATACAGACCTCGGTCTGCAGGCTGATACCATAATTGTTGTTGACGGTTTGCTGAACATGGGCGATCAGCGCCTCGATATCGGCCGCCTTGGCATTACCCGTGTTCACGATAAAATTCGCATGTTTCTCGGAGACGCAGGCGCCGCCGATCGCATAGCCTTTCAAGCCGGACTGTTCGATCAAGCGTGCCGCATGATCACCCGGCGGATTCTTAAACACCGAGCCGCAGCTCGGCTGATGGGTCGGCTGGGTCTTGCCGCGCCGGTCCAGCAATTCCTTGATTTTTTGCTGGCTGGCTTCGGTGTCGCCGTTCGGCAGCCGCAAGACCGCCGAAATGAACCATTCTTTAGTCGCGTCGAAGCCTTTGACCGAGCGGTAGCTGATTTGAAAGGATTCTTTGCCGCGCCCTACGACCTCGCCGCGCGCCGAAAGCATCTCGACGCTTTCCACGATCTCCCAGGTTTCGCCGCCGAAGGCGCCGGCGTTCATCTTCAACGCGCCGCCCATCGTGCCCGGAATGCCGGCCAGAAACTCGGCCCCGCATAAGCCCTGTTCGCCGCAAAAACGCGCGACATGCGCGCAAGGCACGCCGGCCTCGACATAAACCGAACCGTCGGCCAGGCGCTTCATTTCCTTCAAGCGCCCTTTCGTGTTGATCACGGTGCCGCGGATGCCGCCGTCCCGGACCAACAAATTGCTGCCGAGTCCGATCCAGAACACCGGCTCTTCGGGCGGCAATTGCCGGGTGAAGTCGATCAAATCCTGCCGGTCGAAAGGGATATACATCCGGTCGGCAGGACCTCCGACGCGCCAGCTGGTATGCTTCGTCAACGGTTCGTTTTCAAGCAGGCGGCCTTTCATCGCATTCATCTCAAGATTCAGCATGCGACCAGCGCATCCTGCAGCAGCGTCGGCAACTGCGTCGCGATCTGGCCGACATTGCCCGCACCCATCGTCATGATCACATCGTTCGGCTTCACGATGCCGGCCAGCACGTCCGCCAACTCTTCCCAGTTCTCGACAAAAATCGGGTCGACCTTGCCGCGGTTCCTGATCGCCCGGCTCAACGCGCGGCCATCCGCGCCGTGGATCACCGCTTCGCCGGCGGCATACACATCCAGAAGGACCAGCACGTCGACCGTCGACAGCACGTGCACGAAATCCTCGAACAGGTCGCGCGTCCGCGTATAACGGTGCGGCTGAAACACCAGCACCTCCCGGCGATCCGGCCAGGCCTGACGCAGCGCCTCGAGGGTCGCGGCGATTTCGCGCGGATGATGGCCGTAGTCGTCGACCAGGGTCAGCTTGCCCTCCGGCAAATCGATATCGCCGTTGATCTGGAAACGCCGGCCGACGCCCTTGAAGGCGCGAAGGCTCGCGACGATCGCGCTGTCGTCGACGCCGAGGCGGGTCGCGACGCTGATCGCGGCCAGCGAATTGAGCATGTTATGCCAGCCCGGCAGGTTCAGGGTCACTTCGAGCGGCGGAAAATCGCCGCGCCGGAGCGCAGTAAAGGTCGTATGCATGCCCTGCTGCACGATGTTCACCACGCGCACATCGGCGTCTTCATGCACGCCGTAGGTCGTGACCGGCTTCGACAACTGCGGCAGGATTTCCCTGACGCCCTCGTCGTCCATGCACAAGACCGCCATCCCGTAAAACGGCAGGTGATGTAAAAACTCGATAAACGTATCTTTCAGACGCTGATAGCTGCCCTCGTAGGTCGCCATGTGGTCCTGATCGATATTGGTCACGATCGCCATCATCGGCTGCAAGTACAGGAAAGACGCATCGCTTTCGTCGGCCTCGGCGACCAGATAATTGCCGAGGCCCAGTTTTGCGTTGGTGCCGGCGCTGTTCAGGCGGCCGCCGATCACGAAGGTCGGATCGAGGCCGCCTTCGGCCAGCATACTCGCAACCAGGCTGGTCGTGGTGGTCTTGCCGTGCGTGCCGGCGACCGCAATACCGAAGCGGAAGCGCATCAGTTCGGCCAGCATCTCCGCGCGCGGAATCACCGGAATCCGCTCCAGATAGGCCTGATCGACCTCGTCATTGCTGCGGTCGACCGCGCTCGATACGACCACCACATCGGCTTCGGTCACATTCTCGCGCTTATGGCCGATCGTGACTTCGACTCCCAGGCCGGCAAGCCGCTGCGTCACCGCACTTTCTTTGATGTCCGAACCGGAGACCTCGTACCCCAGATTCCGCAAGACTTCCGCAATGCCGCTCATGCCGGTGCCGCCGATGCCGACGAAATGAATCCGTTTGATGTTGCAGAGCACCGCGGCCGGTCCATTGATATTCGCATTGATATTCGGAATGTTCATCAGCTCGCCTCGGCAATACAGTAATTGACGACCGCCTCGGTCGCATCGAGCCGCGCGCATTGCTTCGCCGCAGCCGCCATCGTTGCCAGCTGAGCGCGCATGCGGCTCACGGCTTCCGCCAGTGTTTCGGGCGTCAAATCCTTTTGCAGCAGGATCACGCCCGCGCCGGCATCGCTCAGATAATGTGCGTTCGCGACCTGATGGTCGTCGATCGCCCAGGGCAACGGCACCAGAATCGCCGGGCAACCGACCGCGGCCAGTTCACTGACCGTCATCGCGCCGGCCCGGCATATCGCCAGATCGGCCCATTGATAAGCCTGCGCCATGTCCTGAATGAAAGCCTTCGCTTCCGCATTGACGCCAAGGTCACGGTAACGCGCCGCGACCTCTTCCTGCATCGCCGATCCGGTTTGATGGAGCACCTGAATGTCTTTCAACCGCGCCATCGCCTCAGGCACGATCTCGTTCAGCCGTTGCGCGCCCTGGCTGCCGCCGACAAGCAAAATTTTCAAGCCTGGCTCGGCCTGACCTTGTTGATCGTCGTGCATCGATAAAAACTTTTTTCTGAGCGGATTGCCGGTGCAGATCGCCTGCCGCTTTTTTTCAAAACTGTCCGGAAAGGCTTCCAGGACACGGTCGGCCAGACGCGCGAGCCAGCGGTTGGTCGTACCCGGCACCCGGTTCTGTTCATGAATGATCAACGGGATGCCGAGCATTTTGGCCATCAGTCCGCCGGGCCCCGCGACAAAGCCGCCCATGCCCAGCACCACATCCGGCTTACGTTTCTTCAGCAATCTCGCCGCCTGCAGGCAGGCCTTGACCAGCTTGAACACCGCGGTCAATTTCGACAACGCGCCCTTGCCCCGAACGCCTGCGACCGACAGCCAGTCGATCGCGATGCCGTGCTCCGGCACCACCTTGGCTTCAAGGCCGCTGCGGGTGCCTAGCCAGGAGACTTCCCAGCCTTTCTCCAATAACGCTTCCGCGACCGCCAAGGCCGGAAAGACATGTCCGCCGGTGCCTCCGGCCATGATGACTATGCGTTTTGCCATCTCGATTTTCCTTTTGGCGTGCTCGCGTGAATTTCCGCGATCTCGGTATGCACCCGAAACAATAAAGCGACCGCCATACACATCACAATCATACTGCCGCCGCCGTAACTCATCAGCGGTAGCGTCAACCCTTTCGTCGGCAAAATGCCCATATTCACGCCCATGTTCACAAAGGCCTGGAAACCGAACCACAATCCCAGCCCGTAGGCGATAAACGCCGCAAACAGTTGCCCCGCCTTTTCGGCCGCGGCCGCGATCTCGAACGTGCGCCAGAAGAACAGCGCAAACAGTCCGATTACGGTCACGACACCAAGCAATCCCAACTCCTCGGCGATCACCGAAAACAGGAAGTCGGTATGCGCCTCGGGCAAATAAAACAGTTTCTGGATGCCGCTGCCCAAACCGACGCCGAGCCATTCGCCGCGTCCGAACGAAATCAGCGCCTGTACCAATTGGAAGCCGGTGCCGAGCGGGTCGGCCCACGGATCCAGAAAGCCGGTGATCCGCTTCATCCGGTAAGGCTCGAAATAAACCAGCAAGGCGAACGCGACGACGCCGACCACACCCAGCGGAAACAGGATCGACAAACGCGCGCCGGCCAGAAACAGCATGCCGATCACGATCAACAAAATCACCACCGCGGAACCCAGGTCAGGTTCCATCAGCAACAATAACGCAACCACCACGAACAGGCCGAGCGGCGCGATCAGGCCCATCACCGATGACTGCAATTTGGCCTGCCGGCGGTTCACGTAGCCAGCCATGTAGATCACCGCAAAAAACTTGACCGCCTCGGACACCTGTATCCTGAGGCCGGCTATCGTCAGCCAGCGGGTACTGCCCTTGACCCTCACGCCCAGACCCGGAATCAGCACGATCGTCAGCAATACCATCCCGAAAGCCAATAACCAGGGGCCGATTTTTTCCCATTTGCCGACCGGCACCTTCATGATCACCCAGCCCATGCCGAGCCCGAGCAGGATATGCACCAGCTGGCGGATCGGATAATGCAGCGAGGTCTCGCCCTGTTTGACGCCCAGATGCAATGACGACGAGGTGACCATCACGAAGCCGATCAACAACAGGCCGACCGAGGTGAGCAGCAGCACCGAATCGAAATGCCAGCGTTTGACTCTGGGCGGGCGGTTCTCGGTGCTCACGCCAGCAGTTCCTGGACCGCTTTGGCGAATTTTTCGCCGCGCTCCTGATAGTTTTTATATTGATCGAGGCTCGCGCAGGCCGGAGACAGCAACACCACGTCGCCGGGCTCGGCCAGACTGGCCGCAATCCGCACCGCTTCCTGCATGTCTTGCGCGCGGTACGCCGGCACACAGCCGGCCAAAGCCTGTTCGATCAGGTCCGCATCCCGGCCCATCAACACCACGCTTTTGACTTTTTCCTGTACGGCCGGCCGCAATTCACTCATATCGGCGCCTTTCGCGTCGCCGCCGGCCAGCAGGACCACCTTGCGGTCGCAGCCTTGCAGCGCCGCGACGCAGGCGCCGATGTTGGTCGCCTTCGAGTCGTTGATCCAGGTCACATCCTTGATTTTGCCGACTCGCTGCATCCGGTGCGGCAGCCCCCGGAAACGTCTGAGCGCATCGCACATGGCGTCTGGATCCAAGCCGACCGCAATCCCCAGCGCCAGCGCGGCCAGCGCATTGGCGGCATTATGGCGGCCCTCCAGGCGCAGCTCGGACAACTCCATCAGCTTTCTGCCGCCGTAGACCAGGCATTCGACGCCCTCGATTTTCGCCAGCGTGAAATCGGCGGCTTCCTTGATCGAAAACGCATAAGTCCGCCGGCCTTTACGCCGCATCGCGTTGACGCGAGGATCATCGGCGTTGATTACCATCACCCCGTTGCCGTCGAAGACGCGTTGCTTGGCGCCGGCATATTCCTCGACATCCCGGTGCCGGTCCAGATGATCGGCCGAGATGTTCAGCACGGTCGCGGCGGCTGCATTCAAGGCGGTCGTTCTTTCGAGTTGAAAACTCGACAATTCCAGCACGAACAAATCCGCCGGCGTCTCGAGCAGATCCAGCGCCGCGGTGCCCAGATTGCCGCCGACGCCGACCAGCTTGCCCGAAATTTTGGCCATCTCGCCGAGCATCGTCGTGACCGTGCTCTTGCCGTTCGAGCCGGTAATCGCAACGATCGGCGCATTCGTCGAACAGGCAAACAGATCGATGTCGCCGAGGATCACCGAGCCGTTCGCAACCGCCTGAGCGATCGCGGGTTCGGTCAGCGCCACGCCGGGGCTGATCACCAGATGCGACGCGACCTGGAAGGCTTCTTCGTTGAATTTGCCGGTAAAGATCGGCACATCCGGCATCTGTTCGGTAAACTCCTTCAGCGACGGCGGATTGTCGCGGCTGTCGACGACCGCAAAATTGAAGCCGAGCCTTGAAAGATATTTCGCGACCGACAGCCCGGTTACGCCGAGGCCGACCACCAGCACTTTCGCGCGCCGGGGATCCAGTGCAAAACGGGAAATCAGTTTTTTAATAGTCGGGGCATTTTCCATGCTTCACCTCTCACTCACAGGCATCAACGCAGTTTCAGGGTCGCGAGACCGATCAGCACCAGAACCACGGTGATGATCCAGAAACGCACGATCACACGCGGCTCGGGCCAGCCTTTCAATTCGAAATGATGATGAATCGGCGCCATCTTGAACACCCGTTTGCCGGTCATCTTGAAAGACGCGACCTGGATGATCACCGACAGGGTTTCCATCACGAAGACGCCGCCCATGATCACCAGCACGATTTCCTGACGCACCATCACCGCCAACAGGCCCAGCGCCGCGCCGAGCGCCAGTGCGCCGACATCGCCCATGAACACCATCGCCGGATAGGCGTTGAACCAGAGAAAACCGAGCCCCGCACCGATCAGCGCCGAACAGAACACCAGCAGTTCGCCGGAATGCGGCAAAAACGGAATCGCGAGATAATTCGCGAACGCCGCGTGCCCGGACAGATAGGCAAAAATGCCGAGTCCACCGGCCACCATCACGGTCGGCATGATCGCCAGACCGTCCAGGCCGTCGGTCAGATTCACCGCATTGCTGGTGCCGACGATCACGAAATAAGTCAAGACCACATACAGCCAGCCCATGTTGAATACGACATCCTTGAAGAACGGCACAAAAAACTGCGTTTCGACAGGCAAGGTCGCGGTTTTGTATAGAAATACCGCGGCCGCGAAACCGATCACCGACTGCCAGAAATATTTGGCTTTCGCGGACAGGCCGTCGCTGTTGCGCTTGATCACTTTCCGGTAGTCATCGACAAAACCGACGATGCCGTAACCGAGCGTGACCAACAAAATCGTCCAGACATAGTGGTTGCTCAGATCGGCCCAAAGCAACGTGCTGACCGCGATCGCGACCAGAATCATCGTGCCGCCCATCGTCGGCGTGCCTTTCTTTTCGTAGTGCGATTCGGGACCCAGTTCGCGAATGCTTTGACCGATGTTTTTATGGGTCAGCTTGCGGATCATCAGCGGCCCGAACAGCAATGAAATAGCCAGCGCGGTCAACGAGCCCAAAATAGCCCTAAAGGTCAGGTAATGAAACACCCGAAAGGCGCTGTCAAATGACATTAAATAATCTGCAAAGTACAGTAGCATCGATTACGCTCTAAAATTTTCCACCAGTGCCGCCGCGACATTTTCCATCCGACGTATTCTCGACCCTTTGATCAGGATCGTTTCATCACCCGTCAATTCGTGTTCCAGTGCCGCGATCAGGTCTTCCTGAGTCTCGTAAAAAGAGGCCCCTTTGCCGAAGGCTTCAACCGTGGCCTTGGCATCGGAGCCCGTGGCTAGCAGGCGCACAACTCCACTCGACTTGATCAACCCGCCCATGTCCCGGTGCATAGCCAGGCTCTCGGGACCCAACTCGCCAAACGCGCCCAGCACCAGCCAGGGCTTTTGTCCGACGCCGGCCAGCACCTCGAGCCCGGCCTTCAGCGAACCCGAGTTCGCATTATAGGTATCGTCGATCACAATATTGCCTTTGCGGCCGACCCAAGGCTGCAGCCTGCCGGTGACCGGCTTGACCGCCTGCAGGGCCTCTACGATCTGTTCCAGACCCAGGCCCAGCGCCAGACCGGCCGCGGCCGCGGCCAACGCGTTCACCACGTTGTGCCGGCCTGCCAACTGCAAACGGCAAGGCATGCGGCCTTGGGGCGCGGAAAGCATGAAGCGGGTCCTGAACCGATGATCGATGATCTCGGTTTTGATGTCCGCCGCGGTAATGTCGCTGTCGCCGCTCAAACCGAAAGACAGAACCTTGCGCGCGCCCGCCACCGAACGCCAGTAATCAAAGAAGGCATCATCGCGGTTGATGATCGCCACGCCGTCCGGCTTCAACGCCGCAAACAGCTCGCCCTTGGCCCGGGCCACCCCTTCGACGCTGCCGAAACCCTCGATGTGCGCGGGGCCTGCGTTCGTGATGATCGCCACATCCGGCTCGGCATAGGCCGCGGTGTAGGCGATTTCGCCCGGATGATTGGCGCCCATTTCGACCACCGCGTAACGGTGCCGCTCCGCAAGGCGCAGTAGCGTCAACGGCACGCCGATGTCATTGTTCAAATTGCCTTTCGTATAGAGCACTTCGCCAGCGGCCCCAAGCACCGCAGCAGTCATTTCCTTCACGGTCGTCTTGCCGTTGCTGCCGGTCACGCCGACGACTTTCGCGCCGGCCTTCTTGCGCCAGGCGCCGCCCAGTTCGGCCAGGGCCAGATGGGTGTCCGCGACCGCAATCGCCGGGATGTTCGCGTGGACTCCCCTGTGCACGACCGCCGCTACCGCGCCGCTTTGCGCGGCCTGGTCGACAAAGTCATTGCCGTCGAAGTGTTCGCCCTTAATCGCGATATATAACTCGCCCGGCTGCAAGGTCCGGGTATCGATGCTGACCGATCCGAAGACGCCATCGCCGCCGACCAGCTCCCCGTTCAGAAGCTCTGCGCATTCACTCAACCGCATTTCCACTCTTGTTCCTCAATCGGTCGTCCTCAATTCTAATGCTCTCTGCACCGCTTCGGCGTCGCTAAACGGATAGCGCACGCCGGCGATTTCCTGATAATCTTCATGGCCTTTGCCGGCAACCACGATCCAGTCGTTTGCGCCCGCCTCCAGAATGGCCGTTTCGATCGCCTGTTTTCTGTCTCTGATCACGCGCACCCGCTCTTTCCGGCACCCGGTCAGGATGTCATCCACGATGTGCTGGCCGTTTTCGTGACGCGGATTGTCGTCGGTCACGATCACATGGTCGGCCCACCGTGAAGCGCCGGCGCCCATTTCGGCGCGCTTGCCCCGGTCCCGGTTGCCGCCGCAGCCGAACACGATCCATAAGTCCTGCCGGCAGTGCTGCCTGACGCTCGCCAACACTTTATCAAGCGCATCCGGCGTGTGCGCGTAATCGACAAACACCCAAGGCTGCCGGTCGCCGCCAAAGCGCTCCATGCGTCCCTGAACCGGGATCAGCGCGCGCAATTTGATAACCGCGCGGTCGATCGGTTCACCGATCGCCAGCAGCACCGCCAGCACGCTTAAACAGTTGTCGATATTAAAGTCCCCAAACAACGGCGTCTGTACGGTCACACTCTGCTCGCGCCAGCACACATCGAACTCGATGCCGTCCGGCTGATGTCGGACAGCCTCGGCCTTTAGGCTTTCGCCCTTAGGGCTGGTTTTTCCTTGCCGGCTATGTCCCCATACCGTCACGCTGTCCGGCATTGCGGCCAATATTTGCCCGCTGTAGTCATCGTCCAGATTCACCGCTGCAAACTTGAGGCCCGGCTGCCTGAGCAGGGCCAGCTTGGCCGCGACATAGGCTTCCATCGTGCCGTGATAATCGAGATGATCGCGGCTGATATTCGTGAATACCGCGCCCTCAAAATGCACTCCGTTGACCCGGCCCTGTTCGATACCGTGCGATGAAACCTCCATCGCGACGGATGTCTTGCCCTGTTTCAACAGTTCGGCCAGCATGCGCTGCACCGCGAGCGCATCGGGCGTGGTATTCAGCGTCTTGTTCAGCCTGCCCCATTCGCCCCAACCCAGGGTGCCGATGATGCCGCAAGCGGGCAGCAACTGGCTTAAAAACTGGGAACAGGAAGTCTTGCCGTTGGTGCCGGTAATGCCGAACACGCGCATCGCCGCAGACGGATCGCCGTAGAAGCGCGCGGCCAGATCGCCCAGTTTCCCGCTCAAATCTTCGACCGCCAGCAAGCGCGCTTCGTTTAATCCGGCCGCCAGTTCGGCCCCGCCGCCCGCCGGATCATACAGAATGACTGTAGCGCCGCGTTCGAGTGCCTGCGCCGCATGCTGTAACCCATGCTGATTCGCGCCGGCTAAGGCGATGAATGCGTCGCCCGGGGCAATCTGCCGGCTATCCAACGTCAGACCGTTGATTTCGCTATCCTGCAGGAGCGCCATCGGAGCGGCGAGTAACTCAGTCAATGTCATGGCTGTCTGCCGGCGAATTTCTATGAGACAACATGATCGGCATCGTATCTTCCCTGTCCGGTGGAATATCGAGCACCCGCAAGGCGCCGGTCATCACCCGGGAAAATACCGGAGCCGACACCAGGCCGCCGTAATACTTGCCCGCCGAAGGTTCATCGATCATCACCGTGATGATCAGCCTCGGGTCGCTGGCCGGCGCTATGCCTGCGAATACCGCGAAATATTTGTTGCTGGTGTAGCCGTGCGCGCCGGCGGCCTTCTTGACCGTGCCGGTCTTGCCCGCCACCGTATAGCCATCCACCCTCGCCTCATAGGCGGTGCCGTCCTTCATGATCACGGTCTCCATCATCTTGCGCACGCTTTGGGCGGTCTTGGCCGAAAACACGCGCACCGGATTCGGATCCTCATCGCGTTTCAACAGACTGACCGAATGCAAAACGCCATCGTCGGCCAGCGCGGTGTAGGATTTCGCCAGTTGCACAACCGAGGCGCTGAGTCCGTAACCGAACGATAGCGTCGCCCGGTCGAAGTCCTTCATTTTCGAATAATGCAACAGCCGTCCGGACGCTTCGCCCGGAAATCCGGCCTCCGCCGACTTGCCGAAACCGAGCTGGTTATAAATGCCCCAAAAATATTTCGGCGGCATCTTCAATGCCATCTGCGATACCGCGACATTGCTGGATTTCTTGATCACATGCGTCAAATCCAGCGTGCCGTAATTATGCACATCCCGGACCGTATGCTTGCCGATCGGAAACACGCCGTGGGTCACGAACAACGCATTCGGGCGTACATAGCCGCCATCCAGCGCCGCGGCGACCACGAACGGCTTCACGGTCGAACCGGGCTCGAAAATCTCGGTCATCGCCCGGTTCCGGTAAAGATTCTCCTTCAAGTCTTCCCGGGCATTCGGATTGAACGGCGGTAAACTGACCGCGGCCAGAATCTCGCCATTCTTCGCATCCAGCACCACCAACGAAGCGGATTTGGCGTTATTCTCGGCCACCGCGCGCTGCAGTTCCTTATAGGCAATGTACTGAATGCGCTGATCGATGCTCAATTGCAGATCGCGCCCCGGCGCCGGATCGCGAACGTTTTCGACATCCTCGATGATATGCTGCTTGCCGTCGCGGATCACCCGCTTACGCCCCGGCACGCCCTTCAACACGTCTTCGTAGCCCTTTTCGATGCCTTCCTGGCCGGCGTCGTTCAGATCGGTAAAGCCGACCACATGCGCGGAGACCGCGCCGGCCGGGTAAAAGCGTTTGAATTCGCGGTCGAAATTGACGCCGGCGATCTTCAGGTTCTTCACCTGCTCGGCACGCGGCGGCTCGATTCGACGAATCACGTAGGCAAATTGCCGCTTCGGATTGTCATTCAGCAAGCCGGCGACTTTTCCCGGCGGCAAATCGAGCAGACGCTCCATCTCGCGGATTGCGGCCCGGGTCGTCGCGCGATAATCTTTCAACCGCACCGCGATTTCTTCCGGGCTTTTTTTGCGTTTCTTCAGCTCATCCTCGAAGTCCTGTTCGGCCTGATGATGATCCTTCGCGTTCACCCAGATCGACTGCATCGGCGTACTGACCGCCAACGGTTCGCCGTTTCTGTCCCGAATCATGCCGCGATAAGCCGGCACGACCACATCGGTGACGTAGGTTTTATTGCCCTGTTTCTGCAAGAACTGCTTGTCGAACACCTGTAAATCGATCGCGCGCACCACCAGAACGGCCATGCACACCAGCACCGACAAAACGAGCAGCTTTCTCCTCCGCTCGCAATCGACCGGCGCCGATCCTGATTTGACTCTGCCGCGAAAATCTCTCATGGTTTCAAATAAACGATCTTGTCGCGTTCAGGCATGATCAGTTTCAGTTGTTCGCGCGCGCTCAGTTCGACCTTGCTTTGATCCGCCTGAGTCGTCAGCTCCAATTGCAGTTGCCCCCACTCCACATCATACTGATCCAGAATCTTTTCCTGTTTCTGAATCTCGATAAAAACCTGACGCGAATGGTATTTGCTGTAAATCGCGGCCAGCGCCGACGCCAGCAGCAGCGCAAATAACGCACCCATAGCCAAATTTTTGAATGCCGCCATTTAAACTCTCTCTGCCGTCCGCATCACCGCGCTGCGCGCCCGCGGATTTTGCCCGGTTTCTTGCCGACCGGCCTTGATCGAAGAACCGATTTTTTTCAATACGCCTTTTTCAATCTCGCTTTCCCTGATCGGTAACCTGCCGGGATCATATTTGCTGCCCGACTCGTTGCGGATGAAGCGTTTGACGATGCGGTCTTCCAGTGAATGAAACGAGATCACGACCAGCCGCCCGCCGGGCTTCAACACCTGCACCGCCTGCCGCAGCACGGTCTGTAATTCATCCAGCTCGTGGTTGATTTCGATCCGTATCGCCTGGAACGTGCGGGTCGCGGGATGCTTGTGGCGCTCGATGATCGGCGACGCCTCGGCAATCAGTTCGGCCAGTTGCCGGGTCGTTGTGATCGGGGTTTCTACCCGGCGGGTCACTATCACCTTCGCAATGCGCCTAGCAAAGCGTTCCTCGCCGTATTCGAACAACACTCGGACCAACTCTTTCTCTGCCACCGTCGCCAGCCAGTCCGCCGCCGAAGGACCGATGCTGCTGTTCATCCGCATGTCCAAAGGGCCGTCCTTCATGAAGCTGAAGCCCCTGTCCGGATTGTCCAGCTGCGGCGAAGAAACGCCGAGGTCCAGCAAGATACCGTCGAGTTGACCGATCAAGCCTTCGCGCTCGACAATCGCGGCCAATTCCGAAAAACAACCGTGAAACAAGCGAAAACGGCTGTCCTGGCGCAAATCTTGCGCAGCGTCGGACTCGATCGCTTCCACATCGCGGTCGATCGCCAACAGGCGCCCATCCGCATGCAGCCGCTGCAGCAGCGCCCGGCTATGGCCGCCGCGCCCGAACGTACAATCCAAATAAATTCCGTGAGGCTTGACCGCCAATTGCGCAAGCGCCTCTTCCAGCATGACCGGTAAATGCAACACAGCTTTTCTCTTTAAAATGACAACTTAAAATGATAACGGGCCGAGCTCGTCCAATCCGTCGTTGTCATCGCCGGCCAGCCATTCGGCTTCCTTGGCCGTCCATGCGTCTTCATTCCAGATTTCGAATTTGTTCAACTGTCCGACTAAAACGATCTTCTTTTCCATGCTAGCAAAACGCCTGAGTTTTTCCGGCAACAATAACCTGCCCTGCGCATCCGTTTCACATTCCGAAGCATTGCCGATCAGAAAGCGGCGCAATTTACCCGCCATCTTGTTCAACGTCGGTAATTTGCTGATCGTATGTTCAAGCTTTTCCCATTCGGGCAGCGGATAGAGCCAGAGGCAGCCGGCTTCGCCGACGCACAATTCGTTGACTGCGACGGTCACAACCAGTTGGCGATCGCAACACTCCTGCAGTTCGTCCCGGTAACGGGTCGGAATTGCCAGGCGCCCCTTGTCGTCAAGATTGAGCGAACTGATGCCCCGAAACAAAAACTCCCCCAGGAACTAGAAAAAAACCAAAATTTTCCACTTTTTACCACTTAGGCGCCACTATAGATTTCTAGCGAACCAGAGTCAAGAGCCTTTATCACAAATTTCTTTCTTTTTTGACAATGACTTACAGAGAGCGCATTCGAACGCCAGAATGAAAAACGGGGCAACAAAAAATAATTTTTTTGTATCAGAAGGTTATAAGCGAATAATAAGAAATTACTTTAACAACGCATAAAAATCGCAATGCGCCCGGAAAAATCGATAATCCGGAAGGAAGAACGCAGGAAGGGAAGGAGGGATGTAAAAAAAGATATAACCTGAACGTTTGAGTTGCCCCAAAGAAAGGAAAAATAAAAACTGAAAGAGTCAGCCTGTAAGCCGGGTTCTGTCTTGAACAGCCATTCATCTAGGTTGCAAGTCACCTTGCAACTCAAGCAATCTACCCAGGAACCGCGCGGGCCGCGCGTTTGTTCCTCTATTTGATCTTGCTCCGGGCGGGGTTTTCCATGCCGCCTCTGTTACCAGAGACGCGGTGCGCTCTTACCGCACCTTTTCACCCTTACCCAGCCCCTAAATTTCCTGAAGCCTTGACGCGGGTCAAAATTTCAGGAAATTTAGAAGATGGGCGGTATATTTTCTGTGGCACTTTCCGTAGGCTCGCGCCTCCCAGGCGTTACCTGGCGCCCTGCCCTATGGAGCCCGGACTTTCCTCCATTCCATCCTTACGATGAAACAGCGACTGTCCAGCCGACTCTTTCAGCGTGCAGTGTATCACAATACTGTCATAATCGGCGAATATAAATGATTAATCCCTATCATTATTCTCTTTTTCCGAACCGATAGCCAAAGCCGCCTGATACAGCGCTTTCTTGCGCGCCCCGGTGATCTCGACCGCCAGCGCAACAGCGCTTGAAACCGAACACTCTTGCAGCAAAATCTCGAGCACTCTTTGCTGCTCAGCGCTAATCTCGGCCCGCCGATCCTCCTTCGGCGCCCCTTCGACGATGATCACAAATTCGCCTTTCTGCATATTCGGATCGGTTTCGACCAAGACCTGCGCCTCGGCCAGCGTGATTTTGACGATCGTCTCATGCAGCTTGGTCAGCTCCCTCGCGATCACGACCTGGCGCTCCTTCGGCAGCACCTCGCCCATGTCCTGCAAGGACGCCAGCACCCGATGGCAGGATTCATAAAAAATCCAGGTATCGGGGAAGGCGGCCCGGGCCTTGAAAAAAGACTTTCTTTCCGCCGACGTTCTCGGCGCGAAACCTTCGAATGCGAACCGCGCGGTCGGCAAACCCGCCGCCGACAAGGCCGCGATCAACGCACAGGCGCCCGGCAGCGGCGAAACCTCGATGCCGGCATCCCTGACCATCCGCACCAACGGCATGCCGGGATCGCTGACCAGCGGCGTCCCCGCATCCGACACCAGGGCAACCGACAGGCCAGAGCGCAGTTTTTCGAGCAAATCTGCCGAGGCGCGTTCTTCATTATGCTGATGCAACGAGATGACTTTCTGATTAATGCCATAATGTTGCAATAAGGTTTTGATATGCCGGGTATCCTCGGCCGCGATCAGATCGACCCGACGCAGCGTCTCCACGGCCCGGTAACTGATGTCGCCGAGGTTCCCTATCGGGGTTGCTACCACATACAATTTGCCACATTCGCTGATCATGCATCCATCCCATCAAAGCTCTCATCAAGACAGGCAGGAAGAACCCTGCCAAAATCGTTCCGCCTGCTTGCTGAAATGCTGGTTAATCTTCAAAGTACGGGATTATAACCCGACGCAACCCAACCCTTGCCGCCATGAAGCATAATAAAACCTCGCTGTTGACCCTGCTGACCGGCATTCCCGCCAAGGCGCCCCACCTCCTGCGCGGCAATGATGCGGAAGAAAAGGCCCTGCAATTTCTGCTCGGCAAGGGCCTGACGCCGGTAGGCAGGAACTTTCGCTGCAAACAGGGCGAACTGGATCTGATCATGAAAGACGGGCGAACCCTGGTGATCGTCGAAGTCAGGTTCCGCCAATCGAACCATTACGGCAGCGCCCTGGAAAGCATCACCCGCAGCAAGCAATCGCGTATAATAACGGCAACCCAGGTGTACTTATCCAAGCAAAAACTCGACTGCCCTCTTCGCTTCGACGCGGTAGCGATCTCCGGCGACGGCGGCATCGAATGGATACCCAATGCCTTTTCATCGTAAGACCCGCACATGAGTTTACAAGAACGCGTCATCAACCATTTCACGAACAGCATCCATACCCAGCAGGAAGCGATGCTCAATCTGTCCGAACTGATCGGCTTCGCCTCGCAACGCCTCGTGCACGCACTGCTCAACGACAATAAAATCCTGGCCTGCGGCAATGGCGGCTCGGCCAACAACGCACAGCTGCTGGCCGCCTCGCTGGTCAATCGTTATGAACGCGACCGCCCCTCGCTGCCGGCCATTGCGCTGGGCACCGGCATGACCATGCTGACCGCGATCGCGAACGACATGCAATACGACGACGTTTTCGCCAAGCCGCTCCGGGCGCTCGGACACAGCGGCGACATCCTGGTGGTTTATACAATCGGCGGCCACTCCGCAAATACGCTGAAAGCGGTCAACAGCGCGCACGACAAGGATATTGCAGTGATCGCGCTGACCGGCGAGAACGGAGGCAGCATTGCGCCGCTGCTGCGCGAAAACGACCTGGAGCTGCGCGTACCGTCGAATTCCGCCGCGCATGTCCTCGAAACCCACCTGATGATCACGCACTGCCTATGCGACCTGATCGACTACCAAATCTTCGGCGGCTGATCAGGCTGCGCCGCGGCCGTGGATAAGCCGCCTGCATTGGCGGCCGGCTTTTTGTCCCGGTTGCGGGCTATCCTGCCGCCGGAGGCCGTTCTGACCCGTCCCGAAGACTGCTGGGCCTACGGCTATGACAACAGCCGCCGCCAGTCCCTGCCGCAGGCGGTCGCGCTTCCGACCGGTCATGAGCAAGTCGCCCGAGTCGTCGACGCCTGCAACCAATACCGGGTTCCGTTGACCGCGCGCGGGCGCGGCACCAACACCGTCGGCGCGACCGTTCCGCTTCAGGGCGGACTGGTCTTGTCGCTCGAACGGATGAAGAAGGTGCTCGAATTTTCGCCCGAGAACCGTTACCTGATCGTCGAGCCGGGCCTGACCAACCAGGAAGTGCAGGCCATTGCCGGCAGCCGCGGTTTTTTCTGGCCGCCCGACCCGACCAGCGCAGCCTATTGCAGCCTCGGCGGCAATCTGGCCTGCAATGCGGCGGGGCCGCGCGCGGTCAAATACGGCACCCCGAGGGAGAATACGCTGGGCCTGCGCGCGGTCACCGGCGCGGGCCTGGAACTCCGCACCGGCGTCCGCACCAGCAAGGGCGTGGTCGGCTACGACCTGACGCGCTTGCTGCTGGGCTCGGAAGGCACGCTCGCGATCATCACCGAAGCAACCCTGAAACTGACGCCGCTGCCGGAAGCGACCCAGACCCTCAGGGCTATCTACCGAAGCGTGCTGGATGCGGCGGAAGCCGTATCGAAGATCATGGCGCAGCCTATCATACCGTGCGCACTCGAATTCATCGACGGCAACGCGATCGCGATGATCCGCGACCATTCCGCCTGCGACCTGCCCGATCAGGCCGGCGCCCTGCTGATGATCGAAGTCGACGGTCCCCGCGAAGGATTGGAAAGCGCCGCCGCGAAGGTGGCCGAAGCCGCGCACAACGACGGCCTGCTCGACCTTCGCATCGCCGCCACCCGACAGGAAGTCGAAGCGCTCTGGCAAACCCGCAAGGCCCTGGCCCCAGCCCTGCGCAAGGTCGCGCCGAAAAAAATCAACGAAGACGTGGTCGTGCCGGTCACCGCGATTCCGGACCTGATCGAGGGACTCAATCGGCTATCGGCCAAATACGCACTGCCGATCATCAACTTCGGCCACGCCGGCAACGGTAATATTCACGTGAATTTATTGCTGAACCCGGACAGCCCGGAACAGAGCCGGAAGGCGCAAGACTGCCTCGATGAGGTATTCACGCTGGTACTGGCGCTACGCGGCACCTTGTCCGGCGAGCACGGCGTCGGTTTGGAAAAACGCGATTTTATCGCCCGCGAACTGGACGCAAATGCGCTCGAACTGATGCGTGCGATCAAACGGCAATTCGATCCGAATGGGATATTGAATCCCGGCAAGCTATTGCCGCCGGGTTGATGCGAATGCGACGAGATAATGGATTTGCATAACCCCCTCTCTGAGAGAGAAATGGCTATTTTTTGAAGAACTGCGAGCGCCTTACCGGGTCCCGAACACCACGATCGTCTTGCCGTGCGCGCTGATCAATTCTTTTTCCTCCAACTCCTTCAACACGCGTCCGGCCATCTCCCTTGAACAGCCGACCAACCGGCCGATTTCCTGGCGGGTAATATGCAATTGCATCCCGTCCGGATGCGTAATCGCATCGGGCTGCTTGCTCAGATCGAGCAAAGTCCGCGCGATCCTTCCTTCCACATCCATGAAAGCCAGATCGCAAAACTTGCGACTGGTCATCAATAAGCGCGACGCCAATTGATCGCCCAACAGATAAAGCAGGTCGGCCGCATAGTCCAGCAGTTCCTTTTTCAACACTTGCTTGAAGCGGTCATAGCCGATCTCGGCCAAATGGCACGGGCTACGCGTTTTTACGCTGACTTTGCGCACCTCGGTGCCTTTAAAAACGCCGACCTCGCCGATGAACTCATTTTTATTCAAATAGGCCAGGATGATCTCCTGATTGCCGTCTTCATCTTCGGCGCAAATACTGACCGAGCCTTCGATAATGAAATACAGCCGATCGCCGACATCGCCGGGCCGGATCACGGTCGCCTTGGCGGGATATTTCTTTTTATGACACAACTGCAAAAATGCGTTCAGTGCTTCTTGGTTCGATACCGGTGTATTTTTTAACATGATGCTCCGTCCACAGCGATCCCTGCTGAAAGTTATCTTCTACTGACCCGAGTGTAGCAAAAAACTACAGAACCCAGCACAAAACATCAAGATTTTTCTGCTCTGCCGCCTGTTTTTCGGGGTATTTACCGGCAGCCCGGTAAACAGGTTAATGCCCGATAGCCAGACTCGCGACCGCAACGGCCGGCGCGCAATCGGCGGCGGTCATGCCGTTTGCATTGAGCTCGGCCGGGAATAAGGTCGAGAAATCGAGATAAGGATGCCCGAGTGTGCCGGCAAGCCGCCTGATCAAAAAGCGCCCCACCCCCGCGCCGACGAACGGACTCGACGCGGCAAGCCCGCCTCGCGCCAATTGTTTTTCAATGCCGCGCTGAATCTTATCCGATTGTTTCTCGCGCAGATTTTCGGCCAATCTTTGCCAGCGCGGCAGATCTTTAGGATCGAAATCGCAGCCGATCATCCGCGACAGCCGTCTGGCGCTCGCCAGCACCGTTTTTTCGGCGCCGTCGGCCGTATCGGCCTGATCGTGCGCCTCGTTCAACTCGCCGGTCAGCCGGTACACATCGGCCATCGTCGCGAAATATTCGGCCATCAGCCCGACTTCCCGACCCTGATCTTCGACGCTGTCCGCAATCGCCATCACCGCCGACCTGACGATGCCGGTGTAGATCAGCTCCTGAGCCACCAGTCGCTCATAGTCGGTATAGCCTTCGGCGATGACCCGGCTTCGATCGAACGGCAAAATATCGGTCGTGGTGCTGCCGATGTCGATGAACAGGCCGCTGCCGACTTGCTGCGCGGCATAACTTGCGCTGGCCAGCCAGTTTGCGGACGCTATCGCGGCATAATGCTTGTGATCGACCTCGGGCGCCTTCAGAAAGCCCAGCTTGCCGGCATAAAGCACTACATCGGCGCCCGGCAAAAGCTCGCTCATCGCCTCGATGATCGTCTTGACGCCGTCATCACGGCCCTCAAACAGATCGACCAGTTCGCCGGTCATCGTGATCGCATGGCGATAAGGCGCGGGCGGCAATTTGCTCATCACCGCCGCCACCGCCGCCCTCAGTTTATCGAGCCCAAGCCACAACGGGCACGGCTTCTGCATAATCGCGGCCAATTCGCCTCGGCTGTTCAGTACCGCGGCTTTGACATGCGCGCCGCCGATGTCCCAGCCGATTATTTCATTTGCCATGGATTTCCTATTTGAACGGTTACCGTTTGATTCGCGGCGCGCCGAATGACCGGATCGCCATGCAAGAGCTGCAATACCAGCGCGGCGACATTGATCCCCAAGGCGGAATTCAGCCCCGCGAAGGAAGACGTCAACCTAGGGTTGATTTCCAGTACCTGCGCCTGCTCTGGCGTTTCGATCAGATCGATGCCGGCGTAGCCCCATAAGCCGGGTACCGCGAGCGCAATCTCCGCGACCAGGTTCTGATAAGGACTCGGATCAAAGCCGTGATTGACTCGAATGGCGGCGAGCCGGTACTGATTATCGACGACGTCGAATTGCTGCAAATTGACCGACAAAATCCATGCCTGCCCGTTTTTGAACAAACAGGAAAGGCTGGTTTTCTCGCCCTGCACATGCGGCTGGATAATATAATGCCCAGCCCCCCGCAGTCGCCCGGCCGCCCGCTCGAAGTCATCCGCATCCCGAAGCAGGTAACTGTCGCCGCAACCGGCGCCGTCTATCGGCTTGACGATGCTCTCGCCCGGAAAACCCACGCATTCATCGAAAAGCCGGGTCGCAACGGTCGGAATTTGCCGGCTCAGCAGACAGTGGTAGGTCGCGTATTTGTCCGCCGCCAAGCGCACCGCCGCAGAATCCGGCGCCAGCAAGGTTTTGCCGAGACGCTCGACCGTCTGCGACAAGGTGAATAAAATCGCCTCGAACTCCGGCGCAATCGGCCAGACCGCATCATGCCGTTCGACCAACTGTTCGAAACGTTCGAGACAGTCATCTTGCGGGCCGATCACGGCTATCTCGACAGTTGGCGGCGCAAGCTCATCCCAAAGGCGCGTATCGAGCATCACCGTCACATCCAGTCCCGGAATCTCGTCCAGGCCGTCCAGCAAGGCCTTAAGCATCATCAGACCTTCGCGGACCAACGATGCGGGCAGCGTTTCCCGATTGAACCCGCCGCCGCTGATGTATTCGAACACCAGAATTTTCATTGCGCTTCCTTTAATTCGTTTTTCATCGCTTGATCGAAAGAGCATCGATGCCATCAAACGGAATATTGTATCATTGCCGCCTTAAGCTTTTGGATGAACTCCCTACAACATGCAAGTCATTCCGGTGATCGATTTGAAAGACGGCGTCGTCGTGCACGCGAGGCAGGGCAAGCGCGAGTCTTATTTGCCGATTCATACCGATTTATGCCCGTCCGCGGACATAAGCGAGGTGATCGGCGCCTATCTGAAATTATATGATTTTCAGATTTTTTATATCGCCGACCTGAATGCGCTGGAACAACAAGGCGATCATCGCGCCTTGATCCACGCCATGGCCGAGCGTTTTCCGGAACGCACCTTTTGGCTCGACAGCGGCCTCTGCGCCGGGCCTGCGCACGGCAATCCGCCCGAAAATATCAGGACGGTGCTCGGCAGCGAATCGTTGCGGGATGACAGCGTGAACTTGCTCGAAACCTACGCGAAGGACTTTATTTTGTCGCTGGACTCTGTCGGCACAAGATGCCTGGGCGCCGAAAGCCTGTTTACCACACCAAGCCATTGGCCGAACGACATGATCATCATGACGCTGGAGCGCGTCGGCAGCGGGTCGGGCCCGGATTTGGAAAGACTGGCAGCATTTTGCAAAAATCATCCCGGCAAAAATTTCATCGCCGCCGGCGGCATCAGAAACCAGGGAGACTTGCTGGAACTGAAAAAAATCGGCATTCACCAGGCGCTGGTCGCCAGCGCGCTGCATTCGGGCGCGATCGGGCGCGCCGAACTCGCCGCGCTTTAGACAAAAAAATACCCCAACGAGTGGGGTATTTTTTTGCGCCTAAAAAGCTAAAAGCTGATTAGTTGGCAGCGAATGGGTGTTTCGCAGTGCCTTTGGCAGCAACAACTTCAGCAGCGGTAGGAGAACCGGCAACAGCGCGCGCGAGTGCTTCTTTGGTTGCTTTATAGTTGTACTCTTGGATTTTCGCGTCGTCTTCAGCAGCCCAGTGAATGAAAACGCCAACGCTGATGAACAGGTCATCGGCTTCATCAGCTGGGATGGTGCCGTCTTCAACGCTGTCAGCAACAGCCATCGCCACACCGCGTTGTGCTGGGCCAAACATTTGCACAGCTTGCTTGGCGCCTTTGATGGTGACTTTATTGAACAAAATGGTTGCTGGCTTAACCATCAGGTTTGGAGCAACAACAGCCAACAAAGTAGAGAAACCGTCTTTGTTGTTGGTCAAAGCGATTGCAAATGCGCTTTCAGCAGCAGAACCTCTTGGTCCGATGATCAGGTCGATGTGCGCAACTTCGTTGCCTTCGCCAACTAAAGATTCACCAACGCACAATTTATTGATTTTAGCCATGCTTGTTTTTCCCCTGTGAAGAAAAAAGTTATAAAAAAATGATTCCAGTATCATTACGATTGTTAGCGGATATCCGCGACTGACATAGCGCTATTATGGCTACATCAAGCACTCAAGCTATCTTCTAACAATACCGTAAAAAGTGTTGCCACGGTTAGATCAGCCGTCGTGCCAGGGTTAATGCCCTTGGACTTGAATTCCTGATCTATCCGATAAAGCAACGGCAACATTTGCTCGGGACTTTCTGCTTGCAGAAGCGCATCGCCAAGCTCAGCCATCCTGGCTTTTACCATCCCGGTGTATTGGACACCATACTTCCTTTCGATATGACTATCGGGAAATCGGCTCAACAATCCGGCATAAACCAGTAGAGCCGCCCAATTACGACCAATCCTTCCACTTATAACATTGTAATACAATTTTGTGGAGAAATCGAATATATCTTGATAGTTTGAGCTATATTGAAAGGCTATGCGGTCTCTCGAAGCCGCCAGACGCATCGCTTCGAGCAGGTTCACGCCGGCTTTTTGATGCACATCCTGCTCGCTTGCATTGCCGAGTCCGCCGGGAGCGGCCAGCGTGATCGCCCTGAAAACCCAGTCCGCATCGTCTATCGTGGTTGACTCCAACACGCGCCCCAAAGCCTGCCGCAACGGCTCACCCTGCAACTGATACGCCGCCTGCACCAGCGGCGCGCACAGCAACAAAATCCCGAGATTCGTATTGCAGCCGACCGCCTCGCGCGTCGCCTTGACCGCGTAATAGATTTTCTCGCCCAGAGAATAGGCCGGATTGCACAAGGGGCCGGCGCTGACTTCGGCGCTCAGCCTGAAGTCGGCCACCGTCATGTCGTGGCCGTCCGCATAGACGCTGACATTACCGGGTTTGAACGCCTGCAATTCGATTTCGCAGGCTTCGCGGAACAGCGCTTCGAGCGCTGGAGGGGCGATCATGAAACTTCGACTGGCGCCTCAGAGCGACTCAGACCCAGATAGCGCCCGAGCAGATCCTCGACCAGCAGCTCCGCGACATTCACATCGCAAACGCTTTCGAGCCCTTTCCAGGCCGGCACGCTGTTCACTTCGATCACCGTGTAATGGCCATCCCGGTCGAGCATGATGTCGACGCCCGCATAATCCATTTCGAGCGTCCGGGTCGCCCTGATCGCCAGCCCGGCCAGTTCATCGCTCGCCTCGATCCATTCGCAGTCCGCGCCCTGAGCGACATTGTTCAGCCAGGACTTGCCAAGCCGCCGCATCGCGGCGACCGCACGGCCGTTGATTACAAACACGCGATGATCGTAATAACCCTCTCCCGCCGCATGCACGAAGCGTTGCAGATAATACACGCCGCGGCTCGAGGTCAGCCAGAACAGATCGGTCATTTTTTCGATCCGGCGGATGCCTTCGCCCTGCGAGCCGAACAAGGGCTTGCTGATCAATAAATGGCCGCCTTGCAATTCATTCTCGGCGATCCGCCGCGCTGCCTCAGGATCGCGCAGTACCCAGGTCGGCGGCGTCGGCAGGCCCGCGCGCTGCAACAGAAAGCTGGTCATGCCCTTGTCGACGCTGCGCTCGATCGCGCGGCCGTCGTTATAGACCGGAACCCCCAGGAGCTTCAGCGCGTGCAGAATATCCAGATACAGCACCACTTCCTCAAGCGAGCCGCCGGGAACCCCGCGCACGAACACCGCATCGGGAAGCGCCTGATCAAAGCCCGGAATCCAGACCGGCAGGCGACCGGAGGCCAGCGCAAACCGGCATTCGGTCAGCGAAACGTATTCCGCCCGGCAGCCGTACTCGGCAAACGCCTGCGTCAGCCGTTTGCCGTGCCAGCCCGGATCGTCGGTAACTATTGCGATGCGGCGCACGAATGCCTTTTACGCGCCGAAAGATTGATCCAGCAAGGCATTGTCGAGCTTGCCGGCGCGGAAGCTCTTGCCCGATTCGACCGCGGTCACGATCACGCTGGCAGGGCTGAACAACATCGCATCGATCTTGAAGAAATCGTATTCGTATTGCTTGAAAATATCCGCAAACGGCTTGCCGTAATCTTTCGAAGTCGAACTCGGCAATTCTCTCGCGAGCTTTTCGGCCGCTTCGTCGCTGCCCTTCACGAACAAATGCACCTGACCCGCGAACAGAATCGCGTCATTGGTGCGCCCCATCGCCTTGACGAAGTTCGGATGCGGCGGGCAAACCGGCGCGCTGCCGGAGCCGTCGATGATGTTTTCAAGCGGGAAATGCAGTGCATGTGCCTTGTGCATCGCAACCTCGAGCACGCGCGCGACGACCTGCAAACCGCCGGCCAGCGAGCTGGTCGGCGTCACGATGATGGTCAATTTACTGGGGGCGACCTTGCAGGCACTGGCAACTCTTTCGACGATCTCCAGCGGCGGAATCGCATCGTTTTCGATCACCAGCACGGTCGAATCAAAGCGGTCGCGGTAATCCAGCTCCTTGTACAATTCCTCGACCGACTCCTCCTTGCCTTCCTTCAGCTTGGTCGCCAGCGCGCGCGCAGGGCCCGAGCCGAGCGCATAATATTTCTCGTGCGACAGACTCCAGCCCGCATACTGGCTGCCGAGACAGCCCAATACCGGATTACCGGTATGCACGTTCACGGTCAAAGGCCAGTTCGTGGCGTAAGGGCTGTGACTCAGTGTGACCGTGCCCATGCCGCCGAGACAGATTTCGGCGATGATCCGGCCGGCCTCGAGACCGCCCGGCACCTTGATGCCGGCATCGATGATCGTGCAGCCGTTGCCGAGAGTCTCGACCGCCACCCGCAGCTTGTCCGCATTCGCGATCAAATGCTGCACCAGAGGCTGGGTCAACTTATTCACACTCGCTTGATATTCCATCTCACTGAACCTTTATTAATTGATTGAAAATTTGTTGCTGCCGGGTCGCCAGCACCGCCAACACCTGCCGCGGCTCGCTGCGACGGGCAGTGATGCTGCACACGGGCTGCCCTGGGCGGCAAACCGCACCGCTCCCCGGCCTGTCCTGCGTCCACTCGGGCCAGTCAAAAGCATCGGAAACTCGCAAGTCCTTATCGGCATAAACGACCTGGAAGCCAGCAAAACCTCGCTGCTTCGGCAACGCCTCCGGCAACCGGCCTTGGCAGGCCTCGACATGATGCATCAGTAAATCGCCGTATAACTGCATGCTCGCGGACGGGCGCGGATTGATTTCCAAGGCATAGACGCGCTCGCCGTCCTGAATGTAATCGAGCGAATTCAGCCCCTTCAAGCCAAAAGCGCGGACGCATCGAGTCAACCAGTCGAAAATCAGCATTTTCTGACTGCGGGATAAAGTCGAGTGATTAATGAGTCCGGAAAAAGCAAATTCAAGGCCAGCTTCTAACTTGGCGGTAAATTGCAGATTGAAGCCGATCACGCGCGCGTCTCGCGTGTCGGCCAAAAACAGCACCGAACCTGGCGTTCCGGACTGGAATTTCTGCCAATAAACGCCTTCATGAACCGGATAATTCGGATCATGACGGCGAATCCCCAGACCGCCCTGCCCTTGCATCGGCTTGCTCAGCCAATCCTGGCCAGAGTGGGGCATCGCAAATGAAACTTTTGGAAAAGGAATCTTTAGCTCGGTCAACGCAGCAAAAAACCCTTCCTTATCCTGAAAACTGCGAAATACGGCCGGCGTATTGCCCAGAACCGTAAACCGCTGATTCAGATAATCCAACGTTTCCGGATGCGATTCCAGGCCGCTGCCGTAAATGACCTGACCGACATCGTAATGCCCGATCAAATCCTCCAGAACCGGCACCACATGCTCGACCGCCAATGACGGTGCCCGACGCACCTTGACAGAATGCATCCGAGTATCCAGATCGGCATAAAGATCGAGCACCAAGGTCTGAAACCCGGCTTTGCGCGCCGCTTCGGCCAGCATACGGCCGGAACTGGCAACAATCAGCAAACATTTTGAACGATTCACTAGGACATACCCTTATCCGCTTTCGCAGGTCCGTTTAACTCACAACGACTCGACAACCACCAGCCCACCGCTGTTGCGGGCGCTCGCACCGATAAACACCAGCGTATCGCTGGCCGCAAATTTTCGCCGCGCCAAATCGACCAGAGCCTCCGCCCGACCGGCACCATTCACCATACAAAATCCGGTCGGCCCCCAGGACGTTTGCCCGACCGCGACCGCGCCCTGCTCGGCCAGCCATTCCATCGCGGCGGCTACCTCCGGACTGGTATAAATACCGCCCTGCACCGCCGCAAAATGCTCGCCGACCGAACGCTGCAGACGCGTAATCACCTCGCCAAACCTGACGATGTCGTTCTCGGCGATCGCCGGCAGCGCCTGCATCAACAGCAAATAGCACAATTGTTCGGCCTCGCGCCGGGGAAACGGCGGCAGCTCCTGAAATGCCTGGATTTCCTGCAAGCCGTGCAGCCCCTGGCCGCGCTTGTCGAACACCAGAATAAAACGCCAGGCCTCCGGAATCGCCATCCGCGCCAACAGCGGCGGCGTAATCGTATGTTCGCCGCGGCCGCCGTCGACGACCAGACCGCCCTGCTCGAACACGCCGATGCCGATGCCGGAACGCAGCCCCCGGACCATCACCTTCGCGATGTCGCGAACACTCAGCCCCAAATCATAAAACGCATTCAGCGCCGCCCCGATCGCGAGCGACATCTGCGTGCCTGAACCGAGGCCGACATGCTCGGGTATCGCGCTTTCGATGTGGATTTCGAGCGTATCCGGCACGTTGAGCGCCTTGCACAGTGTCGTCAGGCATTTTTCCGCGCGCGCGGCCGAAGGCCCCGAGATAAGGCGCCGCTCCGCCTCGACCACCGTCAACCGGGTCGACTGCTCATTCAGCGCCACGCCAATGCTGCCGAAATGCCGCCCGAGGGAACCGCTCAAGTCGATAAACCCCATATGCAGCCGAGCCGGCGCGGTCACAGATACTTTCTGATGTCGAAATTGCAAGGAATTATTTCACAGACTGCATTGAAAAAACGGGCAATTATACACGATCAGGTTGACAGCGGCGACCTAACAGTGCATCAAATCCAACAGTTCGCCAAGATCATTCAGCACGAACCTGCAACGCGCAGCCGTTGCCGCCTCCACCGGCAAGGCCGACGGCACCATCACCGGCAAAGCGCCCGCCCTGGCCGCAGCCTCGATGCCGGCGGATGAATCTTCCAGCACCAAGCAGCGGTCGATCGCCACATCGAGCGTCGCCGCCGCTTGCAGAAAAATATCGGGCGCCGGCTTGCCGCGCTCGACATGATCGCGCGCGATCAGCGCCGCAAAGACGCCTTCGAGCCCGGCCAAGCGCAGACATTCTTCCGCATTGATTAAGGTACTGTTAGTCGCCAGACAAAAAGGGATGCCTTCCTGATCCAGATAATCCCGCAGCGCATGAAAGCCGCGCTTGACCTCGATGCCGTGCGCCGCCACATGGTCGCGCCAGCATGCCGCGCTCAGGCGGTTAAACTCGCTCGTATCGAAACCGGGACCGCAGAAGCCTTCGATTTCCCGCAGCACCGCATCGATAGCCAAACCGGTCAACGCCTCGAGAAAGGCATCCGGCAAGTCATAACGCATCGCCCGGCCGGCTTCGCGCCAAGCGATCCGATAGGTCTTTTCGGTATCGAGCACCAGGCCGTCCATGTCGAAGATAACCGCCGCAAACTCACCCCGCTTAAGCATCGATCACCCGGATGTATTCGCCGTGCGCTTCGCGGCTGGAGCCGACCACGATATGCTGCGCGCCCCGCGCATTCCGCTCGAGCATGCCCGACACTTCGACCCGCTCTCCGTTAACCGCCTGGCCGGTATAAGTCGCGGTGAAACAGACGATAGAGGAAATCGCCTGATGCTCGATGCGATAAACGGACGGATAATCGAACGCGCGCGTATCGTCCGTAATCCTGCAGATCAGCGTAATCGGCTCAAGCTTCTGATAGCACTCCTGTCCGCCTGTATCTTCCGGCTCGATCAGGCTCAGGTCGAACTTGCGCCCATTCACCATCGCCTTGTTGAATTTACGCTTTTCGTGCCAGACATAATCCTCGTAACCGAGCGAACAATCCCGGCGCCGATACGATTCCCGCCAGTCGCTGTCAGTTAGCTCCTGCAAGCGGTTTTGTTCGATCAGCGTCCTGACGGCGGCCCTGCATCGATGGAACGCCTCGCGCCCGTAACAGACCAGATCGATGTCCGAACTGTCTTTTTGCACGCCGACCAGGACGGACCCGGTGATGCCGACCCTTTCCAGGTCCATTCCTTGTTGCTTGAGCAATTCGCCGAGCATCAAAACGTCGCGCTCGATCGGATCATGCTGCTCACTCCGCATGATATGCAAGAGGCGCTGCCTAGGCTGATGGCGCTTGGCGATTCTTTCGACATCAACCGCATGCAGCTCCGCATCCAGGACGGGCGAATAATGCAGATAATCGGGGTGATGCTGGCGCAAAAAGGCATTCGCCTCGTCGGTCGCCTGCTTGCGCCAACGGCCGCCGTCATGCACATAGCGCAAAAAACACAGCGCCTTGCCCTGCTCCAGGCCGGGGTTGACGACCGCAAACAACAGGCCTTCGGCGGTTTCGATGAAATCTTTGGGGAACAACATGAACAGACAATCAGAGAAATTTATAAAATGCTTATATAGGTTAGATTCTACCGGGCAACGTCCCGCGTGTCTAATCGATCGAAAACCTGAACTCCCGGCGCGTTTTTCCTCCGATCCTTTCAATCCGGAAGACGGCGCCTCGAGGCCATTCGCCTTCCCAGGCAAATAGATCGGCAATGCCAGGACGCTATAACGATCCCAACAATTGCTTCGCCTCCTCGTTGTTATGCTGCGAACCGTTTTTTCCGTCCCGCGCCTTGATCTTGTTCCAGATCAGTTCTTCGCTGTCTTTCGACAACACCCAGCCCAACGCGGGCGGATTCTCGCCCTCGTTCAGATCGATCCGAAAGTGATAGAACTCCGGCTTGGCGCTCTCCGCTAAATGGCAACCTTCCGGCCAGTTCCGGCACGCATTGACCCAGGCAATCAGATGCTTCACCCCGGCGATGCCATGCCCTTCGCGCGCGTTCAAAATGCCGAAGATCGGCCCCAGCGTTTCATTCGCGCCGTTGTGATCGGTCAGGCGGGTGAATTTACCGTTGAAATCGGTGACCGCCGGCAGCGCATCGGGCACCTCCCCTTGCGGTTTGATCCACAAATCGTTAGGGCATTCGACCAGACCGTCGGCATCCTTGCCGCAAACCAGATTGCTGTCGTTGGTGATCAGCACGACGATCGGCTTGATCGCATAGCGTTCGAAAAAGGATTTCCCGTCGCCGTCTTTCGCAGGCGTATCCAGCGTTTGCAGCAACGCCTGCAGCGTGATCGCGCCGTTGTTGTCGAAATAACCGCCGTCGAGCAGGTGTCCGTTATCCTCGCGCATATCAAACCAACCGCCGTCATAAGGCAGCGTGCCGGGCGGACTGACATAGGTAAAGCGCGCGCTGTTGCCGGCCGCGGCCGACAGCGGCATATCGCGCTCCCCGAGCAACTGGATCAAATCGACATCGTCCGCGAAGGTGGATGGATCGAGCGGAAAAGGACTGGTGATCACCTTTCTGCCGGTTTCCAGATGCGTGTCGTTCAGCAGCAGCAACGGCCGCCATTTGCCGGCGCCGCCGGGCTTGCTCCAGGTGTCCGAATAAGCCTCCGCCATCCCCGCGCCACCGTCGAACGCCTTCGACCAGGCTCTTTCCCAGCCTTGCTCCAAAGCTTTCTGCCGGTCCGGCAAAATGCCGACCGGTAAAAAACGCTGCAACAAGTCATTGAAGAGCAGCGCCGAAACGGTCGGCCCCAGGAAGTCGTGCGATAACATATCGCGCGCGCGGCTTTGCAGACAATCCTTGCCGGCAGCCTGCGCGCAGTCGATGTTTTGTTTCAGCAAAGCACTGTAAAACGCGGCCCCGACGCTGCCCCCGGAGACGCCGCTGATCGCAAACACCGATTCGGCAAATTTCGGATGGTTATCGGCCAGATGCGTCAACACCGCCGTGGTCCATTGTGAGGCGCGAATGCCGCCGCCGGCCGCCGCGACGAAAATCATCGGTCTGACCGCGGCGACTCCGGGCGGATTGCGTTGAGTCCATTGCTCAGCAAATGCCTCCAGCGGAAAGCGCTCGGCCTTTGTACCCGATAACAGACGAATCCCGTGATTATCGTTAAAGACACTGAAAACGGCCGCGGTCAGGAATAAAATCGACAACACCGGAAAATGCGTCGCAGTGCCATAATCGCGCTCGCCGCTCCGGGTAACGATGCTACGGATGATGAAATTGCCGGTCGCGGTCAGCGAACTAAAACCCAGCACCGCCATACCGGCCGCGCCGAAAGTGAAGCCCAGCCAGACCGGCGCAAAGGTCGCCAATATCAAGAGGACGAGCACATAAGCGATCGTAAAGGCGCCGGACGACTTATGCAATTTGTCCAAATGCGCCCAATGCGCCTCGACAGGAATGCCTTTTTTTGCGCACACCGTTTGAATCCATTGACGCCGACACATCGCCAGCGCGTAAAACAAAATCGCAAGACCAAAGTCCGCTGCGATCACCAGTCCGTGCGGCGAAAAAAACGAGATCCGACCTTGCTTGACCGGCATCCATAAGGCCAACAGAGAAACCAGGAAAGCCAACATACCGAGGATTCTCGGCCAATGCTCGACCCAGCCCGGTTCAGACTCCATCGCCTTGGCGCAGCAGTCCTTGCCCTTGACCAGACGCGCGAGCCATGTTTTTTCCTGCAACACCTCACGCAGATGATGCCGGCCGCTTTGCTGCTCGCCGGGCTCTTCGGCGCGCTTCTCGACCATCTCCATCACCTTGCGGGTCCCGATCCAGGCTTGAAACGCCCACAAAAACACACCCAGAAGAAAAACCAGCGCATGTCCCAGGCTGGTGCTGAGCCGAATGGTCAATTCCGCCCCTTGGCTGTTGGGCAGAAACAAAAATACCGCGGCGAAAACCAGGATGAATAAGGTGACCCGGCTGCACCGGATCAAATCGAAGAAAAAATCATATTTTTGCCAGGCTTCGGACAGTTTGGCCAACCAAGCGCCGAATGCGTGTATCAATGCATTGATGCACGCCCAAAACGGAAACGCATTACCGGGCGCCGGCAGCAAGCATTGCTTGAGCCGCGACAACAGATTTTTAATGAGTTGCTGCATGAATCCCCCCAAAAAAGACAGATGAACAGGCGCGATGCCTGCCGTCAATAAATCCGGCGGAGATGCCATAGATGCCATCACAGAGAAAAATGAAATGATCCGCCGGGTTGGGCCGCCATTATTCCGGGCGGTCTCACGTTCATGCTCCCTGCGGCTGATAAAAACCTGCCGAAAAAACAGCGGGTCCGGCTGACGAAAATAGCCTAACAAAATTTATAAGTCAATGCCCATGCCGCCGATTCACCAAATCGTAATTTAGTTTGCAAAATTATCGCTAATTGTCTTGAAGAAGATTTTTGAATTCGACTGGTTATGCTTTCAAGTCTTTCCCATACACGCTCCCAATCGCTCGGATAAACCATACCGGGCGACTAAAAATGATGAAAACAGCAATGATTGGCGTAGTCGGGATTGGCGTAATATCAATAATGAACAACCCAAGTAAACTCAGGAAACACTTAATCCTTGCTTGCCTGGTTTGCTTTTCAGAATCAACTCCAAGCCTTTCTAGGAAATGTGGCTTGTTGTCGTATAAGTCACTGGACAGGCTGATGAACCATTGCGGACGCGCAATGACAATGTACATTCCTATCAAGCAGCCAGGGGATACTGGCCCAAAACCGATGATGGCAAAGATAGAGAAAACCAGAAGGCATTTAAATTGCGCTGCATTCATCGTTCAGAGCTTAAATGATTGATTGAGGGGACGCGCTATATAAAGCTTTTTGTCCAGAAATAGCCCTACAGTGTTGCGATTTGTTGTGAGTTTTTATCTTAAATTGCCCCGCCAGTGCCCCATAGGCAATAAAAAAGGCCCTGTGATTGCTCGCAGGGCCTTGAATTCTATGGTGGCGATGGGTGGGATCGAACCACCGACCTTGGGGTTATGAATCCCACGCTCTAACCGGCTGAGCTACATCGCCTTCTTGAGATCTTCAAAAAGAAGCGGAATTATAAATATCAAAATTCCGTTTGTCAAACATTGAATCGAAAATGCACCACATCGCCGTCCTTCACGACGTAGTCCTTGCCTTCGAGACGCCATTTGCCGGCGTCTTTCGCGCCCTGTTCGCCTTTGTGCGCGATGAAATCTTCATAGGCGATCACTTCGGCGCGGATGAAGCCGCGTTCGAAATCGCTGTGAATCACGCCGGCCGCTTGCGGCGCGGTCGCGCCGACCGGGATCGTCCAGGCGCGGACTTCCTTCACGCCGGCGGTAAAATAAGTCGCCAGATTCAATAATTGATAGCCGGCACGAACCACGCGGTTCAGGCCCGGCTCTTCGAGACCCAGGTCATCCAGGAATTCTTTCTTTTCCTCGTCATCGAGCAAGGCGATTTCGGCTTCGATCGCCGCGCAGATCGGCACCACCATCGCGCCTTCCTTGTCCGCAAAAGCCTGCACTTTTTCGAGCAGCGGATTGTTCTCGAAGCCGTCGTCCTGCACGTTCGCGATGTACATGGTCGGCTTGATCGTCAACAGGCAAAGGTCCCTGACCAGCGCATGTTCGTCGTCGGACAGACCCAGCGCGCGCGCCGGCTGACCTGCGTCCAGTTGCTGATAGATTTTTTCGAGCACCGCCTTTTTCGCCAGTTCATCCTTGTTGCCGGATTTGGAGGCTTTCTGGGCCCGCGTCAGCGCTTTTTCGACGCTCGCCATGTCGGCGAGCGCGAGTTCGGTGTTGATCACTTCGATATCCGAAATCGGATCGACCTTGCCGGCGACATGCACGACATTTTCGTCATGAAAGCAGCGCACCACATGCGCGATCGCATCGGTTTCACGGATGTTGCCGAGAAACTGGTTGCCCAATCCCTCGCCTTTGGAAGCGCCGGCGACCAGGCCCGCGATATCGACGAACTCGATCGTGGTCGGCAACACGCGTTCCGGCTTCACGATTTCCGAGAGTTTGTCCATCCGGGTGTCGGGGACCGGCACGACGCCGACATTCGGGTCGATCGTACAGAACGGATAATTTTCGGCCGCGATCTTGGCCCGGGTCAACGCGTTAAACAGGGTCGATTTGCCGACGTTCGGCAGGCCGACGATTCCACAATACAATGCCATAGGGTGCTATTTTTCGAATCAGAAAGGGTACTTAAGAGGCGCAATTATACAGACAATCGCCTATTCAGGCAGTCGAGATTTTCAGTTTCACGATCAATCGGCGAAATTCGTGCTCGGGCAGCGCATCGTTCACGATCAATATCGCCCTTTTACGGGCGCCTTCCGGCTTGAAATGCAGCCAGATCGCAAACGGCGTCACGACGGTCGACGGAAGGATCAGGACCGCTTCGTCATTGATGTTCCAGCCGGAGGCGTCGTGATAACGAATCGCATCGTGCCGATGGTTAACGTCTCTAACGGCGAAGCCAAGATGAATCAGCAGCGCCAGGCCCGGCAGGAGTTTTCCGGGCCAGGGCAGCGCGCTGATCAGGCAGGCGCAAAGCGCCAGGCCGTGCGCGGCGATCAGCGCATATTGCAAGCGCAGGGACGGCGCGACTGCAAACAGGACGGGCGGAATAGGAGACTGTCTGGACACGATGAATGATTGGCCTGGTTCAAAAGACGGCGCGCGCACCTTGACTTGCGTGACCGGAAGATACCAAAATGGACGACGAGCTTGCGGCGGCCTGAAACTTTTGCCCCTGTCCATTTTCCAATGGCTTGTTGTAACCCTTTCAGAATACACCCAATTCACCTTTTTAGAGTAGATCACGATGTCAACAGCATGGGCGGGCGGCACGGACGCCATCCTGGAAAGAATGGAGCAAATGACTAACCTCTTCATCGAGGAGCAGCGCAAATCGATGTATGCAGGCGAATCGGCCACGCATTGCGAGGAATGCGGCGAGCCGATTCCGGAAAGCCGGCGCCAGGCGATTCCGTGCAAATACTGCCTGGCTTGCCAGACCGAGCTCGAAAAGAGCGCTAGGTAAACTCCCTGATCGCATGCATTCTCCCCAACATTCCTCCGAATTGCCCGGCCCCAAAGGTTTGCCGATCCTTGGCAATCTCTTGCAAATCGACTTACCCAAACTGCATCTGATCCTCGAGGAATGGGCCAATCGATACGGCGACATGTACCGCTTCAAACTGGTCAATAAAGCGGTCGTGGTGATCGGCAACCCTGAGCTAGTCCAGCAAATCCTGCGCGATCGTCCGCAAACGTTTCGCCGAGGCGGTTCGATAGAACAGATATCGAGAGAACTCGGCACCCATGGCGTTTTTGCGGCCGAGGGCGAACAATGGCGGCGTCAGCGCGCGCTGACGATGCAGGCATTCAAGCCGGAACCGCTACGGCGCTTCTTTCCGACCCTGCGCGTCATCACCGAGCGATTGCAAAGCCGCTGGAGCCACATTGCCGAAACCGGAAATCCGCTTGCAGTCGACAAGGACTGGATGCGCTTTACGGTCGATGTGACCACGCAATTCGCGTTCGGTTACGACATCAACCTGCTCGAAAACGAAAACGCCGACTTTCAGCGCCATCTGGAAAGCCACTTGCCCGGACTCAACCGCTGGGCGAACGCGCCGTTTCCATACTGGCGCTATTTCAAGCTGCCCAGCGACCGCGCGATGGAAAAATCGCTGGCGATCATCAAGGAAACGATCAACGGCTTCGTGCGGCAAACGCGGGAGCGGCTTGAACAACAGCCGGAACTCGCCGGCCAGCCGGCAAACTTCCTCGAAACCTTGCTGCTGGCGCGGGACGAAGACGGCGCCCGGTTGTCCGACGAGGAGATTCTAGGCAACGTGTTCACGATTCTTATTGCGGGCGAAGACACCACCGCGCACACCTTATCCTGGCTGCTGCACCTGCTTTGCGAACACCCGGACGTACAACGGAAGCTGCAGCAGGAAGCCGATACGGCCTTAGGCGATCACACCCTGCCGCCCGAGCTCGGCATCCTCGAAAACATGCCTTATCTCGAAGCCGTCGCCCAGGAAACCCTGCGCTTGAAAAACGTCGCGCCGATTTTATTTCTGGAACCCAATCAAGAGGTCGAACTGAACGGCGTCACGATCCCCCAAGGCACCCTATTGATGCTGCTGAACCGTTATAACGCCTTGCAGGACGCAAATTTCTCCGCTGCGCGTCAATTCAAGCCGGATCGCTGGCTCGATGCGAACCCGGCCAGTTGTCCCCATAACCGCAGCGCCTTCACCCCTTTCGGCGCGGGACCGCGCTTTTGTCCCGGACGCAGTTTGGCGATGCTCGAAATCAAAATGGCGATCGCCATGCTGGCCAAAAATTTTACCGTCATCCCGGTAGACACGGGACAGCCGGTGCGGGAGTTGTTTTCGTTTACGATGATGCCGGAGAACTTGAACGTCCGCTTCAAAAAAAGATAATCCCTATCGATTCGATACGACGACATAGAACCTTTAGCATCCTCCGAAGTCTTAGATAGTCACTGCTGTTTAACGCAAGGAGAAACCGATGCAAATCAAAAAACTCCAGCCCTGCCTGCGCTTGTTCGGATTGATTTTCTGCTGTTATTCCCCCCTGTCGCTTGCGCTTGAAGAAGGTGCCGCCATGCCGATGACGCTGAAGTCTCCCGCTTTTGCCCATCAAACCGATATCCCCAAGGAATTTACTTGCGACGGCTCGAATGTTTCGCCCGCTTTGGCCTGGGCTAATGTTCCGCAAAACGCCAAGAGCCTCGTGTTGATCGTGGACGATCCCGATGTGCCGGCGCCTTTCCTGCCGCTCAGGACCTGGGTGCACTGGCTGCTTTACAACATCCCGCCAACGGTTTCGGAATTGCCGCAACAACTTGCTCCGCAGAAATTACCCCAAGGTACACTACAAGGCAAAAATGACTGGAAAGGTACCGGCTACAATGGCCCATGTCCACCTTTTGGCAAGCACCGTTATTTCTTTAAACTTTACGCGCTGGACACGGTATTGCCGGATTTGAATCAGCCCGATAAGGCCGCGCTGGAGAAGGCGATGGCGGGACATATCATCGGTCAGGCCGAATTGATAGGAATTTATAAGCGTTAACAACAGTTCATAGCGCTGGATCAGTAAAATCTGCCCGATCTTCAGCCCCCGCTTTATCGCAACTTCGCGTGGGAAATCTTCTGCGCGAAGACATCGAAAGCGCATGTAGCCTTACATCGTGGGAGCGGTTTTTAACCGCGACCGTACGCAGACATATCTCCGGGCATGATTGTCGCGCTTGAAAAGCGCTCCCACCGAAATGAAACGATTTAGCTCCGCCGCGCTGAACAAAACATTGCGTTTTAAAAAGAACAATCGCAAGGCCCATCGCAGGGCAAATCCGGCAGATCGCAGTGGATGCCGTCGCAGGCGCCCGCTTTCTTCGAAGGGCAAGCATCTATGCAATCGCAGCCACAGTCGCAATCGCAACACTCATCGCAATCATTCTGGCCACGCCGGCGTTGGCGGTTTCTGATCAGGGTTTCGTTGGCTTCCTTGCAGTCTCGAAAACGGGCGCGGATATCCGCGTAGCCGCCGACGGGGCCTTTATCCCGCACGATTTTTTTGACCGCCTCGGAACAGGAATCGCCACCATGCAGGACCGCATAAGCGCAGCGGAAGCCCTTGATGGGCGAGATGAATTTTTGATAGAAAACAATCAGCAGGATGACGAGGGTTTTCACATGCGTATGCTGGTATATTAGGAGAGGCGTTAGCCGCGACAGTCGCGGCTAACGCTCCTAAAGCATAGCAAATTCTCGGCAATCGAGAATGAGGACAAGCCGGGCTTTAACCCGGCCTGCCTCGTCTTGCGGATCAGGCTTTCACAAACCGCAAAGCCCCGTCTACCGCTTCGACTTTCACCGTATCGCCCGCGCTGAAGCGGCCGGACAGGATTTCCTGCGCCAGCGGATTTTCCAGCTGATGCTGAATCGCTCGCTTCAAAGGCCGCGCGCCGTACACCGGATCGAAGCCGGCTTCGCCGAGACGGTCGAGCGCGGCCTCGCTGATTTCGAAGCCGATTTCTCGGTCGGCCAGACGCTTTTGCAGTTGGCCGATCTGAATCTTCGCGATCGCACGGATCTGTTCGCGTTCGAGCGGATGGAACACCACGACCTCGTCGATCCGGTTGATGAACTCGGGCCTGAAATGCATGCCGACGATCTCCATCACCTCGGCCTTCATTTCCTGGTAATTGGCCTCGGCCGCTCCCGGCGTCATGCCTCCCGCGGCACTCGCACGTTCCTGTGCTTCGCCCGCGAGTTCCTGAATCCGGCTCGATCCGAGGTTCGAGGTCATCACGATCACGGTATTGCGAAAATCGACCGTGCGCCCCTGACCGTCGGTCAGGCGTCCGTCATCCAGCACCTGGAGCAGCACGTTGAACACATCCGGATGCGCCTTTTCGACTTCGTCCATCAAAATCACCGAATACGGTTTCCGGCGCACCGCCTCGGTCAGATAGCCGCCTTCCTCGTAGCCGACATAGCCCGGAGGCGCGCCGATCATACGCGCGACCGAATGCTTCTCCATGAATTCGGACATATCGATACGTATCATCGCATCGACCGTATCGAACAGGAATTCGGCCAGCGCCTTGCACAATTCGGTCTTGCCGACGCCGGTGGGCCCCAGGAACAGGAACGAACCGTTCGGACGGTTCGGATCGGACAGACCGGCGCGCGCGCGGCGGATCGCGTTGCTGACCGCCTTCAGCGCCTCGCCCTGGCCGACCACGCGCCGGCTAAGCGCTTCTTCCATGCGCAGCAGCTTGTCGCGCTCACCTTCCATCATTTTCGACACCGGAATGCCGGTCCACTTCGAGACGACTTCGGCGATTTCCTCCTCGGTCACCTTGTTGCGGAGCAGCGTCATCTTATGCTGTTCGCCGGAGTCCGCCTGCTCCAATTGTTTCTCCAGCGCCGGAATGATGCCGTATTGCAGTTCCGCCATCCGGTTCAAATCGCTCGCGCGCTTGGCCGACTCCAACTCGACTTTCGCGTGATCAAGCTTTTCCTTGATCGATGCCGAGCCTTGTAGTGAGGCCTTCTCGGCCTTCCAGATTTCCTCCAGGTCCGAATATTCCTTTTCGACTTCGGCGATTTCTTCTTCGAGTATTTCCAGGCGCTTTTTCGAGGCCGCATCGGCTTCCTTTTTCAGCGCGACCTGCTCTATCTTCAACTGAATCAGGCGCCGGTCCAGCTTGTCCATCGCCTCCGGTTTCGAATCCTGCTCCATCCGGATGCGGCTGGCCGCCTCGTCGATCAGGTCGATCGCCTTGTCCGGCAACTGCCGGTCCGCAATGTAGCGGTACGACAGGCCGGCCGCCGCGACGATCGCCGGGTCGGTGATGTCGACGCCGTGATGCACCTCGTATTTTTCCTTCAGGCCGCGCAGGATCGCAATCGTATCCTCAACGCTGGGCTCCTCGACCAGCACCTTCTGGAAGCGGCGTTCGAGCGCCGCGTCCTTCTCGACATATTTGCGGTATTCGTCCAATGTCGTCGCGCCGACGCAATGCAGTTCACCGCGCGCGAGCGCCGGCTTCAGCATGTTGCCCGCATCCATCGCGCCTTCAGCCTTGCCCGCGCCGACCATCGTGTGCAATTCGTCGATGAACAGGATCACCTGCCCTTCCTGCTTGGCCAGGTCGTTCAACACCGCTTTCAGACGCTCCTCGAACTCGCCGCGAAACTTCGCGCCGGCGATCAGGGCCGCCATGTCCAGCGCCAGCACCCGCTTGCCCTTGATGCCTTCGGGGACTTCGCCGTTCACGATACGCTGCGCCAGGCCCTCGACGATCGCGGTCTTGCCGACGCCGGGCTCGCCGATCAGCACCGGGTTGTTCTTGGTGCGGCGCTGCAAGACCTGGATCGTGCGGCGGATTTCGTCGTCGCGCCCGATCACCGGGTCCAGTTTGCCCGCTTCGGCACGCTCGGTCAGGTCGATCGTGTATTTTTTCAAGGCCTGGCGCTGATCCTCGGCGCTCTGATCATCGACCGCCTGACCGCCGCGCATCGCCTCGATCGCCTTTTCGACCGCCTGCTTAGTGGCCCCGGCTTTTTTCAGCAAGTCCTGCAACAGCCCTTTTTCCTCGAACACGGCCAGTAAAAACAGCTCGCTGGCGATGAACTTGTCGCCGCGCTTCTGCGCCAGCTTGTCGGTCACGTTCAACAGCCGCGCCAGCTCGTTCGAAATCTGCACGTCGCCGCCCGCGCCAGACACGGTCGCCAGCCGGTTCAGCGCCTGTCCGAGTTCGGCGTGCAATGCACCGGTATTGACGCCGATCTGCGCGAGCAGCGGTTTGATGCTGCCGCCTTCCTGATCGAGCAAGGCGATCATCAGATGCACGGGCTCGATGAACTGATGGTCCTTGCCCAAGGCCAGACTTTGGGCTTCCGCCAGCGCTTCCTGAAATTTGCCGGTTAATTTATCCATCCGCATGTGGGTTTACCTCTATTAAGGAATTTATTAAGTTGCGGGGGATATGGGGCGTTAATGGCGAATTTTCAATCCGGCCAAAAAACGAATTATGGACGGATTAATCAAATCAATACCGCAGTTCTCAAAATCTTTAATGTTTCGTGTAGCCAGATTGAAGTGATTGATCCGTGTTATTGCCGCTCCATCGGATCGTGCGCCGCATGGCGCGGCAAATCCAATTCAACACCCTGTTCTTTGCCAAATAACTGCAACGCCATGTCGCCTAGCTTCACTTGCTGTGTAGTAACGGCTTGTTTAAGAATTCGGCGAACTTCTTCTTCCATCGACACACCGTGTTCCTCTGCAAGGGTGCGCAGCCTAAAAAATACATCGTCGTCTAATTTTCTGATGCTTATATTTGCCATGCGAGCCCCCATCAATCGGCCTCAAAATTCAACATTTCTCAAATGATAGCGCCTGCTAGCATCGCGATCAATGAACATGCTCCCCGGCCATATCGACCGCCAGAAAGGCCGCAATATCCTGCCCCTCCTGAAAATTCCCATACGCCAGCGCCAGTTTCACATAAGCCGCTTCGATCGACAGATTCCAGATCATTTCCGCACCCGCATCGAGCAAGCACCGCGTGCTTTCATACGCATCGGGCGATTGCCGCGCCGGCGCGAGGTAAAGCTTCACGCCCTGCTGCCGGCAGCGCTTGATGAACGCCAGCAGCGAATGATTGTCGCCCCATTGCAGGGTGCTGCATGCGGTGCCGGAATGGTATAGGTCATGCAATACCGCATCGACGCCGTCGAGGGAAAAATGCGCGTAATCAAGGCCCGGATAAGGCCGGATCATCAGGATGCGGTCTGAAAACAGCGGCTTCAACTTGGGCAATTCCGCTTGCCGTTCAAACGCCGGCATTCCGGTCCCGATAAACCGGCCGCCGTCATACTCCAAGTAGCTTTGCCCCTGCACGCTGAAAAAATCGCCGCTCAATTGCGGCGACGACGCCAGCCGCGCGCCACGGTGCACCTGTAGGGTCTGACCCTGATTGCGGTAAGGCACGAACACGCCGGGGTCCTTAATCTCTCGGATAAAATCGACCGCGCAATGAAAATTATCCAGCCCGTTGGCCTTCGGATGATCGAGCGGGTAATCGCTCGATACCATCAGCAAAGGCACTTTCAGCCCGTGGAAATAAAAGCTGAGCGCCGCCGCGGTGTAGGCCAGGGTATCGGTTCCGTGCGTCACGATCACGCCGTCATAGCGTTCCGGCTGTTTGGCCTCGATCGCTTCGATGATGATAGGCCATGCCGCAGGCGCGAGGTTTTCGCTGAGCATCCGAATCGGCTCGATCGACTCGAATGCGATGTCCTTCGCCGCCTCGGGGAAGCGCCACTGAAATTCGCCTAGCAACTTGAAAGGCGCCGACTCGGACGGCTTGATCGTGCCGTCGCTGGCGCTTGATCCGATCGTGCCGCCGGTGAATACAACCAGAATATGTTTCATAGTATGATGTTTATCTTTTTCTAAGCTCAAAGCGCCTCAGATTCTAAACCACCCCAACATGAAAATCTCACTTATCGTCGCGATGGCGAGCAACCGGGTCATCGGCCTGAACAACAAAATGCCCTGGCACCTGTCGGCCGACCTGAAACGCTTCAAAAAGATCACGATGGGCTCGCCGATCCTGATGGGCCGGAAAACCTTCGAATCGATCGGCCGCCCGCTGCCCGGCCGCACCAACATCGTCCTGACCCGGAACCCTGCCTACACGCAGGAAGGCTGCGTGGTCGTGAACGATCTTGAAACCGCGATCTGGACCGGCTGCCGGCATGCCGGCGAGATTTTCGTGATCGGCGGTTCCGATCTTTATCAAGCCCTTTTACCGAGAGCTGAAACAATTTATTTGACTGAAATCAGGCGGGAATTTCCGGGGGATACGTTTTTTCCGGAACTGGACATGAACGAATGGTCGGAGTCGGAACGGGAAGATGTCGATGATGATGTCGATACGGGCTTTGGATATAGCTTTTTACGGCTGGATCGAAAAATGAAACCGTAGATCAAGACCGAAAGCAAATTCAAAATCAGCCAAAACCGCGCGCCAGAAGAACAACAGAGCGTGATCGAGGGATTGAATCAATCCAATAACCCGCTCGCGGCCGCCGTTGCCAAGATGATGACCGAACCGCAGAGTTTGGGTTAACGGCTTTATCGCAAGCCAGTCATTGGAGCCGAATCAATAGTCCTCGTCTTCTGAATGACAGGGGGAGATGAAATCCTAGACGAATAGACCAATAATGCAGCAATGCCGGCTTCATTCAGGAAGCATAGCGCCGATTCAATATAAGCGCTCTCAATACGCAAATAGCCGGCCTCGACCAAGGTGTAACCTTTAAAATCAGACTCAACAATGGTAATGGATATGCTACCCTGCCTGACTTGCAGGAAAGACAGGCGAAGGCAGCGTCTTGAACGCTTCAATAGATTTTGTAGGGCAAGAACTTTCCGGACATCGTGATCTTGACCCGGTCGCCGTTCGGATCGGATTCGCGGCTCAAATCCATCTTGAAGTCAATTGCGCTCATGATGCCGTCGCCAAACTCTTCGTGGATTAGCTCCTTGAAGGTGGTTCCATAGACACTGATCAATTCGTGGAAGCGGTAGATCAGCGGATCGGCCGGAATATCGGTGGGCAATGACCCCTTGTAAGGCACCACCGTCAGCCATTGCCGTTCTTCCTCGGTCAGGCCGAAGAACTCTCCGACTACGGCGGCTTGATCTTTCGTGAGTGTCATTTGACCAAGGCAGGCCGCGGTGACCCATTCCTTGCTCTGGCCGACCCTGGCGGCGACGTCGGCCCATTTCAGACCCTGACTGACCTTGGCGGCGATGATTTTCTCGGTGACTTCGAACCTGTTCATGGGCTTCTCCTGGTATGTGAAAAAATGCGGAGCATCGGCACGGATCGATGGCAATTGATTACGACGCCTCGCGTTGAAGGATTGACGGCAGAGACGACCGGAAGGCATCGAATCCCGATGCCTTCCAGTGTCGGCTCAACGACTAAACCGCTACACCGTCCTTTTTGAACTTGGCGGCTTCTTCCGATCCGCCGGTGGCGTTGCCTTTGCTGTAGGAATGCGCGCCGACGCCGGCCAACTGGCCGCCTTGTACGATCAGGTACTCGTCGCGGATGGGCCGGCCCTCAAAATAGCATTCCAGGATCTCGCGGGTGCCGGCAGCGTAACGGGTCTGCGCCGACAGGCTGGTTCCGGAGATGTGCGGAGTCATGCCATGATGCGGCATCGTGCGCCAAGGATGATCTTGCGGAGCCGGTTGCGGGAACCAGACATCGCCCGCATAACCGGCCAATTGGCCGCTTTCCAGCGCCCTGACGATCGCGTCGCGATCGCACAGCTTGCCGCGCGCGGTGTTGATCAGGTAAGCGCCGCGTTTGAAGTTCTTCAGCGACTGCTCGTTGATCATGTGCTCGGTTTCAGGATGCAGCGGGCAGTTCAAGGTCACGACGTCGCACACCTGGGTCAGGCTTTCCAGGCTGGCGTGGTAAGTCAGATTCAGTTCCTTTTCAACCGCTTCCGGCAAACGATGGCGATCCAGATAGTGCAGCTTCACGTCGAAAGGTTTCAGCAGGCGTAATACGCGCAGGCCGATACGGCCGGCGGCCACGGTGCCGACATTCATCGCTTCCAGGTCGTAGGAACGCGCCACGCAGTCGGCGATATTCCAGCCGCCTTTGATCACCCAATTGTAGGACGGGATGTAATTGCGCACCAGGGCCAGCGTCATCATCACGACATGCTCGGCCACGCTGTGGCTGTTGCAGTAGGTGACTTCGGCCACGGTAATGTCGCGTTCGATCGCCGCCTGCAGGTCGGTGTGATCGGATCCGATGCCGGCGGTCACGATCAGTTTCAGATTTTTCGCCTTGGCGATGCGCTCGGCGGTCATGTAGGCGGGCCAGAACGGCTGGGAAATGACGATTTCGGCGTCGTGCAGCTCGCGGTCCAGCACGCTGTCGGCGCCGTCCTTGCTGGAGGTCACAACCAGTTGATGGCCATTCGACTCCAGATATTTACGCAGGCCCAGTTCGCCCGAAACGCTGCCGAGCAATGCGCCCGGCTTGAAATCAATCCTCTTTGGCGTCGGCAACGTTTGTCCGTCCGGGTAGCGCTCCGGCTGCGGGAGGTCATCGCGAGCGTAGGAAGTGGGATAGCCGTCGACAGGATCGTCATAAAGCACGCAAACAATTTTCGCCATGTTATTTTTTACCTTGTTATTGATTGGATGCCGGGGCATAACCTTGTATGCCCTGATGTATCCCGGCCGGGTAAAGGTATTGTCGGCTTAATCGGTTCTTGGCGTCCAATCGTTTGAGCGAATGGTTTAATAGCTCGCGGCTATCAAGGCATCGAATCGGTGTTGCAAATCCAGATGTTGGGCTATGTTCCAGGCCGCATCCTGTATCGGTGACGGCAAATCCTGGCGGCGCACGATCAAACCCACTTCCCGCGATAACTCGGGACTTAGCGGTATGGCGACGATCTCCTGATCGGGTTCGAACTGGTGTAACATGCTGTGCGGAACCACACTGTAAAAGCCGGCGCTGCGCACATGGGCGTATAAGGCGGAGATCGAGTCGGTTTCCAGCATGACCTTGGGCATCACCTCGGCTTCGCGAAAGGCCGCATCGATCAGGCGGCGGTTTTGCATGTTCTGCGTCAGCAAGCATAAAGGAAGTCCTTCGACGTCGCTCCAGCTCAAACGGCTTTTGATCAAATCAGGGGAGGGATTGCGGGCCAACAGCACATAGCGCTCGCGGAAGAGAGGCAAAGCCCTGAACCCTTTTAGCCTGGGGTCGCCCAGGTAAGTCAATCCCAAATCCAGTTCGAAGTTGTCGAGATGGCGGATGATTTCCTCGGCGCAAAGGGAAGCGAGTTGGATGGCGATGCCGGGATATTCGGTTTGAACAGGTTGCGTCAACAGCGGTGTAACGGCCAGCGTGGTAGGTATGGCCCCTATCCGTAAAATACCGGTGAGCTGTCGGCTGTACTGCGCGGCGGCTTGGCGCATGCCTTCCCAGTTTTGCGCTAAAATGCGCGCCCATTGCAAAACCCGCTCGCCTTCCTCGGTAAAGCCCTCAAAACGTTGTCCGCGTTGAATAAGGGTAATGCCCAGTTCTTCCTCAAGATGTTGAATCGCGGTGGACAAGGCGGGTTGAGATACATGACTGATGTCAGCCGCGCGGCCGAAATGCCTGGTTTTCGCGAGGGCGAGCAGATAATGGATTTGCCGGATAAACATGCAGGATGAGGACCATTCGGACGATGACGGTGATGGCCGAAAAGCGAAAGGATTCGGTCAAAAATAACTTCCCCCTAGACCTGCCAGGTTTTAAAAACCCGGCAGGTCTTCATCACCCGATCTTCAAGACGCCACGGCCAATATCACCGCGCTGGATTTGAACACCGCGGTCACCGTTTGCCCAATCTGCAAGCCGAGCGTTTCGGCGCTGTCATTGGTCACCGTCGCGGTCACCTGCTCGCCGCCCTTCAATTCGATGTCGACTTCGGTGTTGATCGCGCCCTTGATCAGTTTGACGATCTTCCCTTGCAGTTGATTGCGCGCCGAAATCCGATAGCCGCCAAAGTCGGTGACGATGATGACCTGCGGCGCCTTGACCAAGGCGATCGCCGGGATGCCGGGCTTGATGCCGAGCGACTCCGCCGATTCCTTGGTGATCATCGCCTTGATCGTAGTCTCGCCGCCCTTTAATAGGACGGAGACTTCGGTATAGATCGCACCGGTCTGCACTTCGCTGATCGTGCCGGTAAATTGGTTGCGTGCACTGACTTTCATGTTCGGTCTCCTTTGACTCTATCAATTCAATAAGGATGTGCCTTTGATCTGCACATAAACGCTTTTGCCCACCTGTAAATTCAGCAATTGCCTGGACTTGCGAGTGATATGCGCCAGCAGCGGCAACGCGCCGGCCTTCAGACGCAGGACCGTCTGTCCGTTCAAATGATCGGCCATGCCGATGATCGTGGCGGGCAGCACGTTCAGGATGCTGGTCGCATGCGGCGCTTCCAGCGTGATGCTGACGTCGCTGGCGTATATCTGTAGCCGTACCGGCGAGCCGATCGCGCCGTCTACCAATGGCATGCTCAGTTCGATGCCGGCACAGTCGACCCGGGTCAGAAGGTATTCGCTTTCATGCGCGGCGATGCGGCCTTCCCAGATCATCGCGGCCTGTTTGTCCTCCGCCTGCGGCAGATCGATCCGGCTCAGGGTTTCGGCAAGCGGGCCCGACGCCTGCACCCGGCCTTCGTGCAACACCACCAGATGATCGGCCAGTTTTGCGACTTCCTGCCGCGCATGAGTCACATACAGCACCGGGATGTCCAGCGCCTGATGGAGCCGCGTCAGGTACGGCAGAATCTCCTGCTTGCGCTGATAATCCAGCGCCGCCAGCGGCTCGTCCATCAGCAGGATGTCCGGCTGCAAGACCAGCGCCCGGGCGATCGCGACGCGCTGCCGCTCGCCGCCGGACAAACGCGCCGGCATCCTGTCCAGCAGATGGCCGATGCCCAACAGTTCTATCGTGTGGTCGAGACCTGCGGCCGCAGGCGTTTTGCCGATCCGCTTCAGGCCGAAACACACATTCTTGTAAACGTTCAAATGCGGAAACAGATTGGCCTGCTGAAACACATAGCCGAGCGCGCGTTGATGCGTCGGTAAAAACAGGCCGCGTTCGCTGTCCTGCCAGACTTTGCCGTTGATCGTCAGCCGGCCGACGGCCGGCCGTTCGAGGCCCGCGATGCAGCGCAGCAGGGTGGTCTTGCCGGAACCTGACGGCCCGAACAGCACGCTGATACCCGAACCCGGCAGGCGAAGATCGACATCGAGGCGAAAGGCGCCGTAATCGAGCGCAAAGCGGGCGGCGATCGCTTGAGTCATCGCATCGGCTCCACCGCAGGCCGGCTTTTCAGCACGCCATACAACAGCAGCAGCACCGTAAACGCAAACACCAGCAAGCCGCCGGCCAGCCAATGCGCCTGGGTATATTCGAGGGCTTCAACATGGTTGTAGATTTGTACCGACGCGACCCGGGTCTTGCCCGGAATGTTGCCGCCGATCATCAAGACCACGCCGAATTCGCCGACCGTATGCGCAAAGCCGAGGATCGCCGCGGTCAGAAAACCCGGTTTGGCGAGCGGAATCACGACCGAGAAGAAGGTATCCCAGGGCCCCGCGCGGAGGGTGGCGGCCGCTTCCAGCGTTTGCTCGCCGATCGCGGCGAAGGCGGTTTGCAGGGGCTGCACCACGAAGGGCAGCGAATACAGTACCGAGGCGACGACCAAGCCGCCGAATGTAAAGGGCAACGGCGTCAGGCCCAGTTCGGTCATCAGGCCGCCGACCGGCCCGTTCGGACCGAGCAGCAGCAACAGATAAAAGCCGAGCACGGTCGGCGGCAAGACCAAAGGCAGCGCCACCAACGCATTGCAGACACCTTTCCAGCGCGATTCGGTGCGCGCCAGCCACCAGGCCAAGGGCGTTCCGAGCAGCAACAGTAGCAAGGTTGCCAGGCTGGCGACCTCAAAGGTCAACCACAGGGCCGAAATATCGTCATCGCTGAGCATAGATTAGAGGTCAGTCGGCCAGACTGTAGCCGTATTTTTGCATGATCGCCCGCGCTTCGGCCGATTTTAAAAATTGCAGCAACGCGGGCGCTGCCGGATTGCCCCCCCCCTTATTCAGCAACACCGCATCCTGGCGGATCGGCGCATGCAGCGTTTCTGGCACGATCCAGCTCGATCCCTTGGCGATCTTGCCGTCCTCGATTACCTGCGACAAGGCGATGAAGCCCAGTTCGGCATTGCCGGTCGAGACGAATTGATGGGTTTGTGCAATGTTTTCGCCAAGCACGAACGAGGGCCCCAGTTTTTCGAACAGTCCCTGATTTTTCAAAACCTCCACCGCCGCCGCGCCGTAAGGCGCCAGTTTCGGGTCGGCCAGCGCCAGATGCCTGAAGCCGCCACCGTTCAGGATGGCGCCCTGATCGTCCACCAATCCCGGTTTGGCCGACCATAACACCAGCTTGCCGATCGCATAGGTGAAGCGGCTGCCTGGCACGGCCAGCCTGGACTTTTCCAGTTGCGTCGGTTTTTCGCTATCGGCGGACAGGAAAACTTCGAACGGCGCGCCGTTTTCGATTTGCGCGACGAATTTGCCGGAAGAGCCGAACGAGAGTTTGGCGCTGTGTCCGGTCGCTTTTTCGAAGGCTGCGGCGATTTCGTTCATCGGTTGGGTGAAGTTGGCGGCGACCGCGACCAGCGTCGTTTCGGCATAGGCCGGCGCGCAGGCGGCGGCCAGCGCGGCCGTGATAAGCGCCAAACGATAAAATCCTTTGCTAAACATGAGGAAGACTCCTGACAGGATGAGAAGACGGCTTGGTCATTTCAAAACCGGAATTGGCTTTGCACATAAAAATAATCGACATCCTGGCTGTCCGGCGCGCCGGCGGTCGTTTTGGCGAATGCGCCCTTGAACAGATGCGCCCAGCCGGATTCGAAGTTCAAGCTGCTGTTGAAGTCCCAACGCGCCGACAGCTCGATTTGCTGGCCGATGAAATTATTCGTATTGCCGGTTTTGTCGCGCAATTTGGCCGACGTCCAGCTGTCCTTGTCCTCCGCCAGCCAGAAGAAGCGGTGGCTGATGAAGGCCTGCACGTCCGGAAGCGGGTTAAAACCGATGCGGTAGCCCGGCGTATTGATATTGCTGCGGGCAAAGGCGCCGTAGATGCCGGTCGGTCCGAATTCGAAGCGGCGGGCGCCGTAGAGGGTGTCGAATTGCTGATCCTTGTTGTCGTTGGGATCGTGATCGCCGCTGGCATAGTCGTAATGGAGCGAGAAACGCGGCGTCCAAAAAGCATCGAAAGTATAACCGACGTCGAGATGCTGATACCAGGCCGAATGGTCGAGATTCTTGCCGTCGCTCGCCTTGCTTGTCTCCCGCACCGTGCCGAACTGGCCGACCGTTTCGCTTTGGAAATCGAACTCCCCTTTCGCGGGCTTGATGTAAAAACGCATGCCTGGCGTAAAATAGCGGCGGTTGCGGGTCTGCATGCGCTTGCGGTCGCCTTCGTCGAGGTGGTACAAGTACAGTTCGGCATTGAACTTGCCGGGCAAGTCGTAGACCTCCAAAAACCCACCGGAAAACCACGCCTGCTCCTCGGGTTCGTCGAAGCTGTGGAAGTGGTCGAGCAGTTGCTCGGGATCGTTCGGATAGCGGCCGACCGGCTTGGTCGCGAAGGCGTTGAATTGCCAGCGGTTGTAATCGACGACTCGGAGCCGGAAGCCGTCGAAGCTGTTGATCGTGTTGCGCATCGCATTCCGGGCGATCAGGCGGCGGCTGCCGAAATTCAGGGTCTGCCGGCCGGCGATCGCTTCGACGCCCAAACCGCTATGGGCCAGGTTCTGATCGGACCAGGCCAGATAACCCTGGATGAAATCGGCTTCATCGACATGGGTATTGTTGATGCCGGAACCCTCGTCGGCGCCAAACTGGCGGGCATCCAGAAATTCGCCGCCCAGCCGCCAGTGTTCGGAATGCGCTTCCAGCCACAGGTCGGTCTGCAGCGAAATCTGCTGATCGCCGCCCTGACTGCCTTGCCGGAAGCTGCCGTCGATCGTTTCATAGCGGGTACGCTGTTCGAGCGATAGCGACAGCCACGCGGGCAAGCCCAACGCATCGTGCAGATTCCAGACCGGTTTCTCGTATTTGTACGAGCCCAGCAGCGCATCGGGCATTTGGCTCGAAAAGGCGGCAAATGGCGGTTGGGTATAGCTTTTCTTTTCCGCCGCCGCATCGGCCTGCGCGATGAAGCCTGAGGAAACGATAGTCAGACCGATGGCGCCGCCAAAACGGGAAACGATACTCTGTTTGTTTAGGGGATTCACAATGTTCGCCTTTTGTGAACGTCAAACGCCGTTCGTGTGGTAGTCGATTTCAAAAAGGGCTTTCCCAAGCCTGTATACGTTGAAGGACAGTAGTATATAGCGTTATGTATAAAAATACATAACGATCTTTTAGGCCGTATTGATGTCCTCCAGGAAATCACGATCCACCACTATTTTTTTCGATAGAGATAAGATGAAACCGACCGACAACGAATCCCAGCCTTGGATAGAAGGCGAATTGCGGCTTGCCGGAATGCTGGACAAGCGAATGATCGCGCTGTTGCAGGCGATTGAAGAAAGCGGCTCGATCAATCAGGCCGCGAAACAATCGGGCTTGAGTTACAAGGGCGCCTGGCAAATGCTGGAAAGGCTCAACAACGGGGCGCCGCAAGCCTTGCTGACCACAGCGATTGGTGGCAGCAAGGGGGGCGGGACCTCTTTAACCGCCGCCGGACACGCCATGCTGGCGTTATTTGCCCGCCTGGAGCGGCAGCATAGCGAATTCATCGCCGAGTTGAATCGCCGCCTCACAGACGATCCCGATACGATTCTCTTTCTCCAGCGCCTGACGGTCAAAACCAGCACGCGCAACCAGCTTTTCGGCAGCGTGACCTCGATCGGCCGGGCGGAAGAGGATGCGCAGGTCACCGTGCGCTTGCAAGGCGGGGGGCAGATCTTCGTTTCTATGGGGACGGCGGCGCTCACCGAACTGTCAGTCGATGTCGGCGCCGATGCGGTGTTGATGATCAACAGCGCCGACATCCTGTTGTCGACCGATGCCGGCCATCAGCGCACTTCGGCCCGCAACTGCCTGTTCGGTCATGTGATGCGCATCCGGCACGACATCGTAGACTCCGAAGTGATCATCTTGCTTCCCGGCGGAGAAATTCTGGCCGCGATGGTGACTCAACAGAGTTTGCAAGATCTGGCGCTGGTGCCTGGCATGCCGGTATGGGCGCTATTTAAAGCCAATGCGCCGATTTTAGGCATCAGTCCGGCATCACGAACAGATTGAAGCCCGAAATATTGGTTTGCCAAACAGCGTAAACCTGCGCGGCTTTTGATGTCAGTGATCCGATCATTGCGCTACTTCGCTGACTTCCATTTGGCTTGTAAAACATCACGCCGAGTGTCGAAGATTCGCGCCAGTCTATCCGCTATCAGCCAGCGGTTTAAAAGTTCTCCGAGCCAGCCGAAGGGCATGGCATAGAACATGATGTCTTCCAGCTGAATACCGCTTTGCGTTTCGCTCAGACACACTTCATGGCTCCAGAATTTGAATGGTCCGATGCGCTGTTGATAGACGAAGCGTTTCGGCTCGTCGCATTGGCTGACTTCGGAAAGCCATGCCATCGGAATGCCGAACACGACCTTCATCCTATAGCTGATCAATAAGCCGGCATAAATTTTTTCGGGCACATTGGAGGTGATTTCGACATGGAAAAAAGCCGGCGTGATGTCGTTCAGATGATGGGGAGAGGAAAAGAAATCCCATGCCTCCTGCACGGTCATATTCAGCTCTTGCCGCCGATAGAGTTGATGAATTTGCATGCTGACGCGTTACTCTCAGTTTCCTCAGATTTGTCTGCTCAGAATTTAGAATGGATCAGGCCATCGAACCGATGGTTTTGCGGAAGCGGCCCAGAGCCAGCACGAAGAAGACGCCGCCGATGCCGATCAATGCAAGAAACTCGGGCCAGACGATGCTGAAACCGGCGCCACGGTAAAGAATGGCCTGAGCGAGCGAAACGAAATGCGTGGTCGGCGCCGCCAGCATCAGGTTCTGCACCAGTTCGGGCATGCTCTCGCGCGGGGTGATGCCGCCGGACAACATTTGCAGCGGCAGCAGGATGACGAGCATCAGCATGCCCATCTGCGGCATCGAGCGCGCCACGGTGCCGAGAAAAATGCCCATCGACGTGGTCGCGAACAAATGCAGCGCCATCCCCAGGACGAAAAGCCCGATCGAACCTTCGATCGGCACTTCAAGCACGCCCTGCACGACGACGGCCAGCGATGCCGTCGCGACGATGACTACGATCAGGCCCATGGCCCAGACCTTGGCCATCATGATTTCGAACGAGGTCAAGGGCATCACCAGCAAATGCTCGATCGTGCCGTGTTCGCGTTCGCGGATCAGCGCCGCGCCGGTCAGGATGATGGACAGCATCGTGATGCTGTTGATCAGCTCCATCACCGATCCGAACCACACCGAACTCAGGTTCGGATTGAAACGGGCGCGCACCTCGAGTTCCGCAGGCAGCGTCGTGACGGCACGATGCCTCTGCACGAAGGCCGTCACCTCGCCGTTGACGATGTTCTGGACGTAGCTGTTGCCGATAAAGGCCTGCGACATGCGGGTCGCGTCGACGTTGAGCTGGATCGAAGGCGTCCGCCCGGCCAGCACGTCGCGCTGGAAATCGGGCGGGATATCGAGAACGAAGGTGTACAGCCCCGCGTCCATGCCGGGGTCCATGGCATACTGGTCGATGATCGCCGGCGTCAGGAAATGGGGCGGAAAGAAGGCATTGATGATGCGCGACGACAATGGCGAATGGTCTTCGTCAACGAAGGCGATCGGCGCCTTGTGCAGCGATTCGGGCAGGCTCTTCGCGGTCAGGTAGACCTGGACGGTGAAGGAGAACACGATCAGCACCATCATCAGGGTGTCGCGCCCGAGGCTGCGCAGTTCCTTGACGCCGAGATGAAATATATTCAGCCAAGTCTGCACGCCTAGCGCTCCTGTTTCTTCAACAAGATGACGCTCAAACCGAGAATCACCGGAATGGCGAGGGCGAGCGGCAGCAAGTAGGCACTCAGCTCGGCGAAACCCAAAGCCTTCGAGAAGGTGCCGCGGCAGAGAGTGATGAAATGCGTGGTCGGAAAAATCTCGCCGACGAAGCGCGCCCCGCCCTCCAGCGACGACACGGGGTCGATCATGCCGGAAAATTGCCGGGTGGGAATGATGGTGGCGATCGAAGTCGCGAAGACGGCGGCGATCTGGCTGCGGGTAAAAGCCGAGATCAATAGCCCCAGGCCGGTGGAGGCAGTCACGTAGAGCAGCGCGGCCAGGGTCAGCAGCAGGAAGTTGCCCTTGTGCGGCACGCCGAATACGAACACCGCCAGCGCGCAGACGAGAAAGAAGTTGATCATCCCCATCGCGATGTAGGGCAGTTGCTTGCCGACGAGGAACTCCAGCTTGGTCACCGGCGTGACGTACAGATTCAGGATCGAGCCCAGCTCCTTTTCGCGCACCACGCTGAGCGCGCTGAGCATGGACAGAATCAGCATCAGCAACATCGGGATCACGGCCGGTACGATGGCCGGCAGGCTCTTGACGTCGGGGTTGTAGCGAAAGCGCGTCTCTATCGTCATGAGACCGGCCGGCACATGGCCCGTCGCATGCCGGCGCGCCTGCTCCAGCAGCCAGACCTGGTGCATGGCCTGCACGTAGCCAATCACGTTCTCGGCGCGGGTCGGCATCGCCCCGTCGACCCAGGCGCCGATCTTGACGTTATCGCCGCGCTCCAGATCGCGTGCGAAGTTGGGCGGGATCTCGATCGCCAGGCTCAGTTCGCCGCTGCGCATGCGCCGGTCGAGTTCGTCGTAGTCGGTGATCGGCGGCTGAGCGATGAAGTAGCGCGAACCGCCGAGGTCGAGCGCGTAATTGCTGCTGAGTAGAGTCTGGTCGCGGTCGAGCACGGCAAAGCGCAGATCCTCGACGTCCATGCTGATGCCGTAACCGAAGGTGACCATCAGCAGCAGGGTACCGAACAGGGCGATCAGCCAACGAATCGGGTCACGGCGCAGCTCCATAGTTTCGCGCACGGTATAGCTGAACAGCCGCAACAGGCTGAAACGGAGGTACGGCGAGACTTGTTTCCTCTCCCCTATTGCAGGCTTAAGGATACCCGCTTCCCGGCGGGTATGACGGCTTGTGCCAGCAATCAGATTTGCATCTGGGACAGTGTCCCCCGGCGCATCGTCGAGGCCGCTCGCTGCCTTCAAGTAATCGATGAAGACCGCTTCCAGAGAGGCATGGCCGCTGCGTTCAATCAGCGCGGCGGGGCTGTCGCTGGCAAGCACCTTGCCGGCATGCATCAGCGAGATGCGGTCGCAGCGCTCGGCCTCGTTCATGAAATGGGTTGAAATAAAGATGGTGACGCGATCGCGGCGTGACAGGTCGATCATCAGCTTCCAAAAGCTGTCGCGCGCGACCGGATCGACGCCGGAGGTCGGCTCGTCGAGAATCAGCAAATCGGGCTTATGGATCACCGCGACCGCCAGCGAAAGGCGCTGCCGTATACCCAGCGGCACGTTGTCGGGCAGGACCTCCATCACCGGCCCGAGCCCGAAGCGATCGGCCATCTCGGTCACGCGAACGGGAATTTCGGCTTCGGGCAGGTGAAACAGCCGGGCGTGCAGTTCCAGATTTTGCCGCACACTCAGTTCGGAATACAGCGAGAACGCCTGCGACATGTAGCCGACGCGCCTCCGCGTGTCCAGATTGCCGGCGTCTACGCCCCGTCCGAACAGCAAAGCATCGCCTTCGCTCGGTTGCAGCAGGCCGGTCAGCATCTTCATCGTGGTCGACTTGCCGCAGCCATTGGAGCCGAGAAAGCCGAAGATTTCGCCGCGCTCGATACGCAAACTGACGCGATCGACCGCGACGAAATCGCCGAAGCGCATCGTCAGATCATGGGCTTCAATCGCAATTTCCGGCTCGCCCCCGGTGTCCCGCGCCGGAATCACGATTGCCTTGTGGCCCAGGCGCTTTGCCTCCGGCAGCAGCCGGATAAAAGCCGCTTCCAGCGTGCCAGCACCGGTTTTTGCGCGCAGTTCCGACGCCGTGCCGGTGGCCAGGATTTTGCCTGCATCCATCGCCACCAGCCAGTCGAAGCGCTCTGCCTCGTCCATGTAGGCGGTCGAGACCAGCACGCTCATGCCCAAATGGCGCGCGCTTAGGCGCTCGATCAGCTCCCAGAACTGGGCGCGGGACAAGGGATCGACGCCGGTCGTCGGCTCATCCAGCACCAGGAGGTCGGGATCGTGAATCAGCGAACAACACAGCCCGAGCTTTTGTTTCATGCCGCCCGACAGTTGCCCGGCCTGCCGGTCGCGGAAAGGGCTCAAACCGGTGCTATCGAGCAGTTCGGCGATGCGTTGATGGCGTTCGGCTTGCTCGTGGCCGAACAGGCGGCCGAAAAAATCGACGTTCTCGAATACCGAGAGCGTGAGATAGAGATTCTTGCCCAGTCCCTGGGGCATGTAGGCGATGCGCGGGCAGACCGCGCGGCGGTGCGCCGCGTCCGCAATATCGCCGCCCAACACCTCGATCCGGCCTTTCTGCATTTTCCTTGCCCCGGTCAACAGCGCCATCAAACTGGACTTGCCGACGCCGTCGGGGCCGATCAGACCGACCATGCGGCCGCTCGGAATATCCAGACTGAGGTTGTCGAGGGCGAGATTCCTGCCGTAGCGCAGGCTGACACCCTGCACGCGGACGGCCGGCCCTGCAGGCGTGTGGCCGTTCATTTGATCAACTTGATCGCGAGTTCGGCGGGCCATTCTACGGCCGGGTCGATTTTGACATAGGCCATGCCGGGCAAACCGGTCTTGACCTGTTCGAGATGCTGTTTCAATAGCTCGGGAGCGATCCTCGCACGCACGCGGAACATCAACTTCAGGCGTTCGCTCTCGGTCTCGACGGTCTTTGGCGTGAACTGGGCGACACTGGCGACGAAGCTGGCTTTGGCCGGAACCACAAGATTTGGCGCGGCATCGAAAACGAGGCGGATTTCGCTGCCTAGCGCCACATTACCGGCGGCCTCGGTAGGCAAAAAGAAGGTCATATACACATCGGACAGATCCACCATGTTCAGCACCCGGCCGCCGGCATCGAGCACTTCGCCGGGCTCGGCGACCCGGTACTGCACGCGGCCGTCGCGCGGCGCCTTCAGTGCGCGGTCGTCGATATCGGCCTTCAGCCGCGCGACGGTCGCTTTGGCTGCCTCGATCAAAGACTGCGACTCTACCACCTGCGACTTCGACGCCTCGATGCCGGCGCGCGCGGCCGCGACCTGCGCCTCGGCGGCCCTGACGGCCGCCTCCGCTCCCAGCACCCGGGCGCGGTTATCGTCGACTTCCTGCTGCGGGATAGCGCCTTCGCCGACGAGCCGCTGCGAGCGCTTCAAACGCTTGCGGGCAACGTCGAGTTCGGCCTGGCGCTGGGCGACAACCGCCTGGGCGGCGAGGCGTTCGCTCTCGCGTTGAACCACGATCGATTTCGCGGTCAGATAGGCGTTTTCGGCCTGGCGCACCTGCGCCTCCGCCTCGGCCTTTTGGGCCAGCAGCACTTCCGAATCCATCCGCGCCAGCAGATCGCCGGCCTTTACGAAGTCGCCTTCGTGCGCCAGAATCTCGATGACTCGGCCGGACGTCTTGGTGGCGATGTCGATTTCTGTCGCTTCGATACGGCCATTGCCGGAAACGATGCCCGCCGGCAGCCCGTTCGGACGCAAGCTCCACCAGACGGCCGCGGCCGCGAACACGGCTCCGGCAAGAATCCAGGTCAGTATCGATTTTGTCTGTGCGCTCATCAATCCTCCCGGCAGGTTTCAGTTATGTCGATAGGGCGTTCGCGCCGCCGCCCAGCGCCTTGTACAAGGCGATCAGATTGGTCGCGGTGTCCGCCTCCGAGCGGGCCAGATCGATTTCGGCGATATACAGAGCGCGCTGCGCGTCCAGCACGTCCAGAAACGAGCTGACGCCTTCCGTATAGCGTAAATTCGACAAACGGACCGATTCCTTCAGATCGGCCACCGAACGGGCTAGAGTCTGCCGCCGGATTTCTTCCTTCAGGTAGCGGGTCAGCGCGATCTCGGTTTCCTGCAGCGCCTCCAGCACCGCCTTTTCATAGTTCAGATAAGCTTCCTTCTGCTTCGCATCGGCCAAATCGATGCCGGCGCGGATGCGGCCGAAATTCAGCAAGGGCTGCAACAGATTGGCGGCGGTGCCGTAGGAAAACGACGCCGATTTGAACAAGCTTTCGATGTCGGTATTGCGCAGCCCCAAGAAGGCCGACAGCGATAGCTTCGGAAACAGTTCCGCGATCGCAGCCCCCTGCATCGCGGTCGCGGCCGCGAGACTGCGTTCGGCGACGCGAAGGTCGGGGCGATGGCGTATCGTTTCGGCCGGGGAAGCCAGAATCCCGAGCGCCGGCGCCGCCGGCACCGCGCCGCTGGAATTCAGCTGCTTGTCCAGGGAACCGGGACGCCCACCCGCCAGCACTTCGAGCTGGCGCAAGGCCGAAACCCATCGGGCTTCGAGCGCCGGAATCTGGGATTCGGTCGCGGACGCCTGCGCCCTCGCCCGCACCACGTCGTGTTTCGTGCCGACGCCTTCGTCGTTGAGCCTTTCGGTCAATCGCAACGTCTTCTGCTGCGACTCCAGGTTTGAGCGCGTAATTCTGAGTTGGTTCTGAAGGCTCCTATAATCGACATAGGTGCGCGCGATTTCGGAAGTCAGTACGACCTGCGACTGGCGATATTGCTCCGCTGCGCCTTCCAGATCCGCGGAGGCGGCCTCCAGGCGCCGCTGCTGGCGGCCGAACAGATCGATTTCCCAGAGCGCATCGAAACCGAGTTCGAACAGATTGAACTTGAGGCCGGGCGCAAATCCCGGAAACGGATTCTCGTTGCGCTGCGCGCCTGCGGCCACATCGACTTTCGGAAACAATTCCGCGCGCGTGCTGCGGCGCTCGGCGCGGGCCTGGTCGATACGGGTCAGCGCAATCTTGATATCGAGGTTGCCGGCCAGCGCCTGCTCCATCAGACGGTCCAGTGCCGCATCGCCGAAACTTTGCCACCAGCGCCGCAACGCTTCTGCGCCAACAGGCGTAGCGCCCTCTTTCGCCGGTTTCAAGCCGGAGGCTTGCCAGCGCTCGGGAACGGTTGGCGCGGTTTCCTTGTAATCGGGCCCCATAGCGCAGCCGGCCAAACCGGCGGCGATCAAACATGACGCTAGACTAGGCTTCATAGCGATGTCCCTTCAGAAACAAGGCAACGGCAGCATTGATCATATTTTCCTTCTCCGCAGCGTTCAATCCGTCCTGCATCCCAAGCAGGCAACGAAAATGCTCGTCCCCCTTCAACATACTCAGAAACAGACGGCTCGATGCCTCGACATCGGCAATTTGCATCGTGTCGCTCGCGGCCAGCTCGGCAAGGTAAGAGGACAGTTGCGTCAGAACCGGTTCGGGGCCGGATCGGTAGACCTGAGCTCCCAATTCCGGAAAATGTTGCTGCTCGGAGATGATCAGCCGGTAAAGCTGCAGCGACTCGGGCGCATAAATCAGATCGACGAAAGCGCGGGCAATCCTTTTCAGTCCGACTTCGGGATTCTGGTTGTTGCCCTGCGAACTAGCGAGCGTTATGAGCAGGGATTCGCACTGTTCGGCGATCACCGCCGAGAACAGTTCCTGCTTGCCGTGAAAATGGCTGTACAGCGTCGGCTTCGAGACCGGCGCGGCCTCTGCGATCGCTTCCATGCTGACGCCGCTGTAGCCGTGCGCGAGAAATGCCTGCCTTGCGGCAGCCAGGATGGCCTGTCGTTTGGATGGGGAAGCGTGAGTCATGATCTTACTCTAAAAATTTGATTGCTTATGGATCGGGTTCGTGAGTAAAATAAACTAAACCGTTTAGTTTAGCAATCCTTAATTTATGCACACTCCCTTTTACAAGACACCGTTGTTCATGATCGCCCTCCTACTGCTGGCGGCATCGGCCGGCGCCTTTTATTGGCTCAAAATCGTGCATCCTTTCGAGAGCACCGACAATGCCTATCTGAAGTCGCACATGGGCCTGATCAGCCCGAAAGAAAGCGGCTATGTGAAGGAAGTGCTGCTCGAAGACAACCAACATGTGAAGCGCGGCGATCTGTTGGTGGTGATCGACGACCACGACTTTCAGGCCAAGGCCGCGCAGGCCGAGGCACAGGTCCTGCTCGAAAAGGCCAGCGCCGAGACGCTGGAAACCGACAAACGGGCGCAGGGTGCGATGATCCGCCAGGAGCACGCTAACATCGCCGTGGCCGAAGCGAGCGTCGAAAAGTCGGCCAAGGATCTGAAACGCTTTACGAACCTGGCCGACGAAGGCGCCATTTCCGCGCAAAGCCGCGATGCGGCCGATTCGGCTTATAAACAGGCCAAGGCCGAGCGCAACAAATTCGTTTCAGCCAAAGAGGGCGCGGAAAGCCGACTGTCTACGCTGGATGCCCGCATGACCGAAAGCCGTGCCCGCCTGAAAGCGGCGGAGGCGATGCTGGAACTGGCCCGGATCGACCTGGCGAATACCCGCATCGTCGCACCGTTCGACGGCGTGATCGGCAACCGCAGCGTGCAGGTGGGCCAGCTGGTGCAACCGGGCAGCGCGCTCGCCTTCTTGATTCCGGCCGACGGCCTCTTTGTCGAAGCCAACTTCAAGGAAACCCAGATCGCCCAGATGACAGCGGGACAGGCGGTTGAAATTCGGGTCGATGCGGCTCCCGGCCGCGTTTTCGAGGGCATCGTTGACAGTTTTGCGCCGGCTTCCGGCTCCGAATTCAGCCTGCTGCCGCCGGAAAACGCAACCGGCAACTTCACCAAGATTGTGCGCCGGGTACCGGTAAAGATCAAGTTCCGCGCGGGCACCGATCTTGACGGCCTCAGGCCCGGGCTCTCGACCACGATCAAAGTCAGAGTGCGGTAAACGGTCATGTCCGTCAGTGAATCATTACCCACTCGCCCTGAAGACAAGCAGCATGCCTCGGCAATAATAACGATCGAAAACCCACCCCATGGCGAGCTGACGACCCCGCAATGGCTCGGCTTCACCGCGATGGTCTTCGGCATTTTCATGGCGATTCTGGACATCCAGATCGTCGCGAGTTCGCTGGAACAGATTCAGGCCGGGCTATCGGCGACCAAGGACGAGATCACCTGGGTGCAGACCGCCTATCTGGTGGCGGAAGTCGTGATCATTCCGCTGTCAGGCTGGCTAGCGCGCGCCTTTTCGACGCGCATCTTGTTCGTGCTGTCCTGCGGCGGTTTTACCCTGATGAGCCTATGCTGCGTGCTGGCCTGGAATCTGCCGTCGATGGTGGTGTTCCGGGCTTTTCAGGGCTTGTTCGGCGGCGCGATGATACCGACCGTATTTGCGGTGATCTACACCTTGTTTCCGCCGCGCCTGCAACCGACGATGGTGATCGTGGTCGGCATGGTGGTGATGATTGCACCGACCGCGGGCCCTGTGCTGGGCGGCTATCTGACCGAATTCGTGTCCTGGAAGGCGCTGTTTCTGATCAATCTGGTGCCGGGCGTGCTGGTGTGTTTGGCGACATGGCAGTTCGTGCGTGTCGATGAGCCCGAGTGGGATTTGCTGAAGAAGATCGATTTTCTCGGCATCGTCTATATCGTAGTCTTTCTCGGCAGTTCGCAATTCGTGCTGGAAGAAGGCGTGAAGGAGCAATGGTTCGAGAGCCGGGAGATCGTGTTTTTCACATGCGTCGCGGTCGCCTCGGGCATGGCGATGCTTTACCGCGAACTGACGATAGATCATCCTATCGTCGACCTGTGGGCGTTCCGCAATCGCAACTTCACGGTTGGCTGCACGCTCGGTTTCATACTCGGCATCGGCATGTTCACGCTGATGTTTCTGATGCCGGTCTATCTGGCCAGCGTCAAGGGACTGAACAGCCTGCAGATCGGCCAGTACATCATGGTCACCGGCATGTTCCAGTTGCTGTCCGCCTTCGTCGCGGGCCCCTTGGTGAAACGCATCGATTCGCGGCTGATGCTGGCGCTGGGTTTGTCCGGTTTCGCGCTGGGTTGCTGGATGAACGGCAATCTGACCTATGACTCCGGCTACTGGGAGTTTTTCTGGCCGCAGGCGATTCGGGGCTTTTCGTTAATGTATTGTTTCCTGCCGATCAATTCCCTGGCGCTGGGCACCTTGCCGCCGGAGGAAGTCAAGAATGCCAGCGGGCTTTACAATTTGACACGCAACCTGGGCGGCGCGATCGGCCTCGCGGTCGCGAATACGCTGATGATTCAATTGAACAAGGGCAATTACGCGGCGCTGCGCGAGCATGTGACGCCAGGCTCGCCGCAGGCACAGGCGCTATTGGGCGGTTTGCGGGAGCGGTTGTCGGGTAGCGGATTGCCGGATGCGGAATCGGCGGCGCTGAAGCAGCTTTACGGAATGGCGATGCGCGAAGCCGAAGTGCTGACGCTGAATACGATGTTTCATATTCTGGCGGCGGTGTTTTTTACCACGCTATTGCTGATGCCGTGGGTCAGCAAAGTCTCGGCTGACAGCGGAGCAAGCGGCGGGCATTGAGGGAAAGAAACCCACCGGGATTCGGCCGGGCTTCCAAAAAGGTAAGGCGAAGCGGGAAGTAAACGGAATAAGCTTATCGGGAAGCACGAAGCCTCCCGATAAGCTTTCAAGCAAGAATTTAGAGTAAACCTTTCAGCGCGGTGAAGTCTTGCAGCGCTTTTCTCAACAGTTGTTCTGCTTCTGGAATATTGCCAGCTTTAGCAGCGTTGCGAGCGTTTTTCAATACAACGTTAGCGCGGCTGCGAGCGATATCAACCTTGTCGTTTGCGTTGATTTCTTTGCTCATGTCTGATGCTTCTTTGGTCAGGCTGGCGATCGTTTCAGCATCGCCGCCGGAAGTTGCAGAAGCCAGAGCCGCTTCGATTTTCTTAATGGTCAGATCAATCGCATCTTTTGGAGCATATACGATTCTGCCGTCAGAAGCTTCCGCCATTGCAGAGGTAGAGAAAACACCCATGGAAGCGCCGACCAGTGCAGCAAGTGCGATTTTTTTCATGATTTTCATATTGTTAGAGTCCTCTGTTTTTTTTGTTATTTGATTTTATAAATCAGTAACGGTTTTGAAACGGTATTAGTGTACCGTCTGCGATTCTACCACAATTTATAATTTATTTGGCAAGCCTCCGCGCAAGATAGTTTGCAAGGTAAATCCAGCAACCCTCGCGAATGCGATCAATCCTACAGGCACGCGCCAAAATCATTTGAGCAACAGGCCCTTACTGTGCCTTGAAACAAAGCGCCGCTTTCTCGAGTGTACGGCTCAAATCCTGTTCGCTGTGCGCGGCCGACACGAAGCCCGCCTCGAATGCGGAAGGCGCGAGATACACGCCTTCCGCCAGCATTGCATGGAAGAAGCGCTTGAAGCGCTCCTGATCGCATTGCATCACGTCGGCAAAGCTTGTCACCTTGTCCTTGGCGCTGAAGAATATCCCGAACATGCCCCCGACCGCGTTGGTCGTGAAACCGATGCCGGCTTGATCAGCCACCGCTTGCAGGCCGCTCATCAGACTTTGGGTTTTCGCGCCGAGCGCTTCGTAAAAACCCGGCTGCTGTATCAGTTCCAGGGTCGCGAGACCCGCCGCCATCGCGACCGGATTGCCTGACAAGGTGCCCGCCTGATAGACAGGGCCCGCCGGCGCCAAAGATTCCATGATCTTGCGGCTGCCGCCGAACGCGCCGACAGGCATGCCGCCGCCGATCACCTTGCCTAAGGTGGTTAGATCAGGTTTGATCCCGTAAACGCCTTGCGCGCCCTGCAAACCGACGCGGAAGCCGGTCATCACTTCGTCAAAAATCAGCACGCTGCCGTATTGATCGCAGACTTTCCTGAGCGTTTCGAGAAAGCCGGGTACCGGCGGGATGCAGTTCATATTGCCGGCCACCGGCTCGACGATGATGCAGGCGATCTGTTCGCCGATTTGCGCGAACAGCTCGGCAACCGCCTCGCTGTCGTTGTAGGTCAGGGTGAGCGTATTTTCCGCCACCGCCTTCGGCACGCCCGGCGAACTCGGCACACCGAAGGTCAAGGCGCCGGAACCGGCCTTGACCAGCAGCGAATCGGAATGGCCGTGATAGCACCCCTCGAATTTGACGATTTTGTCGCGACCGGTATAGCCACGGGCCAGACGGATCGCGCTCATCGTCGCCTCGGTGCCGGAGCTGACCATGCGGACCAGTTCGACCGAAGGCAACAGCTCGATCACCTTTTGCGCCATGCGCGTCTCGATTTCGGTCGGCGCGCCGAAACTCAGCCCCTTTTCGGCCGCCGCCTTGACGGCCGCGATCACCGCGGGATGCGCATGCCCCAGAATCATCGGCCCCCAGGAGCCGACATAGTCGATATAGGCCTTGCCTTCGCTGTCGTAAATATACGCGCCTAGCGCCCGGTCGATGAAGACCGGCGTGCCGCCGACGCCGCTGAAAGAACGCACCGGCGAATTGACGCCGCCCGGAATCACGCGTTTTGCTTCGGAAAAAAGGGTTGCTGCTGTCATATTGTTCGTTTTCAGGTTAGAATGAATGCGCTTATCGAATCGGCTAACTTTAGCATGATTAAGCCCATGCTGTTACCGCCGATTCGGGATCGAAAAAAAATTATTGCAACAAGGCTTGCATTTTTTTCAAATCCCGCAGATAATAGCCAACTCACAGCCGCTAAGGCTGAATTATGGTGACCGTATCGGTCCTCTCGCAACGATACGCTGCAAACCCCGCCAGGTCCGGAAGGAAGCAACGGTAGCAGCAGATTCGTGTGCCGGGATGTGGCTGGTGCGGTTACCGCCCTACTCGCTTTTTATCCGTACCGAGCCTGAAATGAGTTACCAGGTTCTCGCCCGCAAATGGCGCCCGCATAATTTCTCCGAAATCGTCGGTCAAGAACATGTCGTCAAGTCGTTGATTAACGCCTTGCAGCATGATCGTCTGCATCATGCCTATCTGTTTACCGGCACCCGCGGCGTCGGCAAAACCACCCTGGCCCGTATTCTGGCCAAAGCCATCAACTGCGAAAATCTACAGGATTATAATCCCTGTGGCGCCTGCAAGGTCTGCCGCGATGTCGATGAAGGCCGTTTTCTGGATTTGATCGAAGTCGATGCCGCCTCGCGCACCAAGGTCGAAGACACCCGCGACCTGCTCGACAATGCCCAATATGCGCCGAACCAGGGCCGCTTCAAGGTCTATCTGATCGACGAAGTGCACATGCTGTCCGGCCACAGCTTCAACGCCCTGCTGAAGACGCTCGAAGAGCCGCCCGCGCATGTCAAATTCCTGCTCGCGACGACCGACCCGCACAAGATTCCGGTCACCGTACTGTCGCGCTGCCTGCAATTCAACCTGAAACGCTTGTCGCCCGAACAGATCAGCGGACAGATGGAATTCATCCTGAACCAGGAAACCATCGCCTTCGAAGCCCCGGCCCTGAAGCTGTTGGCGCGCGCCGCCGACGGCAGCATGCGCGACGGCCTGAGCCTGCTCGACCAGGCGATCGTGCACGGCAACGGCAAGGTGACTGCAGACGATGTCGGCTCGATGCTCGGCGTGATTGCGCAGCAACCGGTCGGCGACCTGCTCAATGCGCTGGCCGCTCAGGATGCGCCAGGCCTCTTGCAAATCATCGCCGGCCTGGCCGACTTATCGCCCGACTTCAGCGGCGTGCTGCGCCAACTCCTGCAAGCCCTGCATGCGATCGCGGTGCTGCAGCAGGCGCCGGTGCATATCGATGCGGGCCTCGACGGCGAACTGATCAAAACCCTGGCGGCCCAACTGCCGCCCGAAGACGTGCATCTTTATTACCAGATCGGCCTGCTCGGCCAAAAAGATCTGGACCTCGCGCCCGACCCCAGAAGCGGCTTTGAAATGGCGCTGCTGCGCATGCTGGCGTTTCGGCCGGTCGCAGGGGATATCGCCCAGGAAAAACGCCCGCAACCGGCTGCGAAACCGGCTCCGGCATCGATACCGACCCGGCCGGCACCCGCGCCCGCCGTGAGCCAACCGGCGCGCGAAGAACCCCGAACACAAGCACCTGCGCCAGCCCTGCCCGCCACCGACAACTGGCTGGAGATGATCGCGGCGATGCGGCTCGAGAGCATTACCAAACAACTGGCGCAGCAATGCGCCTTGCAGTCGATCGACGATCATGCCTGCACGCTGTTGCTGGACCCGGCGTATCAGACCATGCTGTCGCCGATGCGCATCGAAAAACTGCAAGCCTCGCTGCGCACCTTGCGCGGCAAACCGCTCAAACTGACGATCCTGATCGAAAAACCGACCACCGCGACGCCGGCCGAGCAACTGCTGAAGCAGCGCGAAGACCAGCAACAGGCCGCGGTCGACGCGATCGAAGCGGATCAAAACATTCAGGCCCTCAAAGAACATTTCGGCGCACGGGTCATTCCCGGCACCATTGAACCCGTTTAATCCAGGAGAATACCCATGAAAAATCCTCTCGGCAGCATCATGCAGCAAGCCCAGAAAATGCAGGAAGACTTCAAACGCGCGAAGGAAGAAATCGAAGCGATGGAAGTGACCGGCCAAGCCGGCGGCGGCCTGGTCACGATCCTGATGACCGGCAAGCGCGAAGCGCGCAAGGTCACGATCGACCCGTCCCTGATCGGCGACGACAAGGACATGCTCGAAGATCTGGTCGCGGCCGCGATCAATGACGCGGTCAACAAGGTCGCGAAGATGAAGAAAGAAAAGATGACCGAAATTACCGCCGGCCTGCCCTTGCCTCCCGGCTTTCAAATGCCGTTCTAAGCATGCGCGACAACGGCCTCCTGGGCCGACTGATCCAGCACCTGCGCTGCCTGCCCGGCGTCGGCCCGAAGACCGCGCAGCGCATGGCCTTCCACCTCTTGCAAAAAGACCGCCAGGGCGCGCGCACGCTGGCCGAAACCCTGCTGCTGGCGATCGACCGCATCGGCCAATGCGGCAACTGCCGCACCCTGACCGAAAAGCCGCTCTGCGACCTCTGCGCGAATCCGGCGCGCGACAAATCACTCGTCTGCATCGTCGAAAACCCATCCGACGTCTGGATCATCGAACAGGCGACCGTGTTCAAGGGCCTGTATTTCGTGCTGCACGGCCGCCTGTCGCCACTGGACGGCATCGGCCCCGGCGAACTCGGCCTCGACCAGCTCGAACAGCAGCTGGCCGCGGGCCAGATCAAGGAACTGGTGCTGGCGACCAACTCGACCGTCGAAGGCGAGGCAACCGCCTTCTTCATCGGCGAACTCGCCCGCAAGCACCATGTCCAGGCCAGCCGCATCGCGCACGGCGTGCCGATGGGCGGCGAGCTTGAATTCATCGACAGCGGCACGCTGCTGCATGCGTTTAACGGGCGCCGTACGATTTAAGCCCCTCCGACCATTTCAAGCCGCATACGCATCGCGCACCTTCTGGGCCTGCCAACGGAACGCTTTGAAAAAGCGTGCGCGATGCGCACATTGTTTCCGACGATTAAAGTCAGCCCCGCAAACTTCGGTTCGGTATAAAATGCATCATCCAATGCGATATCTTCTACGCATCAACCCATGATTATTACCTTCCCCTGGAACAAGGCAAAACGATGACGAACTGTTTATTCTGCAAAATGGTCGCCGGCGATATCAAACCGGACGTGGTTTACGAAGACGACACCCTCATGGCGTTCCGCGACATCAACCCGCAGGCCCCGGTCCACATCCTGGTGATCCCGAAACGCCATATCGCCACGCTGAACGAACTCGACGACGCCCATCTGGGAGGTCAACTGCTGCAAACCGCGGTCAAACTGGCCGAACAGGAAGGCATCGCCGAGGAAGGCTACCGAACGCTGTTCAACTGCAACCGGAACGGCGGCCAGGCGGTTTATCATCTGCATTTGCATCTGCTCGGCGGGCGAGCTCTGCATTGGCCGCCGGGCTAATTCAAAATCAATTAGGCGCTTTTATTAGAAAAATACAACGCGTCGATGACCAATAGGTGGTGTCGCCGGTTATCCCGGCATCGGACACTCTATATTTCTCCGACCCATAGAGACTCTTTTATGCCCCTCCCCAGCAAACCGAATCCCTTATTGATTGCCGCAGCGCTTAGCCTGACACTCGTGCAACCGGCCCCGGCGCAAACCGCGAGTCCCGAACGTTTAGAGGAAGTGACCCGGCACGGCATGCATGTCATGCCTTTCGACCTGAAACAGACCCGGCACATCTTTGCCAAAACCGAGACGGGCGGGATTCAGCAGGTGATTATCAGAGAACAAGGCAATGCCGAACAAATCGAATTGATTCGGCGGCACCTGAAGAAAATATCACAGGAATTCAGCCGCGGCGACTTTTCCAATCCGGCCAAAATTCACGGCGAGAACATGCCCGGCCTGACCGAATTGCGCCGCGCCAAACCCGAACAGCTTCATGTCGTATACAAGGAACTCGACAACGGCGCCGAAATCACCTATGCCTCGAAGGAGGCCGGCCTGATAGATGCAATCCACCGCTGGTTCGGCGCCCAATTGGCCGATCACGGCTCGGACGCCATGCCGGGACACCCGCATGGCGCGATGCACGACAGGCATTAGCAGGACAGGCGCCTCGGAAAAACCCACTCCGAAGCCGGCTTATCAACTACGCTCCGGAAAACTCGACCTCGTATCCGGTAAACTTGCGAATATTGATCACGCCGCTATCGAGCAGCAGGTACTGGCCTTTGATGCCGTGCAGAACGCCCGCAACTTCCGGGTTTTTGTCCAGATTGAACGATGCGACCTTGACCGGATACTGGTCGACCGGATAGCGGATATCGACGCCGGGTTGATCCGTCAAAAATTCGATCGCCTGGTTGCCGTACCGGGCGATCAGCTCATCCAGCTCGGCTCTGCATAGCTCCCGCAACCTATCGCGCTCGGCCTGAAGATCGACCGGACTGACCTGGTTCTTCAGCATTTGCTGCCAGCGGGTCTTGTCGCTGATGTGCCTGGCGATAATCACTTCGATCAGGCCGGACACATGGCGCGACGGCACACGGAAGATCGGCAGGGCCTGCACCGCGCCCTGGTCTATCCAGCGCGTCGGGATTTGCCCCTCTCGGGTGATGCCGACCTTGATGCCGCTCGAATTGGCCAGATAGACGATATGCGGCTGCATGCAGAACTGCTCGCCCCAGGCCGGCTCGCGGCAGGTGCCGGCCGCGTAGTGGCAGATTTCCGGCTTCATGATGCACATGTCGCACTGCGCCAGCTTGATGAAGCAGGGGTAGCAGTAACCCTGGCTGAAACTTTTTTTGGTCGCCTTGCCGCAGTGCACGCAAAAAATGTTGCCGGTGTAGCGCAGCCTGATCGTCTGCCCAAGCAAGGGGTTCAACTCCACCGTCTGATCGCCGAGCGGCAGGCGGTACTCTACCGGCAGCTCCAATTTGACCTGCATTTTGTCCAATACCCCCAACATCCTTTGCCTCACTCGCTTTTCAAATAGCCGTCGGTATTTTCGGCGACCCAGCGCTCGCCCGTGGCTTGCAATCTTTCTTTTTTCCAGAACGGCGCCTTCGACTTGAGCGCCTCCATGATGTGTCGACTCGCATCGAACGCATCGCCGCGGTGCGAAGTCCACACCGCGACCAGCACGATCGGCTCTCCGGGCAAGATATCGCCGACCCGGTGTACGACCAGCGCATCGAGCACCGGCCAGCACTCGGCGGCCTCCTGCACGATTTTTTCGAGCGCTTTCTCGGTCATGCCGGGATAATGCTCAAGCGTCATGCCGGCGACCTCATCGCCTTCGTTGAAATCGCGCATCGTACCGACGAACAGGCTCAAAGCGCCGAATTTGCCGGCCATTTGCCCGGCCGCGTCTTGATAGGCGCGCGCCTCAAACCACGGATCGAACGGCTCAATCGAAATTTTGACCCGCATGCTAGCCTCCGGTCACCGGCGGAAAGAACGCGACCTCATCGCCATCCTTCACAAGGCTGCCCCAGTCCGCATAATCCAGGTTGATCGCGACCAGGATCTGCTCCGGCGGCGGCAATTCGGGCACACATTGCCGCCACAGCGTGTCCGCGGTCAGAGGTTCGGCGATCGACACATTGTCCTCCGAACGCCCGACGCGTTCCTTCAGACTGGCAAAATAGCGAACTTTGATTGACATAAACCTTCACGCAATGATAAAAATCAGCCTTTGTGCTCGAAAACGAGCGTTTTGATCAGTTATTCTACCGAATTGTGACGCATACTCCACATTTTAATCAGGCCGGCGAAGCGATCATGGTCGACGTCGGCGAAAAGGCCATTACCCAGCGCACCGCAATCGCGGAGGGCTATATCGAGATGCAGCCAGCCACCTTGAGCATGATCCTGAAGGGCGAACATAAAAAAGGCGACGTGCTGGCCGTGGCGCGGATTGCCGGCATCATGGCCAGCAAGAAAACGGCCGATTTGATCCCGCTTTGCCATCCGCTGCCGATTACGCATGTGACGGTCGAATTCGGCGCCGAGGCGGAACACAGCCGCATCCGCTGCCAGACCTTGGTCAAGACCTGCGGCCAGACCGGCGTCGAAATGGAAGCGTTGACCGCCGTGCAAGTTGCGCTGCTGACCATTTACGACATGTGCAAGGGGGTCGACCGTGGCATGACCATGCAGGCCGTGCGCCTGGTCGAGAAAGACGGCGGCAAGTCCGGCCGCTGGCGGCGCGGCTAATACCGCCCGCCGCCGACACCGCATTCCTCGGCGGCGCTGTTTGGCGCCAACTGATCATCAAATGAACCCCTGAAGTCCAACATCGCTTGGACTTTGTTTCGAATCCAATATGCCGGGTTGCGGCCGCGCCTGACCCGGCCGACAAGACCGACATCAGACCCACGCAAAAAGCGAGAACTCCATGCCAATAACCGTAAAAGAACTAGCCGAACTCTGCGGAGCCCGTATCGAAGGCGGCGACGCCGACAAGATAATCCATTCTGCCGCCGACATCAGTTCCGCGGAACCTGGGCAGGTCACGCAATTGACCAACAGCAAATACGCCGCGCACCTGCAACAATCGGCCGCGTCGGCTTGCTTGATCGCTGAAGGCTTTGCCGTTCAGGAAGTTCCCGAAACCTTGGCGTTGCTGGTCTGCAAGGACCCCGAACTGGCCTTCATCGAGGCGGTCAAACGCCTGCATCCCGAACGCACCTATGCGCCCGAGATCGCACCGCAGGCCGTGCTTGCGAGCGATGTGACGCTGGGCGAGGCGGTTTATATCGGTCCTTACGCGGTGATCGGCGAACAGACCCGCATCGACGATCACAGCGCGATTCTGCCGGGCGCCTACCTCGGCCGCAACGTCAAGATCGGCAAGCACTGCCGCATCCATCCTTATGCTGTGATCTACGACGACGTCGAGATTGGCGATCATGTGACCATCCATTCCGGCGCGATCATCGGCGCGGACGGCTTCGGCTATAAATTCAGAAACGGCGCGCATGTCAAAGTGCCGCAAATCGGCAATGTCAGGATCGAGGACAACGTAGAAATCGGCGCCAATACCTGCATCGACCGGGGCGCCTTGGGCAGCACTGTGATCGGCACAGGCTCCAAAATCGATAATCTGGTGCAGATCGGCCATAACAACAAGGTCGGCCGGCATGTGATCATGTGCGGACAGACCGGCGTCTCCGGTTCGTGCACAATCGACGACTATGCGATTCTGGCCGGCAGCGCCGGCGTCGCGGACCATGTCACGATCGGCAAGGGTGCTGTGGTGTTGGCGCGCTCCGGTGTCGCCGGAGACATTCCTGCGGGCGCACAATATTTCGGCAGCCCGGCCAAAGATAAAAAAACCGCTTACAAGGAACAGCTGGCGATACAGAAATTGCCCGATCTGATCAAGAAGGTCAAACAGCTGGAGGAAAAATTACAGGAACTGCAGAAGGAACCCTAGCCGCCAGGTCATGAGGATTTGCTACGAAGGATCGAGACTGTCCTTCTTCCTGTGATAAGGAAGAGCGGCGGGCGGTTCTTTCATTCGACAAATCGCCAAGCCGCGAGCCGTTTTTCCCGGAACCGGGAAAAGCGGAGTGGTCAATCGGATAAGTCGATCAAGAGGATCACATCTGTTCCCGCGGGGCCGGCGGAATCAGTGTTGAGGAGTGGGGATTTTTTTATGCGAAAAGAAATCCCCCTGCCGGCAAGCGCCGCCAGGGGGAACTACTTCTTATTGTTCGGTAGTATTTTTGGTTTTTCTTTGAGACAATTTCGCATCAACTTCTGCGTTGCTTTGAGCAACAGTACCGCTTTCCAGATGCTTCGTTTCGTCTTTCTTCAGCAATACAACCAGCAGGATGATTGATGCGATTGCAACGCCAACGATGATCCAGGTGTTATCTTTTTCTTGTGCTTCAGCCATTTTTAAATCCTCTATAGTTATTAATTTTATAAGCCCCTCTCCTCAAAGAGAGCAACCCATCAAAAATTTTAACGAGTTGGTTGTCGGTTTATATCTGAACAACGGCGTAATTTTTAACATGAGATCAGCCCCTGTGTCAAAGCCATATGAAAAAAAAAATCCATCGCCTATGGCTTCCAAAATCACCCATCGAAAAAAAAGGCTCATCCAGACATATAAAAAGCCGCCACAACAAATTGAAATCTATTGTTATTTCTTTAAAGCACACCGTAACTTAAAGCAAAGCTCCAAACAAACTTCGGACGCCCTCCTGCGAACTTTGCCGCCTCAAAATAGCGACAAAACAGGGCGACTTTCACCCTCTTCTTTTTCAGGGTTTTGACAAAGCCCCCCCTGCGGAACATTGCCCAACCCTCAAAATCCGTTCCGTTAATGCGGTACGGATTGATTCTTGGGGCAGTTTTGCTCGGTATCCGCCATCCTGCGCAGCTTGATATCGGGATGGCTTTTTTCCAGCGCCTGCAGGCTGCCGGCAATCGATTCGGCACCGGCAAACAGCGCAAACTTTTGCCGTTTGCTCTTATAGCGCGGCTTCACAATCGAATTGACGCCTTTGTCGAGCAGCCTTTTTTGCATTTGCACGGCATTCTCTTCCCGATTGAACACCCCGAGCGATATTTGCCCCTTCTCTTCACCGGAAGGCAACGGCCAGGCATCATGAAGCCCCTGCGCTCGCAACAGTTGAATAGTGGCCTTGGTGCCTTCCGCGCTGCCCGATGAAGCATACAGCACCAGATAATCGCTGATCACTTTGCCATCGCGGAATATCGGCTTCATCTGGCCCTTAACACCCGCAACCTGTCTCTGCCAGGCACTCAGACCTTGCTCATTCGAAAAAGGCCCCGCCTCGTAACAAACGAGTCTGGCAGGCTTTGCGTCTGCCGTAGCGCTCGGCAGCTTCGGCGCCGGCTTTCCGGGCGCTTGCTGCACAACCGGATCAACGGCTTTCAATGCCGCATGTTCGGCGCTGACAACATTGCCGGATGGGGTTACGGCATCAGCTTGCCGAGTCTGCCCCGTCGTCTGCGTCCCTCCGCTACCGGCAAATTCCGCAGCGGAGGAATCCGATTGATCGGAGCGATTTTCCAAACACAGAGGATCGTTATCGGGCAACGCCTTCATCTGTATCGTCGGATATTGTTTACCCAACTCACTCAGGCGGCCGGCAAGCGCGACGGGACCTGTAAACACAGCATATTTCTGCGCCGCCTCCTTGAAGCGTGGCTTGACGACCGCCTCGACGCCCCTGCCCCGCAAGTCTTTTTGCATGCGTGCAGCCTGGGCTTCCCGGTGAAACATGCCGAGCGAAATATAGCCCTTATAGTCGCCCGCGGCGAGTGGATAGGCGTCACGAAGACCCTGTTCGCGTAAGGTTTGCATCGCGACCTTCATGTCCTCCGGGCTGCCCGTGACCGGGTAAAGCAGCAGATAGCCGATGATGTCCTGCCCGTTGCGCATGATCGGCTTGACGTCGCCTTGAACTTCCTTGGCGGCTTGACTCCAGGCCTCCAATACTCGCGCATTCGCAAAGGGCCCGGCCTGGTAACAGGCGAATGCGGCGGGCGGGGTGTTCTGCGATGCCGCTTCCTTGGCCTCTTGCATACGACTTTGATCCTGCATTGATGCCGCAACAGCCGCAGGCGGCTCTTCCTGCTCTCCCGCCAACACGATAGCCTCCCGGGGCATGCCCGCATCCGGCGCAGGCACAGCAGCCGCCTGATCAAAGGCACCGCGGTGGTACTCGTACATCAACAGGGTCAAATTCGCCAAAAGCACGAGAAAAAAGACTGATTTCATAGATATGATTCGACAAGCAGGGACAGTCCGCGGAGCACCAGATCGGCATCGGTCCGACAGGCGCAGCCGAGCTGGCCTGCGATCAACTGCGCATCGCCGCCGGTCAACAGCAACTGACAGGGTTCGGGTTGCGCGGAAAAAACATGTTCGATCAGGCCGGCCGCAGCGCTCAGCACGCCGCTGTAAATGGCCGCGCCGGTATGGTTCGCGGGGCCCACCGCAAAGGCCGAAGCCTCGTAGCCCAGCGCCTCGGTGCCGGCAGAGAGCGATTTCTTCATCAGCTCCAGGCCGGGGCAAATCATGCCGCCGAGGTGCAGGCCGTGCGCGTCGAGCAGATCGACCGTGATCGCGGTTCCGCAATCGACGATGCAGGCCGGCAACGCGTAATGGCGGCGCGCCGCCAGCAAGGCCAGCCAACGGTCAACGCCGAGTTTTTCGGGCTGGAGATAGGCGTTCCTGACGCCGAATGCCTCGGCCTCGGATTTGGCTTCGATGATCGTGATGCCGGGCCATAGACTGCCTGCGACCGAACGCGTGACCCCGGCAAGCCGGCGGGCGCTGACACAGGCGATGGCCAGCCGTTCGGGCGGCGGTATGCCGCGCCAGACCTCGGCCAGGCTGGCTTCGGTCAGTGTAGCATTCGCCAACGCGGAGCCTGCGGCCAGTCCGCCCGGCCCCGATGTCGCCCATTTCAGGCGGGAGTTGCCGATATCGACCAGCAGATTCACGGAAACGCGCGCCGAAAGCTGACTTCGCCGGAAGCAAAGGCGCGGAGCCTGTCATCCGCATCGCGCATCAACAAAAATCCCTGGGCATCGATGCCTTCCAGGGTGCCGTCGAACTGCTGCGCGCCGATAAAGACGCTGGCCGACTCGCCGCGCAAGCAATCGTATTCCCGCCATTCGTCCAGATAGGCCGCAAGGCCGGTCTGCTCGAATCCGGTCAGCACCTTCAGCAACTGGCTGATCAATTCGCCGGCCAGTTGATTCCTGCCGATGAGCCGGCCGCCGGCAATGCGGCCGAGGTCGGTCCACGGCTGATCGATAGATTGGGCTTCTTCCTCCGGCAGAAACAGGTTCAGGCCGAGGCCGGTCACCGCATAACAGGGGCCTTCATTTTCGCCCGCCACCTCGATCAGAATACCGCCCAGCTTTTTGCCTTCGCTGTAAATGTCGTTCGGCCATTTCAGGCCGGCATTGTCGATGCCCTGCCGCCGTAGCGCCCGAATCACCGCGACGCCGATCGCCAGGCTCAACGCCGAAATCGCGGCCGGCCCGTGCTGAAAACGCCAGAGGATGGACAGCAGGATGTTGCTGCCATAGGGTGAAATCCATTGCCGGCCGCGCCGGCCCTTGCCGGCGGTTTGCCGCTCCGCGAGACAGACAGAGCCCGAAGGCGCATTTTGCCGCGCCAGGCTGCTCAGATGGGTATTGGTGGAGTCGATTTGATCGTGAATTTCGAGCCTGGAAATCTGAGCCCGGTGCTGTTCACCGAGATGGCCGAGGATTTTGGCGCTATCCAGAAGCTCTATCGGCCGGGACAGACGATAGCCCTTGCCGCTGACCGCCGCATGCTGAACCCCTAGAGACTCCAGCCCGTTCAACTGTTTCCAGACCGCGGAACGGCTGACCCCCAAGGCCGCCGCCAGTTCGGCGCCGGAATGAAATCCACCATCGGCCAATAGGGCCAGGATTTTTTTTTGACTGTCGGAAATCAGCACGGATGTCTTGCTGCACTCATGCCTGCAAGGTTTGATCGATACGCGGGCATCAAGCCTGTTGCCCCCGAATCTGCGCCAGCTGGCGCTTAATCACATGCTTGATCAACAGTTCGCGGTCTTCTTCTTTCATGTTCAGGTAATCGACGCTGACGATATACGGATAACGCGGATCGTTTTCCGGATTCTGCCGGCATTGAACGACCCGGCAACAGGTCGTGACCTGCGCCCGCGATGCCGGCAACAGAATCTTCACCTCCAGATAATCACCTTCGTTAAAAGGCAGCTCGCTGCCGAAGGCAAGACCCGACGCGCTCAGATTCACATGGCAGGCGTTTTTTTCTCCGGCCCGGTCGTGCTGCCGCGACAGGAACTCGGCCAGCATGTCCACCTTGTAATTGAGCAATTTCAAATAGCCCGCGACATCGGGCTCAGCCGTCTCGATCCTCTTCAACAGGCCATTCATTTCCTGCGCCACCGCCGCCATGATTTGCGGCAAGGCATCACCGGTCAGCACATTTTCATCGATGTGGCTGACCCCAGCCGCTTCCTGACCGGCGATTTTTCGATAATAAAGATCGACTTCATCGTTGATACGAAAAAATCGCCGTCTGTCTCCGGCTTCTGGCATGAGGCTTAGCACTCCTGAAATCTGCTTAGTGTGCCGCAAAAACGCGGCCGAAAATGATAAATTTTGCGCAAAATCACACCCTTCTCACGTCGAACGTGCGCGCGATGCGGCTATCCATCATTCTCGCCACGATCAAAAATCGAGATCGCCTTCATCGAAATCGCCCAACTGTTCCCTGAGGCGTTTTTCCTCCCAGTACATTTCAATTTTTCTGCGCGCCGCCATTTTTTTCACGGCCGATTCATCTTCGGTCGGAAAGGAGATGTATTCATCGATCAAATGCAGGTCATAATCTTCAATCTCGATATCGGCATCGTGCTTGCTTTTTTCGATTTCGGGCTCGGCTTTGGGTTTTTCCGCTGCGGATGGCTGTGTGTCTTTCGTCATAAAAAATCAACCGATAAAAATGCGATTTATAATTATCTTAAAGACTGTTGTAAAGAAAAAATAATTAAACCCGTCAAATTCCACTGGGCCTTCCTGGAACCGACGCGCGCCGCCGAAATTTTGCTCGACGGCAAACGCCGCGCCGCCGCCTTCTCCGCATCCCGCCTCCCCATCATCCGCAACATCAACCGGATCAATGCCTTACACAATCCAGGCCGTTTAGAAGCCGCAGCGCTTCAAGCCGCTAGTGCAATAATTCTATCCAATGCACGACTTTTTGCTGAGAAGCCGCTTGCAAATGTGTCAAACAGCCGACATTGGCGGTCGCGATCAGATCCGGCCGAGCGGCCTGCAAGGCTTGCAGCTTGCCATCGCGTAATTTTACGGACAATTCAGGCTGTAGTAACGAATAAACGCCGGCCGAACCGCAGCACAGATGCGCGTCGCTGACCGGCGTCAAGCGATAACCGATCTTTTGCAGAATCGCTTCGGGAAGACCCTTGAGCCTTTGCCCATGCTGGAGCGTACAGGGGGACTGAAAGGCGATGCTGTGGCCGCTGGCCTGGAAGCAAGACAAGTCTTCACCGGCCAGCACTTCCGCAATATCCTTGACCGTCGCCGAAAAGCGCGCGGCTTTTTCGGCATAGACAGGATCCTCTTTGAATAAGCGGCCGTAATCCTTCGCCATCACGCCGCAACCCGACGCGGTCGATACGATCGCCTCCATGCCTTGCTCCAGATAAGGAACGCAGGCATCGATATTTTTGCGCGCCAGCGCGAGCGCCCTGTCCTGCGCCGACAAATGATAAGGCAAGGCACCGCAGCAGGCGCCATTCTCCACTTGCAGCAACGCAATGCCCAGCCTGTCCAGCACCCTGGCTGCCGCCAGATCGATAGCCGGCGCCAGCGCAGGCTGCACGCAACCCGGCAGAATCCCCATCTTGCGCGCATGCTTCGATCGCGGCCAGGGGCCTTGCGGCGTTGCGTGCGGAATCTTGCTGTTCAGATCGGGCGGCAACAGCGGCCTGAGCCGGCGCGCCATCTTCAGCAATAATTCAAACCGGCGCCGATAAGGAAACACCCGCACGAGGACATTGCGCTTCAAGCGATCGATAACCCCTCTCCCCGCCTGCCGGTCGACGATGTTCCTGCCCGCGTCCAGAAGGCGCCCGTATTGCACGCCGGAAGGGCAAGTCGTTTCGCAGGCGCGGCAGGTCAGGCAGCGGTCCAGATGCGTCTGCGTCAACCGCGTCGCGGTCTGGCCTTCGAGCACCTGCTTGATCAGGTAAATGCGTCCGCGCGGGCCGTCCAGTTCATCTCCGAGCAGTTGATAGGTCGGACAGGTCGCATTGCAAAACCCGCAGTGCACACAGGCGCGCAATATCGCTTCCAGTTCGCCGCGCCCCGATGCGTCGAGATGCGTTGCGTCGATATGATCGGCCAACCGGGTATGCATTACCAATCCTGATACAGTCTATGGGGATTGAACAGGCCGTAAGGATCGAACGCCTGTTTGACCTGTTGATTCAGTTGCCTCAATTTGCCGTTCAAAGGCTGAAACACCTCGCCGCCTCGCTCTTTGCCTTTAAACCGCAGCGCATGCCCGCGCGCCTGTTCGGCCGCCGCAAACACCGCCTCTGCCGGTGCCGCCGTCTTGAGCCAGCGCAAACCGCCGCCCCAGTCATAAATCCAGTCGCCCGCAAGCGCCAATGGCTCGGCCGCAGGCGGCACACTCAAGCGCCAGATATTCATTTCGGTTGCGAAAAAATCGAGCCGCTGATCGTTCAAATCATGCCAATAAGCGCTATCGGCCGTTACAGCCCCGCCGCCGATGCGCAGCGCGGCCGTTTTGACCGCCTTCTCGCCGCCGGACAGCCTGACATGCAGCAGGCGCCCGTCATAACTGAGCCCCGAAACCGGCAAAGGCCCTGAAGCCAGTTCTGTCATTTTAGTCAAGGCCTCGGTAAGAGGCAGTTCAAGCACACAAGTCAGCTCGGTTTCGGGCAACGGCAGCACTTTCAGCGAGATTTCGAGCAGCACGCCCAGCGTGCCGAGCGCGCCGACCATCAGCCGCGACACGTCGAAACCCGCGACGTTTTTGATCACCTCGCCGCCGAACGCCAGCACTTCCGCCTTGCCGTTGATGATCTTGCAACCCAACACGCAATCGCGGGCCGAGCCCGCAAAGGGCCGCCGGGGTCCCGAAAACCCGCAGGCGATCGTGCCGCCCAGGGTCGCCGAAGCGCCGAAATGCGGCGGCTCGAAAGCGAGCATCTGGCCGCGTTCGGCGAGCGTCTGCTCAAGCTCCGAAAGCGGAGTGCCGGAACGCGCGGTCACGACCAATTCGGACGGATGGTAATTGACGATGCCGCGATGACTGCTCACGCTTAATCGCTCGCCGGCCGTTTCCCTGCCGTAAAAAGCCTTGCTGCCGCCGCCGGTGATAAAAAGCGGCGTTTTGGCAGCCATCGCCCGCGCGACGCGCTGTTGCAGACTTTGAGTATGGTCGTTGGACGCCGCCGTCATCGGGAAGTGGAGTTAAAGAGTTTATCCAGCATGGGTAGGACAGATTGTCGATGGGATGGGCTTCTCAGGTCAATAACAAATTGCCGCGCGCACCGAACAATACTGGTTCACAATCATGCTCGCCCGGCGCATCAGCACCCGGCACAGCCGCTATCAGAAATTCTTCGACTATGGAGATGCCGGATACAGCTTTTCCCAAGCCGCGCTGAAAGCATCATCCCGCCCATTGATCCGTGCATGCCGCGCGAATTACAATTCATTTCAACCACGGCAATTTAAGCACGGGAAACTAAGAACTATGCAGGCGGAAATCAGATCCACGACAACCACGTTGGCCGAGCTTTTGGCTCAGATAGCCGAGACCTTTGGCGACAGGCCGGCCCTGATCAAGCGTTCAGGGCTGCGCGACGATGTCTGGAGTTACGCACGCCTGAACCGGGTCGCGAGGCATGTGGCGCGCCAACTACGTGAAGATTACCGGTTGCCTCCCGGTTCCAAAGTCCTGGTTCAGGGCTTCAACGATCCGCAATTGGTAGCCGTTTATCTGGGGTGTTTGGTCGCCGGGGTGATCATTGTGCCGCTTGACCAGCATTCTTCTCCGGATTTCATTGCCCGTATCGCCGCATCGGTCGAAGCCTCGGCATTTATCGGCAGTAATGCGGCAGCGCAGCCTCCCGCCATACCACAGATCAATTTGACCGATCTGGACTGGTCCGAACGGCCGGAGGCGGCCCTGGCATTCAGTCCCCAACCCGACGATGTCGCCGAGATTATCTTCACATCCGGCACGACCGGCCAACCGAAAGGGGTCATTCTGACCCATCGCAACATTCTCTTCAGCATACAAGCGATCCAGGACGTCTATCCGTCATGGCCCGAGGTTCGCTTTCTATCGCTGCTGCCGCTCTCGCATCTGTTCGAACAGACTGTCGGCTTGTTTGCGCCCTTGCTGCATGGCGCAACTTTGTTTTACCCGGACGGCCGGCATTCCTCGGCCATTCTGCAAAAACTCGCGAAGAAGCAGATTCACGGCGTCGTGGCGGTGCCGCAGCTACTGACCCTGCTGCTCGGCGCGATCGAAACAGCGATCATCGGCAACGGACAAAAACGGTTATGGCAGCATTGGCCTCGACTCGGTCGGCATTTGCCGTTTGGCTGGCGACGATTTTTCACCGATCTGTTATTTCCCGAGGCAGCCCGCTTGCCGGAATTTTTCGTCTGCGGCGGCGCGGCGTTGCCTCTGCATTTGGAACAGCATCTGGAACATCTCGGCATCCGCGTTGTACAGGGATACGGCGCAACGGAATGCGCGCCGGTAATTGCGACCAACCATTTCGATCGAAGAATTCAGGGCGCTGTCGGCTGGCCAAAGCCTGGCATCCTAGTCAAACTCTCGGAGCAAGGCGAAATCCTGGTCAAAGGGGACAATGTCACTCAGGGCTATTGGAAAAACGCGGGAGCGACCCGCGCCGCGTTCACCCAGGATCATTACTACCGGACCGCCGATCTCGGCGAAATCGGGCCACACGGCGAACTCTATGTGAAAGGGCGCAGCAACAATTCGATCGTGCTGGCAAGCGGCCTGAACGTCTTTCCGGAAGACATCGAACCGATCGTCGAAGCCGAGCCCGGCGTCGCCGGCTGCATCGTGATGGCATTGCCCGATGCCGCGGGGTCTGACTGTCTCACCGCGGTCCTGCGGTTATCGGAAGATACCGAAGAACCGGCGGAACAAATGCACATCGCCCACCATGCGGTACGCTTAGCCAATGCGAAGCTGGCCCCGCATCAGAGAATCGCCGCCGTAAGAATTTGGCACGGCGACTTTCCGCTCACGCCGTTGCTGAAAATCCAGCGCTGGAAAGTGCGGGAGGCGCTGCTGAATCAAAATCCGCGGGACATGCACACGGCAAATCAGCTTCCTGAACCCGGAGAACTGGCCACCCTGGAACAATTATTGGCTACCGTCTGCAAGGTTCCGCTGCAATCGATCTCGGAAAGCTCCGATCTGGATCTGGATTTGGGACTGGATTCGCTGGACCGGGTCGAGTTGGCGGTATTGCTGGAACAGAAACTGGGCGTACATCTCGATGATGCCGACCTGATCGGCATCCGCCGCGTCGGCGATCTCGAAGACTTGGTCAAACGCAGCGAGAAAGCCACGGCGGCGGAAAGATTCCCGGCTTGGCCGTTGACCGGAGCGGCCGGCGCGGCGCGCCGTTTGCTGCAACAAGCGATCGCGTTCCCTGCCCATCGCTTGGTAAGCCGTTCGTTCACCGTCACCGGTGCCGAGAACCTCAGCGATCTTGCCCTGCCCGCGCTGTTTATCGCGAATCACAGCAGCCATGTCGACACGCTTTCGATCCTGCGCGCGCTGCCGGCGCCGATTCGCAGCAAATTGGCCGTCGCGGCCGCGGCCGATTATTTTTTCAGCAACCGCCTGCTGGCAATCTCGCTTCCGCTCGCGATCAACGCCTTTCCGTTCACGCGCGAAGGCTCGATCCGCACCAGCCTCGAATATTGCGGCGAATTGATCGACAAGGGCTGGTCGGTGTTGATTTACCCCGAAGGAACCCGCTCGACGAGCGGCCGATTATTGGACTTCAAACCCGGCATCGGGTATCTAGCCACGGGGCTCGGCGTTCCGATCGTGCCGGTCGCGGTCAGCGGCGGCTACCAAATCCTGCCGAAGGGAGCCGTCTGGCCGCACCGTCACCAGGTTCGCGTGCATTTTGGGGCGCCGGTCACTATCCCGTCCAGCATCGAAAAACAGGACGCCACAAGCATCTTGCATGCGGCCCTGTTACAATTGCTTGACGAACCCAGTGACGAATCCGCCTGAAACCTGAGCGCTAGCGAGGACGACATGCCAAATGACAGTAATTCGAAGAACGCCGACCGGCGCTCCGTGCCGGCGCGCGAAAACCGCTGGTCAAAAAAGGCGGCGCGCTGGTTGGCGCAGGCCAATGTTTCGCCCGATACGATTTCGATCTGCGGGGTGCTGGCGGCCCTGGTCAGCGGGCTTGCCTTCGGTCTGACCGCAGGCGCCGGCCCCATCCAAAGCCATCTGTTGTGGATCGTCGCCGGCACGATGGCGGGACTGCGCCTGATTTGTAATATGCTGGACGGCATGGTCGCGGTCGAATGGGGGAAAGGCTCGCCGCTGGGCGCGTTGTATAACGAGATTCCCGACCGCATCGCCGATTTCATCATTCTGGTCGGGGCCGGCTACAGCGCCGGCGGCCATGTGGATCTGGGCTATATCACTGCCGCGCTCGCGGTATTTACCGCCTATGTCCGCGTCGCGGTCAGAAGCGTCGGCGCGCCGAGCGATTTTGGCGGCCCGATGGCAAAACCCCAGCGCATGGCGGTGATCATCGCCGCCGCGGCCTACCTGGGATTTACGCCCGAGCACTGGCATCCCACGTTCGGCGATACGCAGCCCTTGGGGTTGATCAGCCTGGCCCTGGCGATCATTTGTGCGGGCAGCCTCCTGACGGCGGTCTTGCGACTCCGGCGCGCGGCTCGTTATCTGCGCGCTTCGGCAAACGATTGACGAATCGGCAAAACGATTACACCTTAAAAATACATGATTTTTTGATCACATTAGGATAAGTCACGATGATGCTACCGGCAAACCCCATCGACAGCCCCTTGTTTCTGCCGGCGGCCTACCGCATCCTGACTCTGCTGGGCCTCAGTCTGGCGCTGATTCTTTGGGTCGAACGCAGGAATTTAAGCCGGATACTACAGGCCTCGTTATTCCTGAAGTGGCGGACCTGGGCGATCATCGCGCCGCTTTTCCTGGGTGCGGTGCTCGGCGGCCCCCTGACTTTATGCGTTCTGGTCACCGCGATCTCCTGGCAAGGCATAAAGGAATATGCGGCGCTGGTCAGCCTGGTGCCGGCCTATCGCAACGTGCTGCTCTGCATGACCCTGATCGCGGCGCCGGTTGCGGTACTATCGCTCGATGGTTTTTTTCTCCTGGCCCCGTTGCTGCTGCTGGTCGCCGTCGCGCAACCGCTTGCCTTCCAGGCGGTTGCCGGCGGCGTCCGCCAACTGGCCCTGTCGACGCTCGGCTGGGCGTACATTGCCTGGCTGCTCGCGCATTTGCTGCTGATCGCGGTCCACATTCCGGGAGGTTCGGGGATTCTTTTGGTCCTCGGCGCGTCGGTCGCACTCAGCGATAACGGCGCGTTCGCGGTCGGCAAGCTGTTTGGCCGTCATCAATTATCGCCGGCCCTGAGTCCGAATAAAACCTGGGAAGGGGTGGCGGGCAACCTGATCGGCGCCTATGCCGGAACCCTGCTAATGGGCTTTGCCTTGCCGCAGTCGTCTTACGCCTTTCTATTGATCTCGCTGCCACCGATCATCGCGATCGGCTCGTTATGGGGCGACTTGTTCGAATCGGCGATCAAACGGGAAGCCGGCGTCAAGGATGCCGGCGACTGGCTGCCGGGCTTCGGTGGTCTCTTGGACCGGATCGACAGCCTGATCCTGGTCGCGCCGCTGACCTATTATTTTTTGCGCCTGACCCAGTAACGGACCGCATCAACGTCCCATCAAATACATGCCCAGCACGATACAGGCCATGCCGGCAATATTGACCGGCTTGATCGGAATGCCGTAGGCGAACAGTCCGATCAGGGCCGCCCAGATGAATGTCGACGCATAAACCGGATACAGGACGGTCGGCGATCCGCCTTTTTTAAAGGCGGCGATGAACGACACCATCACGCTGATGTAGCAGACGACGCCGGCCCACAGCCGGGCATTCAATATATACGAGAGGATGCCGCCGCCTGCCGCATCGGCGCCGGTCTTGTAAAGAAACTGGCCGACCGCGCCGGCGATGGCGGCGAACACGAATAATAGCACCGAAATGATGGGGGTTTCCATATCAGCCTCAACTGGGTGATGATAGTGTCAGGTGACCGGTTTGCGCGAGGATCTCGGCCAGGTTTCCGCCCAATATTTTGTCTTTCTCCGATGCCGGAAGACTCAGCGCATCGATCTTAGCGAGGGCATCCCCCACATCTTCGCACATCACCGGCACATCGGAGCCGAATATCAGCTTGCCGGCGCCGAGAGTCTTGCACAGGCGCCTGAGCTTTTGGACCGTGGCGATATAGCTCGAGGTATCGACATAGACGTTGTCGAGCCGCCGCGCCAATGCGATCGTTTCCTCGAAGCGCTGCACGCCGGCATGCGCGATGATGAAGGTGACGTCCGGAAACGCTTCGGCCAGCCATTCCGGCTCCGCCGAGGCCAAAGAAATGCCGAGGTGCATGAACACCGGAATCCTGCTTTCTCGGGCCATTTCGCACAGAGCGATCATGTTCTTGCCTCGCAGATCGGTCGGATATTGCACCAGGGCCAGCTTGATGCCCCGAAACCCTTGCGCAAGGCAGCGCCGAAGCTCCGCCAAGGCATGGGGCGATTCGGGGTTGATGAACACGAAACCGTAAAAACGGTCCGGGCGTTCGCGCACGGCCCGCAGCGCATCCTCGTTGTGCGGATCGCCGAGCAGGTTCTCGCGGAAAGCGCGCGAATTGACCAGCTGCCGCGCCTTGAACATGCCTAGGGTCCGGAACAGCAGATGGCTGCGGAACAACAGCGAGTCATGGATCGTGACCAAATCGAGATTGCGGACGCCGACGCCGACCAGAACAGTCTTGGCTATACCTAATGCGTCCATGCGCTGAAGAATCGGCGCATAATCGCCAACGATATGCCGATGGCCATCGATAATCATCTAGGACGGCTCCTTCCCCGCATCAATCGACGTAGCGTCGGCAAAACTGCCCGACTCCAGAAAAACCGCGATCCTGGACAGGAGCGCATCCGAGGTGTAAACATCATCGTGGCTCAATTCGGTACAGAAAATTTCCTTCGCCGGGGGAAGGCAAAAGGCTTCGCGGTGACGATAGGCGTCGAACTGGTCCGCTCTGATACCCAGCTGCGCGGCCATATTAGATACGCCTTTCTCAAGGATCACGCCATCTTCCGCGTGAATGACCGGCAGTTGGTCCTTATCGCGGGATGCCAGATCGAACAGCATCTTGCCGTTGCTGAATGCCGCCGCAATCGATCCCAGCTGTTCGATGACCCGTTCCGGAACCGCCTCCTGAAACGGAGAACGCAGATAAACGACGCGCCCCAAATTCACTATCGGCTTCACGCTCAAGGCCTGACGCAAGATGAACCCTCCGGATATATAGCAAATAAAATGGCAGCGCGCATACCGCTCGATCTTATACCATTCAAGAAACCAGGCCAGCTGCCGTGCCGACCCATCAATCCCGAAAAATTGGCAAAGCCGGGGCAGGAAAACTTCGTATTCGGTGTTGTCCCGAAAATAATCCCGCACATGCGCCTTTTTGCTAGCGTCAGCGGTAATGCCGGTCAGTATCACCAACGCTTCTTTTTCCATCGTCGATGATCCCGTCTTCACCGGCCCCTTACCGCCAATAGTGGATTCGATTGCGGAATGCGCATTAAATTCCGCTATCAATCCTCAACCAGCAGCCACTTTGCGCTCAAAAATATCAGCCCCATCAGCAAATAGGCCAAAGCCCATTCCCATGCCGGCGTCAACGCCAACGCAGTATCGCTGGGTGTCCAGCGGTAGGAATGCATCAGACCCGATGCGGACAACAGGCTGGCCGAACCGCACCACAGCGCGGCCTTGATGAAATGACGCTCGATCACCGCGACCGTCAACGCGGCCAAGATCATCGCGCTAAAAATAAAACCCTGCTCCAGCGCAAAGGCACCGCCGATCCAGATATCGGCCTGTGCAAAACGCGCCAGCATTGCGTCCGAGAAGGCGGGCATCGGTTCGCCGCCGTAGTCCGCCGCGCGTACCCCGCTTTTGGCCATGAATGCGCCCCAGGCGGCGATGCCGGGCAACAGCCCCATCACGACCGCCGGGGCATGGCTTTTCGGGGTCTCTTGAAACGCCTGCGCCGCGATTACGATGCCGATCCACAATACGATCGCCATGCCGGCGTCGATCGGCACCGCCCAGGCGATGTAGGACAGGCTGCCGGTCAGGCAGATCAGCGTGATGAAGGCGCCGTTCAATATCGAATAGCCGGCGCGGGCGCCCATCGCCTTCCAGCCCGGATGGCCGATATAGATCGTGGTCGGAAAGCAGGACCCGAACAGGCTGGCCGCCAGTGTGCCAATGCCGTTCGCGGCCAGCGAAGAACGCGTCGGATAGCTGTCGCCGGCCGCTTCGGCCGATTCGATGTTTTGCAGCGAGCCGATCAGATTGAACAGCCCCATCGGCACGATCACGGACAGATAGCTCAGGCTATCCCTGGAAACCAGGGCCTGCAGCAAATCACCGGCCACCGGTAGCGGCCAATACCAACGGATCGGATTATCCGGCAACGGACCGACCGGCGCGAGCCCCATCCCCCAGGACAATAAGACGCCCAATATCACCGCCACCAAGCCGCCCGGCAGATTGCCGCGAAAGCGCAGCCGGCCGAAATAAACCAGCAGGATTACCGCCAGCGTGACCAGGCCGACGACCGGATGCGCATAGGCGCGGAACAAAAACCCGAGCGCAATGAAGGTCAGTGCAATGCCGGCCAGGGTGGACAGCAAGGCCGCGCGCGGCGTCGCCTTTCTTAGCCTCTCGACCACGAACGCGCCGCCCAGCTCGATCAGGCCGGAGCCGAAACAGGCCAATAGGCCCGCCTGCCAGGCGATCGTTTCCGGATGCTCGGCCCCGCTGGCTTCCGCAACCAACTTCGCGGGCAGCATCACCAGAAAAATATACGCGAACAGCGACACGGTGTTGATGCCGTAAGGCAAGGCGCAAATATCGTCGCGGCCGGTCGCCGCCGCCAGGCGTTTGGCCTGATAAGCGTAAAAGATATTGCCGAACAATACCGATACCGCCGCGCCTGGCAAAATGTGCCGATAGATCAGATCGTCCGAAAAGCCCAACACGTGACCGCACAAACCGACGATCACCAGCAACTGCACCAGATTATCCAAAGCCAGACCGAAAAAGCCGTCGATGTCGGCGCGTACGAACCATTTCACCGAGAAATCCTAAATAACTGATGTTTATGCATTGTCCACGAAAAACACGAAAGGCACGAAAAATTTCATAGCACAATCCGTTCAACCGTTGCTTTCGAATAGCGGCCAAAGTTGACCGGAAAACTCAAGCACATTCCCGTCTCTTTCAGATAATTCAGCATCCGTGCCTTATGCACTTTCCTGATACACATCAAACACAGCATTTTGTAATACTCTTCTTTAAACCAAATATCCCCATCTATTTTTTCGTGTCTTTCGTGGAAATTAATCGAGCGTAACATCAGTAAATAATTTATGACTGAGCATTTTCTGCCGGCACCGTGACAACGGGTTTAAGCCCCATTTTCAATGCACGCCGCGCAAAACGCCGGTCGTCGAAGCTATAAAAAATATCGCAGTGCTTGCTGGCTTGCAAATGCAGCGCGTCGGCAAAATCCAGGCCTTCGGCATGCAGCTCCAAGGCATCGGCGACGACCGGCCAGCTTTCGACGCTGACATTGGCAAGCCCTAACAAATGCCGGATGACGCGCGCAAAATCACCGCTGCCGAAACCATAGAAGGCTCTGAGTACCCATTCCAATTCAAGCACCACCGTCAGCGGCACGAATAATTGGGGCGATTCGATCATGATGCGCCGGGCAATCGGCCGTTGTTTTACCGCCTCGGGATCATGGGGGGCATCCACATAAAAGCGCGCCAGGATATTGGTGTCAATCGCAATCATCGCGCATCTCACGCATCGCCTCGGCGACATCGAATTCGGACAAGCGTCTTTCTCCGGTTTTTTTACAAACCAGCATGCCATAACCCTCTTCGGGGAGGCTCGGTTGAACCCGGCGCTTCACTTCGACGCGCAAGGCATTGCCTTCCAGGATGAATTCAAGCTGGCAGCCCGGCGTGATCCCCAAGCGGCGGCGGATATCCGCAGGAATCACAACCTGGCCTTTTTCGGAAACGGTGACGGTTTGCATGGCGAATAGCCTCTCTTACACTGTAAGACGAAGTGTACCACTTTCAATGCCATTGTCCATTCGGGTATGGAAGCTAACTGATCGTCAACCTTGCATGCAAACCGCCTGAAACGTCAGCCCAAAGCGCTGTAAATATTGTTTCAAGCGGTGGCTGTCGTTCACGCTGGCTTTTAGATTGCGGCTGGCGTTGTACAACTTCCGCCCCGCCTCGGCCATGCTGCGGCTTTCGCGGCATACCCTCACGACTTCGGCAAGCTGCATCCGGTCGAACAAATCCAGCTCGCTGAGCATCTCCGCCGGCAAGACTTCAGCCAATATCTCCGTAGCACAAGTCTTTTCCCGAATGAATCCGGACCACGCCTGTTTGAGCCGCTCGATTTCGCCCGTCACGATGTCCTCGGTAATCCGCCCGCCAGTCGCCAAGGTCGCCATCCGAGTCACGCTGGAATTCAGGTCGCGGAAATTGGCGCGCCACAGGGCTTCGGCAGAATATGCAAAAGCCAGATATTGCGCCCTCGCCGCCTTGTTGAAGCTGACCTTGTACCCGGCCTTGGCCGTGAACTGCTGCAATTCGTGTTCGAGATTCGGTTCAAAGTCTTCAATGCGCTGCTTCAACGCCGGCAGTTCGTAGGTCCAGAGATTGATCCGCGCCAGCAGATCCTCGCGGAACCGCCCCGTGCGTACCTGTTCGTACAGATTGCGGTTGGTGCCCACGATCAATTGAAAATCGCTGCCGGTTTCACGATCGCCGCCCAGCGGCATGAACACCTTGTCTTCGACCGCGCGCAGCAGCATCGCCTGTTCGTCCAGACCCAATTCGCCGATTTCGTCGAGAAACAACAGCCCCTTGTCCGCCTCGCGGAGCAGCCCTGTGCGCGCGGACAATGCCCCGGTAAACGCGCCTTTGACATGACCGAACAGCGCCGACATCGCATTGTCGCCGCGCAGCGTCGCGCAGTTCACTTCGACCAGCCTCCCTGTCACCTGGCCGCGCTGCTTTTTCAATTCGTAGATACGTTTGGCGAGGCGCGATTTGCCCGCGCCGGTCGGCCCGGTCAACAGCATCGGCGCGGACGACTTGATCGACACCTGCTCCAGCTGCGAAATCAGCCGGTTGAATGCGGCATTGCGGGTCTCGATGCCGCTTTTCAGATAGGCGATGCCGTCGCGGGCCTCCTTCTCGAAACGCGAGGCGATCTGATCGTAACGCGACAAATCCAGGTCGATGATGTGGAAAGTCCCTTGCACACCGTCCTTGCTCGGAGAGGACTGAATCAACTTACCCGGCAAATAGTTCGCCTCGGTCAGAAGATATAGACAGATTTGCGCGACATGGGTGCCGGTGGTGATATGAACGTAATACTCGCTCTGCTCCGGATCGAAGGCATAGCTACGTGTAAAGTCGAGCAACTGGCTGTAAACCTGTTCAAAGTCCCACGGATCGGCATAATCGACCAGATGGGTCGTGATCTCAGTATTCGGCGACAACGCGCGCATGTCCGCGACCGTGATGTCGGCCAGTTGCTGCTCGCCCGGATGATGCAGCAAGACGAACTCGCCGACCGGCAAGCTATCGTGCATGACCAATGATACGGTCGGCCGCCAGCGTTCGTGGCGTTTTCGGCCCAAACCGCCGTGATCCAGGCGGGCACCCAACAAACCGATCAAAACCGTCTTCATGTCACCGTTTACCCTTGTCTTGATGCCGGCCTTGGACGATCAGCGATTTGCAACATGTCGGGTCGTAAGCGATTACTTTCTGAACGATCCTCTCGCCGGGCTTGAGGCGCATGGTCGAAACAAACTCGCACATGCCGTCTTGCGTTAATTTCCCTTGCCTTACAAATCGACTGGTTTCGATAAAGTCACGGGGATACTTAAAATGCACGACATTCGGGCCTGTCAGCGCCGTTTCCTGCGCACGAGCCTGTGCAAAAACCCAGAATGCTACCAAGCCTAATTTAACTATCCGCTTCATCATGCCGAGCACCGAGTCAATCTATTTTTATCGATCGTATTTTATCTTTCTGGATAACTATAGCATAAACGGTTTTTTCCCTTTCTTTGACACATCACTCAAGCCGACAAATATTTTACTTATATGACATAGCTTTACAAATATTCACCGAATCATTTCGACTATTGGCACCCGTATTGCTATATCCAATGTGTCAACCATTAACAAGGAAAAAAAAGCGATGACCACCCTTTACGAAGTCCTGCACGAACCCGGCCGGCATCCGATCAAATCCTGGACGCGCGGCGTCAGCTTCGACGACAACTCCAAACAGCAATTACGGAATATCGCCACGATGCCGTTCATCCACAAATGGATCGCTGTGATGCCGGACGTGCATCTGGGAAAAGGCGCGACGATCGGCAGCGTGATACCTACGATTGGGGCGGTGATTCCTGCCGCGGTCGGCGTCGATCTGGGGTGCGGGATGATGGCTGCAAAAACCAGCCTGAGCGCAAGCCAGTTGCCGGACTCTCTGGAAGCGGTGCGCAGCCGGATCGAAACGCTGGTTCCGCATGGACTGCAAAAAATCGCGCGCGGCGCCCGCGACAAGGGAAGCTGGCACGAGCCGCCCGAAGACGTATTGACTGCCTGGACACCGCTACACGACCGTTTCGACCGCCTGTGCGAAAAACATCCGTTCCTGATAAAAACGAACAACCTGAAGCAGCTCGGAACGCTCGGCACCGGCAACCATTTCATCGAGATTTGTCTCGACGAGAACGATGCGGTCTGGATCATGCTGCACAGCGGTTCGCGCGGCGTCGGCAACAAGATCGGCTCGCACTTCATCGCTCAGGCAAAACATGACATGGAGCGCTGGTTCATCCATCTCCCGGACCGCGATCTGGCCTATATCCCGGAAGGCAGCGCGCATTTTGAAGACTATATCGAAGCGGTCGCCTGGGCGCAGGATTTCGCCCGAATCAACCGAGAGGTGATGATGGCGCGAACCGTGCGGGCGCTCCGCGACGTGCTGGCAATCCCGTTCGAGACGCATGTCGAAGCGGTCAACTGCCACCATAACTACATTCGCCGCGAGCATCATTACGGCGAAAACGTCTGGGTGACCCGAAAAGGCGCGGTTAGCGCGCGGCTCGGCGAAATGGGGATCATTCCGGGCAGCATGGGCGCGAAATCGTTCATAGTAAAGGGCCTCGGCAACGCGGAAAGCTTTTGCAGTTGCAGCCACGGCGCTGGCCGCGTGATGTCGCGCACCGAGGCGAAGAAGCGCGTGTCGCTGGCAGAGCATATCGAGGCGACCGCCGGCGTCGAGTGCCGCAAGGACAGTGAGGTGATCGACGAAACGCCGTCCGCCTACAAGCCGATCGACCAAGTGATGGCCGCGCAGGCCGATCTGGTCGAAATCGTGCACACCTTGAAGCAGGTCGTCTGCGTCAAGGGATAACCGAATTTGGCGAGCCGTTGTCAGCAGCGGCGCAGGTTCCAAAGCCTGCCTGACGCGAGCGTTTAACGCAGCGCGTATCGATGACAACAAGACGCCAAACGCCGCCGTAGCTCAGCCAGGAAGAGCGCCGCGCCCGACGTGGATGTCGCAGGTTCGAATCCTGCCGGCGGCACCATTGCTATAGCTCAGTGGGTAGAGCAACTGACTCATCATCAGTCTGTCGCCGGTTCGACGCCGGCTAGCAAACTTACCTTACCAAGGTAGCTTGATAAACCGGCCCGCAAGGGCCATGGCGGACCTCCGGGCCGCGAGTTTGGATTCTTCAAGGAAGCAGCATGCGGCTCGTTTAGCGCATGTCGGCCGGGATGCCGCAATCCGAACCCAAAGCAACATCGGCAAAGCCTGCCGGCGAAGATCGGCCAGCGCGCGCCGCGCAGGACGCGCGACGCCCACCGGTTGGAGCGCCAGCAGCCCGCGTCGATGCGGAGGTTCCGCCAACCTTCACTTATTAAATGGCGTAGGGTGGATAAGCAAAGCGCATCCACCACCAAGACCTATAAGGTGGATGCGCTGCGCTTATCCACCCTACTTTGGAGTGAATCTTCACGGCCATATGTTTTACGGAGAATATGATGTCAATTAACAAGAAAATGATCATCACCGAAGCCCAGCGCGGCCTGTTGTTCAAGGATCAGCAGTTCGTGAAGGTCCTGTCTCCCGGCGTCTACCGGCTCTGGGACTGGCTGAACCGCTACCAGTTGCAGATCGTCACGATCACGAATGCCTTGCAACAAACCGTCGGCGGCGATCTGTTGAACCTCGCGCAACTGCACGCGCAAACCTTTGCGCCGCACTTGCAGCTTTGGGAAACGGCCGACGACGAGGTCGGCCTGGTCTATCAGAACAACGTGCTGAAAGACATCAAGGCGCCGGGCCAACAGGGCGCGTACTGGAAAACGCAAAACGAAATTCGGATCGACAAGCTCGACATCAGCCGGGAACTGGCCCTGCCGAAGCCGCTCGCCGCGCAATTGTGCAATGCGAAGGAAGACATGCTGAAGCGAGCCGCGCTGAATGCGATCGCGATCTTCAGCATTCCCGACCATCACGTCGGTTTCCTGGCCGTGGACAACGAAATCCAGGCGGTGTTGAGCGCGGGAGTACATGCCTGGTGGCGCTTCAATCATAATCCGACGCTGACCCTGTTCGACCTGCGTCTGCAAAACATGGAAGTAAACGGCCAGGAAATCTTGACCAAGGACAAGGTCAGCCTGCGCGTGAATCTGTCTGCGACCTGGCAGATCAGGGAAGCGGAAAAAGCCCGCGCGGAACTGGCCGACGCGAAGGAGTATCTGTACCGCGAACTGCAACTGGGCCTGCGCACGATCGTCAGCACGCAAACCTTGGACGAACTCCTGGCCGACAAGAACTCGCTGAACCGGCAGATTCTTGAGATCGTGGCCGCGAAAGCGTCCGTTTACGGCATCGAAGTCAGATCGGTCGGCGCGCGCGACATCGTCCTGCCCGGCGACATGAAAGCGATTTTGACCCAGGTCGTCGAAGCGCAAAAAATGGCCGAAGCGAACCTGATCAAACGCCAGGAAGAAACCCAGGCGACCCGGTCGTTGCACAATACCGCCAAGGTGATGGAGGGCAATCCGATTCTGTTGCGTTTGAAGGAGTTGGAGTCGCTCGAAAAAATCACCGCGCGGATCAATACGTTGAATGTTTATGGCGGATTGGATAGTGTGATGAATGGAATGGTGAAACTGATAGATAAAACGAATCCGGTTTAGTGTAGCCATATCAAACAATGCAGCAAAGCCAAACGGCAATACGGACCAATCCAAGGAATCCTGAGGTTCGTACGGAATGTCTACAGGGCTCTACAGCCAATCCCGATGACATGTTACCGGTACGTTTATTTTCCTGGAACAAATCAGGGTCTAGCCTCGCTTGACGCTATTATCGTTACGCGTTACTATCGCCCAACATGATCGTTTCATTCAAATGCAAAGATACGGAGGCTCTCGCAGACGGCAGCCGAGTTCTACGCTTCGCAAACTTTGAAAGAGTTGCTTTGCGTAAACTGAGGCAATTGCAAATCGCCGAAAATATTGAGGACTTAAGAGTTCCACCCGGAAATCATCTGGAGTCGTTGATAGGAGATCGAAAAGGGCAGCATAGCATTAGAATAAACGATCAGTTTCGCATCTGCTTTCGCTGGACGCCTGCCGGCGTGGCGGATGTGGAAATTGTTGATTATCATTAGGAGGCCCGCATGACACGCCTTGATCCCATTACACCCGGTGAATTGCTTCTTGAAGAATTTCTGAAACCGATGGAAATTTCGCAGTATCGTCTGGCTAAAGAAATTGGGGTTCCTGCACAAAGAATTGGCGAGATTGTAAGCGGAAAGCGCCGTATAACAGCGGATACCGACCTTAGGCTTTGCCGTTTCTTCGGTCTATCCCGCGGTTATTGGCTGCGCGCCCAAGCCGAGCATGACACTGAAGTCGCTGAAGAGGCACTCGCCGATACGCTCGCCAAGATCCGGCCCTGGCGGGAACAATCACACCATTGTGCATAGCTGAGCCGCACACGGCTTGCCTTTAATTTTCCGATATTGTCCGTTGAACGAAACATTGAAACCGCCGCGGCAAACGAGATAGATGGCCCACCGGAATTGGTTAATCTGCTGATCAATGAGGTGGATAAAGTTGATAGGTGTGCCGAATAAACTTCCATTTAAAGTCAAATTAACCGAGTTGCTATAATGTACGAATTAGGTATAGCCACATGAGCGGAGCACTGACGCGTCGTATCCTCTTTCAACGATAGAATTGGCTAGAAAGCATTTACTCACAAAATCACTTGGATATTAGGGGGGCTACTATGATTGGATTTGAAATGAAGGCGACAGGCTCAGGCGGATTCAGGCAGAACCGGGGGGCATGGACGGAAGGTAGTTTGATAGCTTTAAAAGTTTTTGCAACCGCAGGGAGTCTTGCAAATAAGGACTCGCTGCACTCTTCGCAGCGCGGAATAATTTCTCAGATCGAATCAAATTTCAGTGCGATTGCAAAAAACCGATTCAAGAAGGTTTGTTCATGCAGCTTAAATTTCACCTTATTTATGAAGGGTGACATTAAATTCAAATATTACTTTGATTCATCAAAGAAATCCGAGCAAATCCAGAGCGAACTTTACAATATATTCGCCTCGGCTACAGACGAAATTGGTGACCAGGTTATTATTTATTTCTGCGCCATAGTTGACGATTTTATTCTGACGAATTTCAACAATTACAGCGAGCCCTTGATTCTCACAATCGAAGTCGACCTATGATTAGTCTTCCGGCAAAATTTCATTTTCTCCAGCCCGCGTACGGCTCAGAATCGTTATACACATCTTAGCAAGAACGGCAGTTCTTGTAAGGTAAATTGTTAATTTTCCATTCGCGGCGGTGTTGACCTGTGGTTTTCGGCGCCGCTCCAAGCCAGGTAGGGGGCGCATCGCGCCCCTTTACGATGCCAAATTACGGCGATAACCTTGGCAAACGAGATAGATGGTTCACCGGAATTCGTTAAAACGGCCTGACTTGTAAATGGCTACTCGCTGAATTAAGAGTAAAGCATGGCCAGCAGGAAGCCCAAGAACGCAACCATGCAAGCGCTGGCCCACCAAGCGGCATGCCGCTGCAGCTTGAACCAGAAGGCCAAGGGAAACAGCCCAAGGGCGATATACATGCATCCGCCCAAAACTGCCGGACGACCTTCGAGAAATATATCGGCTCCACCCAGCTTGGATGTGTGCCCCGAGTAGGTTCCGCTGAGGATGGACCAGAGCCCAAGCCCAATCAGTACAACACTGATAAGCGATGCCAAGACACGGGCAACTCGCATGTCTCGGCGATTATCGACTTCTGCTTCGGGCTCCATAACTTTCCTCTTAACGACTAACTACGACTGCGGCACGCTCACAGCTTGCCTTTAATTTTCCGATATTGCCCGTTGAACGAAACATTTTCTCGTTCCCGCGGGCTCCGTGGGAATGCCGTTAAGGCGCGCAGCGTCACGTCCCGCAGAGCCAAGCCCATCCTTTCGGGCTTTTGTGAACTTCAAGCCCCTATTAACAGTCCGATGAACACATTGTTGCGGCCTATGCCCCATTCCCGATCATTTTCCATAATTCTTCGCCAAATAAGCCACGATCGGATCTACGTCTTCCGGTTTGATCGGGGCGCCCATGACCTTGATCATTTTATCGACAACCTTTTGCCATCCTGACTTATCCAGTAAGCCCCCATTCATCTGGATATAATCGAGACTGTGGCACATCATGCAATTGGCCACTACCAGCGTTTTTCCCTGCCCCTCTTTCAATTGAATGCGGCTTTCATCGGCAAGCGCGGCTGATGCTATCAATAAGAGGTTTACGAACAGAAATCCTGTTTTCATGGTCGCCTCCCGTCAAATGACTTGCAGATCGATTGTCTGCACCAGATTATGGTGATAACCCGCAGGATTTGGAATCAGCTGAAGGGTCTGAGTCACACCGCTACGGTTCGTCGCCTTGACCATCAGGCGATAGCTTCCTTTTTTGTGCGGCTTGAAGCGGAAATGCCATTGTCTCCAGGAAAAGCGGCCGTAGTCATCCCCGATCACGGCCTCCCGCCACGACTTTCCTTCGTCGATGGATACCTCAACCTGCTGAATCCCATAGCCGCCATCCCAGGCGATCCCTTTTAGATCAATCGATTGACTCAGTCTGAAGCGTTGTCCGCTCTCGATATTCGTGATCAATGAATTGACCATCATTTCGGTTATCGGCGTATTCATCTGATTTTCCTGCGACAGGAATCTTTCCTGCATCGGAAACGCTTCCTTCGGCAGGCGATAGGCGGTTTTTATCCAATAGCCTTCGAAGGGTTTGGCGATCGCGTCGATCGAAGTCAGATGCTTGACCCAGTAAGTCGCCGTCCACCCCGGCACGACCAGGCGGACCGGGAAACCATTCCAATGAGGCAAGGGTTCTCCGTTCATCTCGAACGCAATCAGGGTGTTTTCATCAAGCGCTTTCGCTATCGGCAGGCTTTTGGCGAAATCCGGCGTCTGGGCGATCATTCCCGAATCCGCCGCATCGAAGACGACCTCCACGGTGTCTTTTTTGAGCCCGGCCTGGTTCAGAACCTCCTTGAGCCTGACGCCTTTCCAGCGTGCATTGCCCATTGCGCCATACCCCCACTGAATGCCGTGAACATGGGGCCGAACCATGCCGCGACGATTTCCCGCGCATTGACAAACGGCGGCGATTTCGACCGATTCAAATCGGCTTTTGAGTTCCTCAATCGTAAATTCGAGCGGTTTTTCGACAGATTCACCGCCGATCCGCAGCTTCCAATCCTGCACATTCACATTCGGGATATTGGCCAGATGGTAGCGGACGAAGAAGGCGTCATTCGGAGTGAACGGCGTGTTGAAGTAAGTAACCGGCGTTTCGAAATTTGGCGGCCGAAAGGATCTTTTGATCAGCGCCTGCTTGCCGGGCAAGGCCTCCATAACCTCCGCCGGCAATTCGGGCAAGCCTTGCGAGGCGGTGCCGGATAGAGCGATGCGTGGAATTAAAGCGCCGCCGGCGCAGGCGGTAACTCCACCCGCAATGCGTTTGAGAAAGTCTCGTCTAGTGATCATAACATTCCCCTTATTGGCCCGGCTTGAAATGCCAGTTGCCTTGCCGCTATGCGGTTCTTACAGCTTAATATCAGTCACAACAGGATTGCCAAAGGTTTTATCCGCTTTTTTGGCTCCGCAACCCCTGTCCTTAATCTTTCCATCCGGATATAAGTCGACCTCAAAGGGTGGCGCTATGCTCCTTGGGCAGCTATCATCGTCTGGATGGGCATCCGGGATTTCGTCGAGAACTTCATGGTAAACGCTGGCAAAATGACTGTAATCCTGAGGAGTGGCGTCGTTTTTAATGGCTAGCACTCCCGGGCAATGGTAGGTTACGTTGTATACGACTGTGAAGTTCTGTTTCGGTTTCAGAATGATGGCGCCTTTTTTGAGCGTGCGGGCCGCATCCAAGACTATCGCAGCCGCTGCACAATTCTCTCCGTCGTCATCCACTCCATTCACATTCAGACGCACCAGGCCGGTGGCTATACCATCGCCTAAATCCGGAGTCGTGATGATTTCATTGTAAGGGCTACGGCTCTGGATTGTCACATTGACCGTTTTGGTGACGGCGCCAGTCCCCTTTACCGTTGCAGGCGCGGAGATTTTGACCACGGCAAGGTCGGCGACAGCTTGAATCAACCCAAAACCGGTGACGTAATCAAAGCCGGTGTCAAAGCCGCGAGTGCCCGGATCATTCATGTCGAGCGCACCGGCTTTCATCCATGCGTAGGTTTCGTCGGGCGTTAAGGTCGGATCCAGAGCCTTCAGCAGCGCGGCAACGCCGGTGGCATGCGCAGTTGAGGCAGAGGTGCCGAAGAAGTTAGGGGCGCTGCCTTCGTCCTTCGTATCAACTCCGAAAAAAGAGGTATCGACTCCATCCGGCGCCGCGACAGCGGGTTGGTCGCGAATCTCCGGTTCAACAAGACGACTTCCAGCCGTGTCAAAAAGAATGGGGGTGCCTCCGGCCGAAGAATAGCGCTCGATCAGCGGTTTTTTTACTCCGAACGTTGGGGTTTTCCGGTAGTCTACAGCGCCGACGCTGAGCCCTCCCCGTGAGTTGCTGTGTCCGAAGATGGTAGCACTATTGGTTTTGAATTGAGCGAATTTGGAGCCTATTCCAAAATTAACCATCTTCATTTTCCCCGGTTTAGGCCCGGACAAATGCGTTAGCCATATACCGACAGTGGCTTTTGGCCCGCTATTGATGATGCCTAACGCTTCGATAGGATCTCCATGCAAGTTGTCGTCATTGCTCCAAAAAAGAGGAGATTTGCAGGCTGGATACGTCACAATGATGTCCATATCGCTTGCCGAGCCTGGTGCTCCGCTGACCGAAAAGAATGGCTGGTCCCATTGAAAGTCCAAGATCAACTCCGCGCCTGACGGAATGGTGATCTTCTGACAGGTATTGACACCGCTACCCGGATTAAAATCGTGCATCTCCGAGCCATCGAAAAACTTTCCACTGGGACGGAATTCCGACTCGTACGCATTGCGATCCGCATTAAAGGCGGCACTGAAATAGGCCACGCCCATTGCTTTGACGACATCGACCGCCTGCGCGACGATACCGTCCTGGTAGAACGGCTCATCTAAGTAGACGATATCGTCAGTGATCACTTTCGCCCCCGCGTTGGCTAAGGCAATAATGCCTTTGGCAAAACCCGGCTGACTTTCGGGGCCGAAGGCGGTATGAAAAAACAAGCCGGCGCCCGGCGCGACATCATGGATCACCTCCATCAAGGCGCGCCCTTCATCAGTACCGTCCCTGTCTGCGGTTACGCACAGGTTGCTCCCGTTGCTGTCGGTCAAGTCACTCAATACTACGACGTTTGCAGGCAGTTCTCCGCTCGCAACACCCGCCGAAGCGCCGCCGAGACAGTTATAGCTGTCAGACAAGACACCCACGGTGACGCCGGTGCCGTCAACATCGAACGCTGAACGGGCGAGATTCGTCCGCATCGCAGCGTCCCCCTGGCTGGTCACGGCGCCGGCATTCGTAAGGGCATAGGCTGGGCGAGCGAACTGTAGGGAGGAAAGCTCTTTCAGAGCCGGAATAGCCGAAATCGGTAGGAGGCCCGAAAACATGTGCCCGAACACCGTGACCTTTTGTACGCCAAGGTTGTGCAGATCGGAGGCGAGCGCCTCGGGATCACCCGATGCGGCGGCGTGGATAAACAATGATCCTGCAGCGGTCCGCACCAATGGGTTGCGCGATTTAAAGGCCTTGGCGGAAGCCCCCTTAACACTTGCCCGCTGGAGATAAGCCTGATATTCGGAGTGCAAGACCCAAAGGTCTCCCCCGATCTTAGCTAAGACTTGTTTCGAGGGCAATTTGCCGGACAGCGAGTTCTGCAATCCCGCTAACTCAGTCAATCCAAGACTGCCTCCTGCGGCCTGGGCTTGAAAGGTTGTGACCGCTAAAATTATAAGCAGCAAGCTCTTTACTATATTATTCATGATGCCACACGCATTGCTAGGGTTAGCTTGTAGCCATATTTGCCTGGCTAGATTTACTACTTTTTTTCATTTTTTGATCATTGTTATTTGGCAAATAACGCTTATTGATTCGTTAACTGCTTGAGAACTGCCATGGCATACCAATAAGCAACCGCCTCAGATCATTGGGTAAGCTCATTTTCTTATTATTTGCTTAACGCTAACATTGGTAGTAATACCTAAGGAGACTCTGAATAAAATTCGTGAGGCAGGTTTGCCGCATTCAAATTGAGGGATGATTCGGATGAAACAAGTCAGCTTTGCAGCATTGGCCTATGGAGCCAAATTACCGGGAAAACTTTCTGTCGGAAATGGAATGGGTGATTTCTTGGAAGAGACTGTTTTTTCTTGTTCCCACGGACTCTCACACGCCGCGGGGAGACGGGAAACCGTTAACCGTAAGTCGAAAAAAAAGGCATCCGAAGATGCCTTTTTCAACCCGCTTAATCGTAGCTGTAATGCTTGCGCAATGGCTTGACGACTTCCCAATGGCTGTTCAGGCCTTCCGGGAAAACCACCAGGTCGCCCGGCAGGATGCGCACCGGCTCGCCGCCTTCCGGCGTGACCAGAATTTCGCCTTCCAGAATATACGCGGTTTCGGTCTCGTCGAAGTCGATCGGGAACTGGGAGACTTCTTTTTCCCAAATCGCCCAATCCGCAACGCCCAGTTCTTGCAGGCGTTCTTCGCTCGGGTTATGTTCAATCGTGATTTGCGGCATGTGTGTCCTAAATTAATAAAGATTTATCGGAAGCCAATTTTAGCATTTTTCCCGTCTTCCCGTTTCCGCGGTCTCCGTGGAAATGCCGTTCGGACGCGCCGCGTCACGTCCCGCAGCGCGGGTTGGCTAGATTCTCACGCGGCGCATCGGAACCCGAAACTACTTTTTCGCCAACAATTTTTCAACGACATCCGGCTTATTCGCGCTATACAAGGAATAAGCATTGAACACCATCTGATGCGCCCGCCCAAGCTTTTCCTTGGTAAAATCGATCGCGAATTTCTCCGTCAACTGCTTGCCGTCCCAGGTATAGCCTTTCAAAAACTGCTCGTTGTCCGCGCCTTTCTTGTCCCAGTTCGCCAAGAGCGATGAGGTAAAGTACACGCGCTTGCCGTCCCAGCTCGACGACACCATGTTCACCTGCGCGCCGATCTTTTGCTCGAAAACCTGTTTCGGCTTGAACGGATCGCTGATGTCGAACGCGCGCGTCTTGCCGTCCATGAAGGTGTTGACCCAGAGCGTCTTGTCGTCGCTCGAAATCGAGATGTCGACCGGCAGCGGCACCTTGGCCGGATCGCCGACATCGGCGACTTCCTTCGCCTGCCATTCGCCCTTGTCGTCCTCGAAGATCAGCCAGATTTTGGAGGTCAGCGCGGTGCTGGTAAAGCAGTAGTTGTGATTCTCGCCCCAGGCGCAGCGGATTTCGAGCGGCGCGCCCGGCACGTCGAAGATTTTCTTCGGCTGCTTGCTGTGCAGGTTCCACTGCACGACCGTATTGCCGAAGCGTTTCATCGCTTCCGGATCGTTCAGCATCTTGCCGAAATCCATCATGTAATTCGACCAGCCGGTAAACGACGAGGTCAGCATCAGGTTGCGCCGCGGCAGCACGCGCAGGTCGTAGCCGTAGCCGTCCGCGTATTTGCCGGTCTTGACCGCGGCTTGAAGATCGCTGTCGGTCGGCGTCCAGTGCGTGGTGACGTAATCGCCGTCATTGGTGTACTCGACGATGCCGGTGCGGCCGCCGTGGTCCTTGTTGTTCGACAGGCCGGTAATGATCATCCGGCCCGGCAGCGCATAGGTGGTATGGGGGCCGACCACGCCGCCGCTCTTGGCGACGAAATCGGTGATCGTCTTGACCAGCTTCGGCTTGGCAGGGTCCGTGTGCACGTCAAAGATGAACATCTTGCTGGTGTCGAGCGATGCGGCCCATAAAAACTGGCGGTCATCGGTAAAGCCGGAGTGATGCGCCTCGTTGCGGCCGCCGACCGACAGCGTGCTGACGACCTTGCCGTAATTCGGCGATTTCGGATTCACATCGACCGTGACCAATTTGTCCTGTTCGTCGCCGACGCCTTCCGCGCCCAATGTCCAGACATAGATGAAATCTTCCTGGCCGACGATCTTGGCCATGTACGGCGACTGGCAGGTTTCATCGGCAATGACGCCTTGACTGCCAAGACCCGCCAGGGCAAGGGTGGATGCCGCAAAGGCGCAAGCCCGAACCAGGGCGCGCAGCGGGTGTTTATGCTTTTTCATGACTGGCCTCTTTTGTATTTATTATGAATGGCTTTCGGCGGTAGTCGGATCGATGATCGTCTTGACCTCGGAAATCCGATTCGCCGGAAAGCCGCCTTTCTCGGCATGTTCCTTGATGCTGGCCTCGTCGGGTGCGATATACACGCAATAGACCTTGTCGCCGGTTACATAGCTTTGCAGCCACTGGATTTTTGGCCCCATCGCCTGCAGCACGCTGCACGACTTTTGCGAGATGCCTTGCAGTTGCTCGACCGTTAAGGCGCCGGCGTTCGGAATGTCGCGTTCGATGATGTATTTTGGCATTGCAATTCTCCTCTTGGTTGGGGATGACCGGCTGTTTGACGCCGGGAAGATCAGGTCTTGAAATAATCGCCGAGCAAATCGTTGCAGCACTGCTTCAGCGGCTCGGATGACTGTTCAATTTTCATGCGCAATAAAGCGCCCTGCCAGGCATTGACCAACAGATCGGCCATCGCTTCGGCTGGTTTATCGGTTCTGACCGTGCCCTGCCGCTGCGCGGTCAACAGCCCTTGCATCAACAAATCACGGTAGCGGCGCACGGCCTCTTGCAGCGACGCCCGGCACAGGTCGCTGGTGTCGCCGACCTCGCCCATCAGATTGCCGAGCAGGCAGCCGCCTTGGAAATTACCTTGCTCAAGCGCGGCGATCAGTTCGTCGAAATAACGCTTGATCGCGGCCAGCGCATCGCCATCCTGGTTTTGCAAATGGCCGTCCAGCTGCCGGATGAACGGCTCGATGTAGTGTTGGATCACTTCGGCCGCGAAACGCTCCTTGCTGCCGAAATAATTGTAAAAAGACCCCTTCGGAATCTGCACCGCATCGAGAATCTCCTTCAGCCCGGTGCCGTGATACCCCTGCTGCATCAGCAAGGCCACACCCTGGCTTAGCAGATTCTCGCGGTTGAACTGCTTTTGCGATTTAGTGCCCATGTGAAAAATAATACGACCGGTCGTCTTAGGTTGTCAAGAAAAAACGCGCCGCGCAAGGCTTGGCCTTCCCTGCGCCTTTCCCCACTCCCCCGCTTCGCATTACAATACCCTCAACTTAATTCACGACATCAAGCCTTTATGGAAAAAATCAAAGTTCTGTTCGTCTGCATGGGCAACATCTGCCGCTCGCCGACTGCGGAAGGCGTGTTCACCAAACTGGTGAATGACCGCAAGCTGGCGCCGCATTTCCAGATCGACTCGGCCGGCACCCATGCCTATCACGTCGGCAATGCGCCGGACCTGCGCGCGGAAAAGGCGGCCGGCGAACGCGGCGTCGACATTTCGCATTTGCGCGCCCGCAAGGTCGTGCTCGGGGATTTCGAAGATTTCGATTACATATTGGCGATGGACGACGAAAATTACGCGATCCTGTTTTCGGCTTGCCCGGCTTCACATCGGCATAAAATCAACTATTTCCTCGACTATGCGCCGCATCTCGGTAAACGCGAAGTGCCGGACCCTTATTACGGCGGCGCCTACGGTTTCGAGCGGGTGCTGGACATGGTCGAAGAAGCTTCCGAAGGCTTTTTGAACGCTTTGCTCGAAACGGGCAAAATCAAAGCAATGGCTAAATCCTAGGAGAACGTGATGGCGATCATCTCAAATACTGTCAACTACGTGGACGGCGATACCGTACTGGAAGCCTTTTTCGCCTACGACGACGCGATCGTAGGCCGCCGGCCGGCCGTGCTGATTAATCACACCTGGGGCGGGCGCGACGACTTTGTCGCAAACAAGGCGATCAAGCTAGCGGAACTCGGCTATGTCGGCTTTGCGCTCGACATGTACGGCAAAGGCGTGCTGGGCTCCGGCCCCGAGGAAAACGCCAAATTGATGCAGCCGTTCATCGACGACCGCGCGCTGCTGCAAAGAAGAATCGGCGCGGCGCTGGCCACGGTCAAACTGCTGCCCTGGGTCGATGACAAAAAATGCGCCGCGATCGGCTTCTGCTTCGGCGGCCTGTGCGTGCTCGATCTGGCCCGCACCGGCGTGGACATCAAGGGCGTGGTCAGTTTCCACGGTATCCTGGCCGCGCCCGGCAATACCGAAGGCAAGCCGATCAAGGCGAAAGTGCTGGCCCTGCACGGCCACGACGACCCGCTGGGGCCGCCGGAACAAGTGCTCGCCTTCGCGCAGGAAATGACGAAGGCCGGCGCGGACTGGCAGGTGCACGTCTACGGCAACACGATGCACGCGTTCACGAATCCGATCGCGAATAATCCGGGCGTCGGCAATGTCTATCAGGCCGATGCGGATCGACGTTCGTGGATTGCGATGAAGAATTTCTTGGAGGAAATTTTGGGTTAATCCGAAGAGGTTGATGATCTGCTCCGACCGCCGCGCGACTGTCCCGTTTAACGCCAGCGGGAAAAATCGATTGGCAAGCATGCCAACCACTGCAATCAGTTACCACCGAATGCCTAAAATTACTGCGAAATAGCTCACAATTTCATCTAAAACATTTTCGTAACTCATTATGCCAGCCCACCACAAAATCAATAATTTTTTGTTTTATTTCATAATGTTATAAACACAAAACCGCAAAAAAGAAGCACAGCACATCTAAATTAATCATCGTGATGTTCTTAATTAGCACGCCCCCTCGAGACAATTTAACTCCTTTTTAAGATCCTATCCCTTACAATCCAGTCATCAGCCAACAAGGTTACTGGCTGAAAAACGTCATAGAATTACAATAACTTAGAATAATCTTAATCGATTGGAGAAAACCATGCTGTCTCAACATAAGATGAGTTTGCTAGCCACCGTCATTTTAGCTTCTTCCGCTGTCGGCACAGCTTCTGCTGCCGACCTCGCCGCCAACGCCACAGTTACCGCGTCCGTGGCACCCGCGGTGACAGTACCGGCCGTCCCCCTTGTCCCTAACCTGATCGAAAATGTAAACGGCGCAGTAAATACCCTTGTTCCTACCGTAGCGAACAATGCCAACAACGCCATCAATACTCTCGTACCTACCGTTGTCAACGGGGCAAACGGACAAGTGGCTGGCGTTTTTGCCGTTACTGAAGACGTCACCCTCTCTGCGGGCGGCACGGTTCACAATGTTCTGGCTACCGTTAACGGCGCACTGATCAATCCAGTCGGCACTGTTGGCGTCGTCGCAGGCAACATTCCACTGCTTGGCAGCAATGTTCTCGGCCTAGTCGGTGGCGTTCAGGGGGTCGTTGGACAGACCGGCCTTATCGGCAAACTTTCGACTCTGACTGCAAACATTCTTGGTAATACACTCGGCACTGTAGCTGGAAGCCAAGGCCTGGTAGGGAACCTTCTCGGCAATACCCTCGGCACTGTGACTGGCAGCCAAGGCCTGGTAGGCAACCTTCTCGGCAACACGCTCGGCACTGTGGCTGGCAGCCAAGGCCTGGTAGGAAACCTTCTCGGCAACACACTCGGCACTGTGGCTGGCAGCCAAGGCCTGGTAGGCAACCTGCTCGGCAATACGCTTGGCCCTGTTGTCGGCGGTCAAGGTCTGGCAGGAAACCTGCTTGGCAATACGCTTGGCGCGGTTGCCAGCGTACCTGGCTCGCTCCAGTAAATACTGGTTACCTGTCAATTCGCTTTTGGCGCAGCGCAAGGCTTCTTGTGCTGCGCCTCTCAGGCCCGACCGGGTCAAATGCTGCCATACCCGCCTGGATCAGGCCTCCTCCCCCGAGCTCGCAAGAGTTCAAATCCATTCATTCTCCCCTTTACCCTTGAACTCGTGGTTGCACAAACCGTCGAGCTTGCCGGATCGATTGAGGATTAAGCCAAACCCTACATGACTCCGTATTTTAGCTCCTCTCTTTTACCCCCATCTTTGAGCCGCCCCTTCGCTGATTTTTGACGATCTTAGCGAATACATTCTAACCTTTGCATTTATTCCATTCAAAGCTACATTTACCTCAGCGAACATCAAAACCTTCATTTCAATCCAGCTTCAAAATATGCCTAACCCAAGCACCGCTTTTCCGCTCAAAGTTGAAAAAACCGACTACAGAATTTTGTTGATAGATCTCGAAAATTGCCCCAATCAGATTCGGCAATTGATGAATAATTTGGAGCAATATGCACAGATTGTGGTCTGTTATGCGCAAAGCGGAACCAAAATTCCGTTGGACTGGATCATTCCGCTGACAACCGTCGTCAATCAAAACCGCTTGAAAATCGTCAAAATGCCGAATGGCGGCAAGAATGCGGCAGATTTTGGCATTGCCTTCTGGGCCGGGCTTTTGATGGCGCAAACGAATAACGATGCGCATTTCGATATCGTGTCGGACGATGCCGATCTGGATCATGTCGTCAGTTTACTGAATGATCAGCAACGCAGTGCGAAAAGAATCCGCACCCAAAAGCAAAACGATGCAGCCCCCATCGCCAAGAATCCGCCGACATCTGCACAGGAATACTGCATACATCTGGATACGCATCAAAAGAACCGCCCGGTTAAAAAAGAAACCTTACTTAACCACATCAAAAGCAAATTCAACGGCGCGGGAATCGATGCGGAAAAACTATTCGAAGAACTGAGCCGGCAAGGCGCCATCAAGCTCGTCGACAATAAAATCAGCTATAACCAGAAGAAAATCACCGAGCTGGCGAAACAGCCCGCTTGAATGAACCGCCTTTTTGTTTTGGGACGCTTCACAGCCGACCCGGCTTTGGATTATTATTTAGCCAGATTATTAACAATACAGGCCAGCGCATTGAAATCTCTGATTAAAATTAATAGGCCGACTATGTTTTCACGGCTGGCGCTGGCGGCGGCCATCGCCCTCTTGGCCGGCTGTTCGAGCGCGCCGAAAATGACGCCCGTACAGCCGCAGCCCATGCGAACCAACCTGCCTCCGGTCACCCATTATGCGTTGAGCCTGGTCGGCGCGCCTTACCGCTACGGCTCGGCATCGCGGGAGGAGGGCTTCGATTGCAGCGGCTTCGTGCGGCACGTCTATCAGCGCCAGGGCATCCTGTTGCCGCGCACGGCGTGGGAAATGGCCGGCGCCCTGCCCCGCGCAGATGACTTGCGCTCGGGCGATCTGGTGTTTTTCAACACCGGCGGGGGCGCGTTTTCGCATGTCGGCCTGTTCGTCAACGGCGACCGCTTCGTGCACGCCTCCAGCAGCCGGACCGGCAAGGTGATGGTTTCGAGCCTGAACAATCCCTACTGGCGCAAGCATTTTGTCGGCGTGCGCAGGCCGCTTGCCGGTTTGCATTGAAAGCCCCATTCAACACAGTTCGAACAGGCCAGCGCCCGGAACGCGAAAGCGTCAATTAAACGGACAGGGTATCCATCAGATCGATCATAAATTCCATTTCTTCGTCATCGACCTTTTCCCAAGACGTGAACCCCAGGCTTTCCAGAACGCCGGCGCCTTTCTCGTCGCTCGCCATTCCGGTCAGACATTGTTGAAACTGCTCGCGCTTGTCGAGCAATCCGGGGCCGATCATCAATGAATGATGAATCACGCTGATCTGGCTGCGCACCAATATTTTGAGCTGCTTTTTGATCATCTCGGAGAGATCGTCGTAGGCTTCGGCCAGGAAGATGCCGACATCCGCATCACCGCGCAGCAAATGCTTGGCGACCTGCACATAGGTGTCGCACGACAGGCTTTGCATGTTTTTCGCATCCAGATCACCCGGTTCGAGCATGATCATGCCCATCATTTTGACATCCGGATCATCGGTAAACGCCAGTTTGACGCCCGGCGTCAATTCCGCCACATCATCGACCGGATTGGCCGCGCCGACCGCGATGATCGCCTCGTCGGACACGCCGACCGGCTTGACCAGCGGCAGAAAACCTTTTTCCCTGACCAGCATCGCCGCATCATACGGGTTGGCATAAATCAGGTTGACCTTGTTTTGCGCGATCGCCTCGCGTTGCGCAGTGAAATCATTGTACATTTCCAGGTGAATCGGCTCGCCGGTCTGCTTCTGTAGCCAGGTATTGAAGATATACCAGCCGGACAAATGATCGGGCGTAAAATCGGGACTAACGGTAAACAGAAAGGACATGAAGTTTCCTGATCAAAATAATGTCGGATAGAGCTTGCGGCATTCTTCCACCTTCGTGCGGGAAGGTTTCCGGCGCACCGAGGTATAACCGACGACCACGCCTTTGCGGATATTCGGAATCACGGTCGCCTTGACCCAATAATAGCCGCCGTCCTTGCGCAGGTTTTTGACGAAACCCTGCCATTTTTCGCCCCTTTTGACCGTATCCCACAAGTCCTTGAAGGCGGCGGACGGCATGTCGGGGTGCCGCAATATCGAATGCGGCGCCCCGATCAATTCCGCTTCGGTATAGCCGGACATTTCGATAAAAGACTGATTCACATGCGTGATGACGCCGTTCGGATCGGTCGTCGAAACGATCAGCTTGCCGTCCGGATAAGGGGTTTCGATCTCGGTATATAAGACTTTACGTTGCATGCCGCCGAACAAATTCAGCGCGGCCTCCTTAAATTCGCCGACAATATCTTCCGGCTTCATATCATTGATCATGTTGTTTCCCAACCACGACTTTTATTTGAAAAATTGGCGATAGCAAGCGCCAGACTTCCGCACCCTTTACGCGCCGCGCGGCAGCCGACTTTGCATCAAGCTCCTCATATTCCATAGTAACTATATGGTTATAGGCTGATTGATACGGCAAGTATAGCAGCCGATAAAAATTTAGCTGCCGCCGCACAAATTTTTTCAAGCCGCCCCTGCGACCTGAAAAGCCCCACGGCCGTCTTGACATTGGCGCCGAACTCGGCTAACTTCGACGCCATGATGCAAGACGGAGTCCAGAACATTATGAAACCTCTATATGGCGCTATTTTTGTTATGTCATTGGCGATCAGCACGCCCCTCCGCGCCGATGAGACCGAAGATGATAACTATTATCCGTCGCCCGCAATGAATCAATACGACACCCCATCTGCAACAAATCAATCGGCTACCCCTTACTACACGCCGCCCGCAACAAATCGATCAGTAGCCCCCGACTACGCGCCGCCCGCGGCGAATCAAAACGCTGCGCCCTACTACACGCCGCCCGCGACAAATCAGTTCTACGGCCCCTACTACGCGCCGACCCAACGCTATTTACCGCCTCCGCCGCCCAATTACGTGCCGCGTCCTTTCAAGGCAGACCCGGCTTTTACGCTGCTGGACATCCTGATTTACCGTCCGGTCGGTCTGGCCGCGACCATCGCCGGCGCGGGACTGGTCGTGGGCCTGTCGCCATTAATCGGGCTGGCGTCCATACCCAGGCCGCATGATGCGTTTCCGCAAGCGTTTGACATTCTGGTCAACGCTCCGGCCGAGTATACTTTTATCAGACCGTTGGGCGAGAGGTCGCTCCCTTTCCCTTATCTGCCCCATTACTGACACTCGGCACAGAGTTTTTCCGACAACGCCGCCGACCGGGTTTTGGAAATCCGGCCGCAGGTTTATTGAAGCCGTGAAGCTGACTTGAAAGGATGGGGCTGTAAACCTCGTCCCGTTTCCCGCGTCATTTGCCAACCGATTCTAAGTCACCCCGGCTCCTTTTCCCGAACAACCGCAAGCCTCCGATGTCACACCGTTTATCCCTCCCTCCCGCGATAGCATTGATGGGCCCCACCGCTTCGGGAAAATCCGCGCTCGCCGTGCAGCTGGCATCCGCGCTCGACGGCGAAATCATCAGCGTCGATTCGGCGCTGGTATTCCGAGGCATGGACATCGGCACCGCCAAGCCGAGCCTGGAAGAGCGGGGCGGCATTCCGCACCATCTGATCGACATTCTCGATCCGGCCGAAGCCTTTTCGACCGGCCAATTCAGAACGCAGGCGCTGAACCTGATCGACGCCATCAGCCGGCGGGGAAAACTGCCGATATTGGCCGGCGGCACGATGTTGTATTTCAATGCCTTGACCCAAGGTCTCGCAACCTTGCCGGAAGCCGTTCCGGACATCCGGGCCCGGCTTGACCATGACCTGCACCAACTCGGCTCGGCCGCCCTGCATCAACGCCTGCAAGCGGTCGACCCGGAGGCCGCCGCCAGGATTCATCCGAACGACCCGCAGCGCATCCAGCGCGCGCTGGAGGTTTTCGAAATCAGCGGCAGGCCGTTGTCGTCCTTTTTCGGCGGAACGCAGGAGCCGGCGCTGCCCTGCCGCCTGATCAAGCTGATCATCGCACCGGAAGAGCGAGCCACGCTGCATCTGATCATCGCCGAGCGCTTCCGTCAAATGCTCAAAGACGACCTGATCGAGGAAGTCGACGCGCTGTACCGGCGCGGCGATCTGAGCGAAAAAACGCCGGCTATCCGCGCAGTCGGCTACCGCCAGGTCTGGGCCTATCTGGCCGGCGAATACGACTATGACACGATGACCGAAAGAGGCATCATCGCGACCCGGCAACTGGCCAAACGCCAGTTTACCTGGCTGCGCAGGGAAACCGACGCGCTACGCTATCACACCGGCCAATCCGGCCTGCTGCGGCAGGCATTGGCCGATATTCAGCGCCAACTCGCCTGAGCGCCGCACGCTTTTACCGTATTTTTAAATGACTCGGAGCGCATCTTGCTCTAGGATATTCGGACATTTGCCGTTTGTTTAACTTCATGATTCTGGAAACGATCGTTACCACCCAACACCCCGAAGGACGCCCCCACATCGCGCCGATGGGCATTCATAGCCACGGCGAAGAGCTGGTCATCCTGCCTTTTCACCCTTCCGCCACGCTCGACAATCTGGCCGCGACCCGAACCGCGGTGATCAACTACTGCGACGACGTGCGCGTGTTTGCGGGCTGTCTGACCGGACGGCGCGACTGGCCGCTCAAACCGGCCGAAAAGATTGCCGGCCATGTGCTGGCTTCGGCACTCGCGCATAGCGAAGTCGAAGTCGTGCGGATTGAAGAAGACCCGCTCCGGCCGAAATTTTTCTGCCGCCCGCTGCATGAGGTCAATCACGCGCCGTTCAAGGGCTTCAACCGTGCCCAATATTCGGTGCTCGAAGCCGCGATTCTGGTCAGCCGGCTGAGCAGGCTGCCGATCGAGCGGATTGACCGGGAGTTGGCCTATTTGCGCATCGGCATCGAAAAAACCGCAGGCCCCAGGGAACTGGAAGCCTGGGGCTGGCTGATCGCGCATATCGAAGCGTTTAAGAAAGGAGAGCAGGCATGACCCGGATGCTGGCCAGCGTGAACAGCCTAGAGGAAGCCCAACTGGTCTATCAGGCGGGTGCCGACATCATCGACCTGAAGCAGCCGGCCGAGGGCGCGCTCGGCGCGCTGCCGCTGGAAGACGTCGCGCAGATCCGCGCCTGGTGCGCGGGAAAAGTCCCGGTCAGCGCCACGGTCGGCGATCTGCCGATGCAGCCTCAGTTGATCGGCGCTGCGGTGCAGGCAATGGCCGCAACCGGCGTCGATTACATCAAGATCGGCTTTTTTCCGGGCGGCGACTGGCGCGGCGTCGTACAGAAATTAGCCGAATTGACGCAAAAACACTATGCCTTGATTGCGGTATTGTTTGCGGATACGCAGCCCGATCCGGCTTTCGTCCTGACCCTGCATCAGGCCGGCTTTAAAGGCGTGATGCTGGATACGATGGACAAAAGCCGAGGCTCCTTGACGCAGGTCATGCAGGCCACAGAAATCGAACGCTTCGTCGATGCGGCCAAAAGCCACAATATGCTCTGCGGCCTGGCCGGTTCGCTGCGGTTGAATGACATCTCTGCCCTGCTGCGTTATCAGCCGGATTATCTCGGCTTCAGAGGCGCGTTATGCCTTCAGCACACACGAACAGCGAGTGTAGACCCCGAAGCCGTGGCGCGCATCAAGCAGGCGCTAAAAACCCGCATAGCGATAGAGACGGCTTGAGCGGCCGGCAATAACAAAGCGGAAGAGTGGCTAACCCGCCCGCCCCCCAGGATTGGGGTCACTAATAGCTCCCGAAATAAACTAAAGCGAAGTGGGAGCGGCTTGCAACCGCGACTCAAGGCCGCGTTCGCAGGTCTGTCCCCACCCCGATCGCGCTTAAAAAGCGCTTCCACATGGAGTGCATCCAATCAGGGAAAGCATTTGTATGCCGATCCTTAGTTTCCGATATTCCGCCCGAGCACAGTAGGCTTACTCACGGACGGCAGGTCACTGAACAAAATAACCCGGTTGCGGCCGGCCATCTTCGCGCGGTACATGGTCTGGTCGGCCGCCTCGATCAGATCGGTGTAATGCCCGAAATTCGGCTGATACAGCGCCACGCCGATGCTGACCGTCAGCTCCAGCTGTTGAAACCTGGGCTTCAAATCATCGCCGCGCCGCGCGATTTCGAGGCGGATGCGCTCGGCGTAAGCCCGCACGTCATCCTCGTCGGTATTCATCAGCACAAACAAAAACTCCTCGCCACCAAAACGCCCAATCAGATCGCCCGGCCGAGTCAAGCGCTTCAGCATGTCCGCGACCAGGCGGATGATTTCATCGCCTTTCTGATGCCCGCACTGGTCGTTGAACAACTTGAAACGGTCGATATCGACAAAACCCAACGCGATGCCTTTCAGTTCGTGCGCGGGCCGTTGAAAAAGTTGGTTCAACGAACACTCGAGCATCCGCCGGTTATAGAGCTGCGTCAGCGAATCCAGCTGCGCCTGCTGCCGCTGCATTTCGTAATGTTTCGCATTCATCAACGCGATGCCTAATTGCTCGGCCACCGCAACGATCTCTTCGAGGATACGCCCTGCCATCGATTTTTGCTTGATCGCGTAATCCGCGTAAATCATGCCGGCCAAACAGCGGTGACGCAGCACCGGCACCGCGATAAATTCGGCGGTATTGAATTTTTTGAGCAGTGGATTTTTCGGTTCGAGCGCGGCATCGATCAGCACCGCTTTCTTTTCGCGCAAACAGTCCAATAACATGCCGGATAGACAGCCGATATCGATTTCCAATGCCCTTTCGTGAATTTCAGGATAAGCATGCGAGGCGGCCAGACTACGGCGCTGCGGATTGACGCTAAACAAGATCACGCGGTCGAATTCAAAATCGTGCTTGATCGTCTCCAAGGTCCAGGGTACAAAATACGCAGGGTCCAGACTCTGATGCGGCGCGGTGAGACTGGCCGAAATATTGCGCGAGGTGGCGCCGGGCTCGCCCGGGTGATGCTGAACTCGGCTCATCGTGATGCTCGCCTGCAACAGCCTTGCCCTCAGACGGTTGACATCTGGAAACGCGATACTATAGAACTCCTGCGCCGCCTGCATCGCTTTATCGGTTTCTTGCAGCAGACTCTCCAGCTCCAACGCCTCGATCGGCAGCAGTTCAAATACCTGCGGCGACAATTGCGGCGGGCCTGCATGGCTGATCGAGGAAATTCCCTGCAACCAGGCCGTATAATTCGCAAACGCGACGATCGCGATTTCGGCACGGTACGGATAATAGGGCGAACCGGGGTCGGGCAGCACATGATGACACGCGGCAACCGCCACAATCGGCGCAGGCAGTTGCCATTGCAGGCACAACACCTGCCCCATTTCGACATGGGTCATGCCGAAGAAATGCCTTTCTTCCTGAAGCAACGGATGCACGCTATTAGGCAAGGAAGCGATAAATTGGCTGTAAGTCATTTTGCCGTGGGTTTCCAGCGCCAGTTTGCCGATGTCATGCAGCAAACCCGCCGTATAAACCATTTCAGGATCGGCAAGTTTTAATGCGATCGCGATTCTTCGGCTCAATTCGGCGACAAACAGGCAATGTTGCCAAAAGAATAAAAAATCGAATTCACCGGACTCGCGCCGAATCATGCGGCTGAACAGCAACATGGCCAAAGCCATCCGGCGAACTTCGTCGACACCTAAAAGATGCACCGCGCGCCGAATCGAAGTCACCTTGTTCGGCAGGCAATAGGCGGCGGAATTGACTGTTTGCAGCACCTTGATCGCCAGCGCCGGATCGGTTTCGATGATTTTCGCCAACGCGTCGATACGCACATTCTCATCGCGGGTCAAATTGACCAATTTGACCGCGATCGCCGGCATTAGCTGCAAATTCAGCGATTCGCTCTTTAAGATCGCTTGCGCTGCCGTTTTGATGCGGTCTAACTCGTCGCTTTCTGCGCCAGCCATGATCAGTCTACCTTCAGCCTTCACCTCGCCGCCTCACTCATTAGTTTGATCAAACAACGACTTTTTCCCGCCATGGGTTACAAAAACTTAAAACTCACCTCTCTCTGGACATTTACTGAGACCACAGCCCCTTAAAAACGTTTAAGGAAATCTAAATAAAAATATAGACCTCAAGAAAGATGCCTCATAGCGAATCCCGTCGAATTTATTGATAGCGTTCACGCGGCTTTCCTTCCCGCCCAAAATTAGCGAAGGAGCTTAATCGAAGATCAACATTCCCTATACCCGGATGGCAGAACCCAGCCTTTTTCCGCCGGCTCCGGGAGCTAGTACTTGTTCTCATCGAGTCAGTCTTGTTAGAATGGCCCCACTGTCCCCGTAGCATAAGCTGGATAATGCACCTTCCTCCTAAGAAGGCGACTGGGTGTTCGAATCACCCCGGGGACGCCAGCCTTAGCCGGCGATTCCGCCGAACCCTCTGAATCTCCGGCCGTCCGGTCTTTTTTGACTTTAACAAAACATCGCCTTGCTATTTATGCGATAATTTTCCCCCTTAAATTTTCGATCGGACCGGGTGCGTTGATCGCAGACCGTTTTTTATCTTTAGGAGTACAACATGGCAGCACTGGTTGGCATCATAATGGGCTCGACCTCTGACTGGGAAACGATGCGCTATGCCGCGGAAACGCTGCAGGAGCTGGGCATTCCACACGAAGTCGAGGTAGTCTCGGCGCACAGAACGCCGGACAAACTGTTCCATTATGCTGAAACCGCCGAGTCCAAGGGCCTGGAGGTAATTATCGCGGGCGCGGGCGGGGCGGCGCATTTGCCGGGCATGACCGCCGCGAAAACTACGGTGCCGGTGCTGGGCGTGCCGGTGCAGTCGAAAACGCTGAATGGTCTCGATTCGTTGCTGTCGATCGTGCAAATGCCGGCCGGCATTCCGGTCGGCACCCTGGCGATCGGCAAGGCCGGCGCGATCAATGCCGCCCTGCTGGCCGCCTCGATCGTCGGCAACAAACATGAGTCCTACCGCGCCGCCTTGAACGACTACCGGCAAAAGCAGACCGAATCGGTACTGGCCGGCGCCGACCCGCGCGGCACCGGCGAAGGCGGGCTCGTATGAGAGTCGGCGTACTCGGCGCGGGCCAACTGGCCCGCATGATCGCGCTGGCGGGTTATCCGCTGGGCGTCGACTTCATCTTTCTCGATCCTGCGCAGGATGCCTGCGCGAACAAGCTCGGCACGCATCTGCACGGCGCTTATGACGACCCTGACTTGCTCGCCCAGCTGGCCGAAGCGTCCGACGTGGTCACTTACGAATTCGAAAACGTGCCGGCCGATGTCGCGCACTTCCTGGCGACCCATACCGAAGTGCATCCGTCTCCAAATGCGCTTGCTGTCGCGCAGGACCGTCTGGTCGAAAAAAATTATTTCCATTCGATCGGCATTCCGACACCCGATTTCGCGCCGATCGACAGCCTGGCCGATTTGACCCAAGCGATGGAAACCATCGGCTGGCCGGCGATCGTCAAAAGCCGCCGGATGGGTTATGACGGCAAAGGGCAAGCCTTCATCAGGACGCCTGACGATTTGCTGCAAGCCTGGGAAGCAATGGCCGGTGTCCCGGCGGTCGTCGAAGCGTTCGTGCCGTTCGACCGCGAAGTCTCGATCATCGCGGCGCGCAACCCGCAAGGCGAAATCGCGTTTTATCCGCTGTCCGAAAATCTGCATAAAGGCGGCATCCTGCGCGTGTCCGAATGCCTGGACGGCGATCCGATGCAGCAGCAGGCGGAAGACTATGTCACCCGCCTCCTCGAAGCGCTCGATTATGTCGGCGTGCTGGCGCTCGAACTGTTCCAGGTGAACGGCCGCTTGGTCGCGAATGAATTTGCGCCGCGGGTGCATAATTCCGGGCATTGGACGATCGAAGGCGCGGAAACCAGCCAGTTCGAAAATCATTTGCGCGCGATCCTGTCGCTGCCGTTGGGTTCGACAAAGCCCGTTGGCCATGCCGCGATGGTCAATTTCATCGGCGGCCTGCCGGAAACGGCCGAGGTGCTCGCGATCGAGCATGCGCACCTGCACCTGTATGACAAGGCGCCGCGCAAAGGCCGCAAGATCGCGCATGCGACGCTGCGGGCGGAATCGCACGAGCAATTGTCGGCCAAACTGAAAACACTCAGCGCCCTGGCGGACCGTGTCGACGATTCATGAAGCCGGCCTGCGCACAAAGTCGATTTTAACCGCCGAAAGCCATCACGCCCGGCGTCAAACGTAGACATCATCATTGAATAGGAGATTTCGGTTGTGACCCCAATACAGGATATCGCCAGCCCGATGACGCGGACCGAAAAACGCGCCACCTGGTCGCTGGCCAGCATTTACGCCTTCCGGATGCTCGGCCTGTTTTTGATCATGCCCGTCCTGTCCCTATTTTCCGAACAGATCGACGAGGCCACTCCCGCGTTGATCGGCCTGGCGATCGGCATTTACGGGATCATGCAATCGCTTCTGCAAATTCCGTTCGGCCTGATCTCCGACCGCCTCGGCCGCAAGAAAGTCATCGTCACCGGCCTGCTGCTGTTTTTTGCCGGCAGCGTGGTCGCCGCGCTCTCGACGAACATCTACGGCATCATCATAGGCCGGGCGATTCAAGGCTCCGGCGCGGTCGCTGGACCGGTGATGGCGCTGGTCGCCGACCTGACCCAGGAAGTGCACCGCACCAAGGCGATGGCCCTGATCGGCGCCAGCATCGGCGTCTCCTTCGGCGTCGCGATCACCACAGGCCCGCTGATTGCCTCCTACATCGGCATACACGGTATTTTCTGGCTGATTTCGGCGCTGGCCTTGGTGGCGATCCTGATCATCCTGCTGCTCGTGCCGAATCCAAGGCAGCCGAAAAAGCATCGCGAAGCGGAGGTGGTCCCCGGCCATTTCAGCGACGCGCTAACCAACGTCGAACTGTTAAGGCTCAACTACGGCATTTTTATCCTGCATCTTGTGATGACCGCAAGCTTCGTAGTCGTGCCGCTCTTGATGCGCGATGCGGGACTGATCCCGGCGCAACACTGGATGGTGTACCTGCCGGTTTTCGTGCTGTCTCTGGCATTCATGATTCCGTTTATCATACTGGCCGAGAAGAAGCAGAAGATGAAGGGCGTTTTTATCAGCGCGATTGCGGTATTGATTCTGGCCTTTCTCGGCTTGATGCTGTTCCATGCCGTGCTGATACAGATCGTCGCCTTGCTACTGTTGTTTTTCAGCGGCTTCAACCTACTCGAAGCGACCCTGCCCTCGCTGGTTTCGAAGACCGCCCCCGGCGATCTGCGCGGTACTGCGATGGGCGTCTACTCGACCTGCCAATTCATGGGCGCCGGCATCGGCGGCGCGGCCGGCGGCTGGTGTTACGGACATTACGGCGCGAGCGGCGTGTTCATGGCCTGCGCGGCATTGACGTGCAGCTGGCTGCTGCTGGCGTTCGGCATGAAGGCGCCCCGCCACTGGGTCAATATGCTGCTGTCCCTGGACCAAATCGAGTTGCAAAAGATCGACGAGTTTGAAAAAAATATCCTGGAAATCGCCGGCGTCGAAGAGGTCACCCTGCACCCCGAAGAAACGGTGGCCTATCTGAAAGTCGATAAACGGCAGTTGAATACCGATGCACTGCAAAACCTGATCGTGCAATATAGCAAGTAGCCTCGATGCAGCCTTAGCGGAATCGAGGAAATCGAAGCCGCAATCCAGAGCGAGTGTTGACCGAATCGCTAGAAACCTCTGCATGAGCGAGATCCTCGCGCCCATCGCACTTCATGGAGGTTACGCTCCCCAGATAATGCGGCTCGCCCAATCAGCATTGCCAGCCGCGTCGATCAAAATCCCGACTTCAAATAGACCGATTTTATCCCGTTCATTACGTCATTCATGCAATGAAACCGGCTTTTCAGCTGGCGCTGCGTGAATCACGAGTTTTTTAGCGTATAAATCCTGCGTAGGCGCCAGGCGCCGGCACCCAGTCATTTTCAATTCAACACAGGGCATCTCATGCTTAAAACTTTCATCTGGATACTGATCGGAGGCCTCGGCGCCGCCGCCGTCGGCGGCATTGCGCTGCAGCGCGGCGAAACGATCAATTCGCTGTGGTTCATCGTCGCCGCGCTCTGCGTTTATGCGCTGGCCTACCGCTTCTATGCGGCCTGGATCGCGGCCAAGGTGCTGGCTGTCGATGCCACGCGCGCGACCCCGGCCGAACGCCTCGACAACGGCCGCGATTTCGTGCCGACCAACAAATGGATCGTGTTCGGCCATCACTTCGCGGCAATCGCCGGCCCCGGCCCCCTGGTCGGCCCGACGCTCGCGGCGCAATTCGGCTATCTGCCCGGCACGCTGTGGATCCTGATCGGCGCGGTGCTCGGCGGCTGCGTGCAGGACATGGTGACCCTGTTTTTCTCGACCCGGCGCAATGCGCGCAGCCTCGGCCAAATGGCGCGCGACGAACTCGGCGTACTCGGCGGCACCGCCGCGCTGATCGGCACCTTCGCGATCATGATCATCCTGATCGCGGTGCTCGGTCTGGTCGTCGTGAATGCGATGAAACACAGCCCCTGGGCGACCTCGACCGTCGCCGCGACGATTCCGATCGCGATGATCGTAGGGCTCTACATGCGCAGCATCCGCCCCGGCCGGGTGCTCGAGGCCTCCATTTTCGGCGTGGCCCTGTTGCTTGCCTCGGTCGTTTACGGCGGTTTTGTCGATCGCAGCGAAACCTGGCGCGTGGTGTTCGATCACGACGGCCTGACCTTGGCCTGGTGGGTAATCGGCTACGGTTTCGCGGCGGCGGTGCTGCCGGTCTGGCTCTTGCTTGCGCCGCGCGATTATTTGTCCACCTTCGTCAAACTCGGCACGATCACCTTGCTCGCGATCGCGATCATCATCCTGCGCCCGGACGTCAAAATGCCCGCGCTGACCCCGTTCATCGACGGCTCGGGACCTATTTTCGGCGGCAAGCTGTTTCCGTTCGTATTCATCACGATCGCCTGCGGCGCGATCTCTGGCTTCCATGCCTTGATCGCTTCCGGCACCACGCCGAAGCTGTTGACCAACGAACGCGACATCCGCATGATCGGCTACGGCGGCATGCTGCTCGAATCGTTCGTCGCGATGATGGCGATGGTCGCCGCGACCGTGCTCGAACCCGGTGTGTTTTTCGCGGTGAATAGTCCTGCCGGCGTGGTCGGCGCGGAAGCGGCCGACGCGGTCGCGAAGATTTCTTCCTGGGGCTTCCCGGTCACGGTCGAGCAGATGCAGACCCTGGCCGCGCAAATGGGCGAGACGACCCTGTTTGCGCGCACCGGCGGCGCCCCGTCGCTGGCGGTCGGCATGGCCAGCATCTTCGGCAGCGCATTCGGCGACGGTTTGCTCGCCTTGTGGTATCACTTCGCGATCATGTTCGAGGCGATCTTCATCCTGACCACGCTGGATGCCGGCACCCGCGTCGGCCGCTTCATGCTGCAGGACATGCTCGGCAATTTCTGGCCGAAGCTCGGGGAAACCTCCTGGACGCCGTCGGTGATTCTGACCAGCGGCATCGTCGTCGCCGGCTGGGGATACTTTTTATACATCGGCGTGATCGATCCGAACGGCGGCGTGAACATCCTCTGGCCCTTGTTCGGCATCGCGAACCAGATGCTTGCCGCGATCGCGCTCTCAGTCGCGACCGGCATCCTGGTCAAGTCGGACAAGCTGAAGTATGCCTGGATCAGCGGCATACCGCTCGCCTGGCTGGTCACGATCACCAGCGCGGCCGCCTGGGAAAAGCTCGTCAGCGCGGATATCCGCATCGGCTTCTTCGCCGCCGCAAACGATATGAGCGCGAAACTGGAAGGCGGCCTGTTGCCGCCCGAGAAAGCCAACATCGCGCCGCAATTGATCTTCAACCTGCATCTGGACGCGGTGATCACGCTGTTCTTCGTGACATTGCTCTGGCTGATCGTACTGGACATGCTGCGGGTCTGCTACCGGCATCTGGCCGGCAAACCGGTGCCGCCGTTGTCCGAAGCGCCGCACAGCCCGAGCCGCTTGGTCGAAAACTGGGCGCGCGACTGATGCTAAAGCATCTGAGAACCGTCTGGAAAGCCGTTCGCCGCCTCAGCGGCGATGACGCCTACGAACGCTATCTTGAGCACCATGCGCGCTGTCATGCGCACGGTGAGGACCATCAATGCACCGGCCCATTGAGCCGGGCCGAGTTTTTCAAGCAATGGCAGGATCAGAAATGGGAGGGCATCAAGCGCTGTTGCTGACAGGTCCATCAGCATTTCAGGGATGTGCGCCGGCGTCATGATCCGGCGCAGAAACTAGGATAACGGAGCGAGATGACACCTCACTCCGTTTTTTTGCTTAACTTTTATCGCAGCCGCGCGGAATCATCCAGGATGAAGCCGGCTTGTCGTGCTTCGCGTAGTCCGCCACCGGAATGGTCTCGCCGGTCAGCCGCTCCAATTCATCGATGCTGACCAGATAAGGGTCCAGGTTCCGCTTCGTCGCCTCCGGCGAATTCGGCACCACCCAGGCAATCGCGCGCTCGTTCTGCCCGGACCCGCGGATAATCACCTTCCAGAAGGCATCCGGTGTCGCCACGCCGTGCGACTGAATAAAATAGTCATCCGCCGGATTGTTGCCCCAGATCACGCCGCCGATCACCAGCAATTCGTCGATGTCGCGGTAGCATTCGACAATTTCCTCGGTCAACAGCCAGGCGCCCCGGTTCATATTCGCGGCTTGAGGCAGGATATTGGTCATGTAGTTGCTCTGCCGGATCGCCGTTTCCGAATAATCCAGATGATTGGCGGGCACTAAATGGCCCCGGTCATAGCTGTTGCCGTAGGCCTTGGCACTGGCCTGCTGACATTCTTTCGGCACATCCGGATCGATACGGAAAGACGAGGCCCTGGCCTTGTTGCCGGTGTCGTGCTGGGCGTTATACATAAACTTGACCGGCCCTTTCCTTGCGCAGTCCAGCCAGACGGTGAAGCCTTCATAGTCCAGCTTCTGGATATGCCCCCCGGCGAAGCTTCCGCCCCGGACAGCCCCCATCGTAGGCCGCATGATTTGGGCAGTCGTCGGCGCAGTCGCGCAAGCGACCAGCGAGATTGACAAAGACGCAATGATCGCGCTCAGCTTCATGATTTTCACTCGATAGACTCCATGTTTCGGTTAGCAAAAAGGCCGCTATGATAAACGATGCCATTAAGCTAATGCGAATCGAGATGAAACCATTGAATCCCTTTGATTTCCTTATGAGTTACCGGAAAGATTCTGAACGTTTGACTAAAAAGGCAAACCACTGCGTTATTCGCGCCCTGCATTACCGCCAACGAGCAAATGCTGAGGATTGGATTTGACGACTGCTTGAATTTGATTATTTGATACAAAATCTCCTGCGTTTTGGGTTACGAGAAAATTCTGCTTTTCCGCTCTGTTATTCTTCGGGAGAATTGCTTAAGCACTCGGCGTCGTAACGCTGCTGCAAAGCCAATCTGCGCCTCGCGTTAGGTTTAAAATGCAAATCTCGTATCTGCTCCGCCAGGCGCTGACATTCGTTCTCTAACCACTGCCCAGAGTACCGGTAATTTTTGTTGTATATCCAGGAAAACCCTTTGGAGTCACCTCGATAAATCGTCGAAGACTCTAATTCCAGATCCAGCGGTTCCTCTTCGGCATTGCCAAGGGACGGCAGCAGGAGAAGAAGACACAATAAAAATGCCCCATTTTTCATATAAACCTCCCGTTGAAACCAGGATTCTGCAAAACGGCTTCGTATTATGTTCCAAATTATCCTGATAGTGTGGGCAGCGTTTTGCTCAATGCCGTTAAGCTAAGAAGAAAGCTCCCTCTCCTGCTGGAGAGGGTTGGGGTGAGGAGGATCAAAAAATAAGGAAAAATGCTTTATTTTGATCCCCTCGGCAATAGCTCCTGCATTGCTCTCGATCGCTGTTCCGTACGCGATTCTACCTCCCACCTCCTTATGGTCGTACCTCCTGCATCCTTGCAGACGTCATCCCAGCCTTCTCCTTTATGCCCCGTGAGTGCGGAGGGAGAAGGAGCGAAGCTGCTCTTAACTTAATGGCATTGGCGTTTTGCTACCCACCCACTTTGCTGCAACCGATGGGCAAGACGTAAGCGTTCACTTCCCCCTTTGAAAAAGGGGGACCGAGGGGGATTTATTTGAAAAATCTCCCCTAGCCCCTCTTTTTCAAAGAGGGGGACTAAAAGGTTACGGCAAGACTTCCCTTTCCAAAAGTGTGAGGTTGTTAAAATCAACCCGCCAAGAAATGACACATAATCTGACCCGCCGATAGGGCTTGGTGTTCTTAAAGATCAAGTTCATCGGCTGTGATTTTTAACACTCATGAACGGTCTCATTATGAAGAAATTTTCTAAAATCGCTGTTATCGGCCTCCTCGCATCCGGCTTTTTAGGGTTTGCACACACTTCAACGGTTATCGCCGCGCCCAAATCCAGCCCAACACTCAAAGGTTCCCTGCCAAAAGGCAAACCCTTTCAATATCTTAATGCCCGCATAGATTCGCTGCAGGCGCAAATCAACAAACTGATCGGGCAGGTGTCGAGTTTAGAGGCTTGGCAAGCAAAAGCGGAAGCGGCCCTCATCACGTTGCAAAAAAACACGGCCGACAACGCCGCCGCGATCGCCCTGTTGACGAGCGAGCTTGATAACATCAAGAGTATTCTTGATACGAAACAAGACATTATTACCGGCACATGCCCGGATGGCCAGTACGTTTACGAAATATCCCAGTCGCCATCAACTTTGATATGCCGCGCCGATTTAGGCGCCAATGGCTTGACTGCCTTCACAGTGCAAACAACTCAAGAAATTGCAGCCAACAGCAGCGCTGTTGTCGCGGCAGAATGCCCAACCGGAAGCGTTCCGTCCGGCGGTTCCTATGAGGCGACTCCCGGCCTAACCATCACTGCATCAGGCATCGCCAATAATGGCTATTCTGTTGATGCCGCCAACACAACCGGCGCGGCACTCACCTTAAATGTAACAGGAACTTGCGTGGGCGTAGCGCCTTAGGATATGGTCATAAACAACTTCCCGATAAAATTTTCCGTTCGTCCTGAGCTTGTCGAAGGATGGACGGAAAATTCCCGGCTCATGCTGTCACCCGTTCATGCTTCGACGAACTCAGCACGAACCGGTGACAGCATTTACGGAAGTTATTTTTGACGGAATCCTAAGCTATTTTCACCCATTGAGTTTGGACATCTGCTAAGGCTAAGTCCATACTCAAACTAGCCGGTGTCACTTCTCCCGAACGAAGGTTTCCAAGCGCTTGCCCACAGACCTTGACGTGGGCATCGGCATACAATTCAGAGCAAATAACGGCGCGTTTGGGAAAGCTGATCGGTTTTCCCTGCGTATTCCAAAATCCCTTGCGGGATTTCCATAAAATACTGCCAATCGAAAAAAAGCTGTAAGAATAGTTTTGCTGTTTTAAAGCATTTACGGCAAGTTCCCAACGCTGATCCTGCGTCAGCGCATGATTCCTGCGTATGCGAATGAGATGATTATGAGCATAATCGAAAACCGAAGCCACGCAAACACCTTTGCGCGTAGCTTCGCACAAAGTTCCGGAGCCAATATGAACGGCGGCATGTTCCCAACGCGCATCATCCTGAGCATAGCCTCCTTGCACTTGAACACTACGAATGGCTTTGCCAATGATACCCGGCTTTAATGCGCTGACAAGAACGAGATCGCCAGGAAGCCAGGCATTGAAATCCGGGCAAAATCCCCAGTCGCGAAGGTGTTTTGGAATCGGATAATCCGGCTTCCAGGCTTTCAAATCAGGGCTACTCTCTGCCGTATCCGGATTCAGGAAGAACTGTGACAAAACGGTGCCCCAACTCAATCTGTATTACGAAATCAAAACAGAATTGACCCTATCTTGATCATCATATTCAAGCGTCACTTGAATGCCAGGACGAAGACCCAGTTCTTCAGCCGTTTGCCCACGATAGCCTTCGATTTTCCCAAAAGAAAAAGCCGCCAGGCTATCCCTGCTTTTATCATCCGCGTAAGCGACTCCATTTGATACGCGTACAATCAATGCTTCGTCTTTTTTCATTTTCTATTTCCTCCTAATGCTGCCTTCTTTCAGAAATAACGATAAAACTTTGCTATGTTCACTGCTATTGTTGCGGATCAGATAATAGCGAATTTGCAGTTGGAATAGCTCTGTGACAAAGTAATGAATTGCCGGTTCCTAGCAAATCAAAAACCTAATTTTTTGAAGATTGAAGCATTACAGTTTTCAATTACTGTTAACGTCTAGATTTCATTGGTCGGGACGAGAGGATTTGAACCTCCTACTCCTTGCACCCCATAAGGGTAAAATATCGCTTCAAGCCGTCTCTACCGGTTTCACACGTCACAAAAATAGCCTTGTTTTTCCGTAGTTTATTGCGCTATCCGCTCTCAGGCTGTATCATGCGGCTGCATTAAATCTCACAAAAAAAGTTACCCGAAAGTTACCCGGAAATTTCAGGTAAAACCGTACAGGTGAATTATGGCATCAAATCGATTAACCCCGTTAGCCTTTAGTAAACTTAAAGCGACCGAACAAGAACAAGCCATATCGGACGGCGGCGGCTTGTTTATCCGCATCCGATCAATAGCCGACGGTGGCGCTCTTACTTTTCGGTACTGTTACCGGATCGATGGTAAGCAACGCTGGAAAAATCTGTCTGCAAAAACCCTTACAGCCGCGAGAGACGAACGCGACAGTATCAAAGCGCAGGTTAAAAAGGGAGTCGATCCCGCGCTGGAAAAAAAACTTGAACAAGAGCGCCAGCGGCAAAAGCAGCTAGAGGAACAGGCCGAGCTTACCAAACAGCAGGCGCTTATCACCGTTCGCGACCTGTTCGAGCGTTGGGCGGCGACCGACCTGCAAAACCGTAAGGACGGCGGCAAGGAAATTAGGCGCATGTTTGAAAAAGACGTGTTGCCGATTATTGGCGGCCTTGCCGTGGCCGATGTGAAGAAGGGCCATATTACCGAGATCACCGATGCCCTACTGTTGCGCGGCGTCAACCGCATGGCAAAGCTGATACTGTCATTGGTGCGGCAGATGTTCCGCTTTGCCGTGGATCGAGACATTATCGAGTTCGACCCCACCGCCAGCATCCGCAAGGCTAAGATCGGCGGGAAATCCGTTGAACGCGACCGCGTGTTATCGGAGGATGAAATCCGGGCGCTATACCGGCAACTGCCCGACGCCAACATGATTCCTTCAACCGAGTGCGCCATATGGATCATGCTTTCGACGTGTTGCCGCGTGGGCGAACTCTCGAAGGCGAAATGGGAGCATATCGACTTCACCGCAAAGACTTGGCTGATTCCCGACGAACACAGTAAGAACGGCAAGCCTCACACGATTTATCTGTCCGACTTTACCCTGGCGCAGTTCAAACGGCTAGCGGAATTTCGGGAGTCCGACATTTGGCTATTCATGGATCGAACCAAGACAACCCACGTCTGCGACAAATCCATATCGAAACAAGTAAACGACCGGCAGACCGCCCGCGACCTAAGCAACCGCAGCCAGCACAAAGACGCCTTGCGTCTGACTGGTGGAAAGTGGACTCCGCACGATTTACGTCGCACAGGGGCCACTATCATGGGGAATTTGGGCATCTTGCCCGACGTGATTGAAAAGTGCCTGAATCACACAGAGCAGAACAAAATGAAGCGGGTTTACCAGCGGCAGGAATTGAAAGCAGAACAGGCGGAAGCGTGGCGCAAGCTCGGGGAGCGACTGGAGCTTTTGGCTCGGGCGGATGGTGGTAACGTGGTCACATTCCCAACAGCCGCGAAAGCCTAATAATCATCCTCGGCAACAGCAATATACAGCCGACTACAAACTATATTTAGTGATTTTTGATTAAGAGGGAGACTTGTAGAATCAATCAGTTAGAGAAAGCCTTCTCTTTTTACTCTGACCGGATCGAAATTTTTTTTAAGAAACGCAGAGAAAACAGCCTTAGGTATGTAAAATACTATCAATGCCTATCGGGCAGAAGCATAGAAACTCCCGCAGGCGCGCTAACGTCCACGGGAGCAGTATTGCATTTACATCAAATTAACTTAAACCACGCAATGCGTGATTACCGCTTTTGTAGTATTTTTGCGGATTTTGACACCCAAGCGACAACTTGGGCGTATTCATTATGATTCATTCTGAGAATGATTGAATAGCCCTTTCGAGGGCAAAGCAGACTCAGAATCAAGCGTTACGCGTAGCCTATTGTACGCATACGTTCGCGCATGTCAAGAAAGGCAAAGCGGACTCAGAATCAAGCGTTAAGCGTAACCCCATATCAGACATGATTTTGGTGGCTATCGCTTTTGAATGTGCGGCGAATTGTCGCGCCTGAACCCCGCAAGTAATGCTTACAAAAGCGCATCATGTTTTGCGTCCTAATTCGGCTAGATGCCGAAGGATAAAAAGATGGGTGCTCACATCACCAACACCTCCCCAATGATCTTGCGGCCAAATGCGGCTGCACAAACCCTAGGCGTTTCAATCGCGACATTCTGGCGAATCGTCAAGCGCGGCGACCTGCGGACGGTCAAGATTACGGAGCGCAGCACCGGCGTGCTTCAAGCTGACCTCGAAGCTTACATCGCGCAGCGTATCAGCTCAAACACTGCCGCATAAAAAAACCCCGTAACCTTCTACCAAAGGCCGGGGCTTTGCGGTCTATCATTGCCAAATTGAACAGTGTTATTTTAACAGATAACGCTTTTGGCGGCGATGACTCGCACCCTGGCAAAAAGGAGTTTTGCCATGATAGAAAACCAATTCACAGCCGCGGCAAAGGCCGCTGGCATCAACATAACCGGCGCGATCATTGCCGACGGCGCCCTCCACCGTTGCCACCTGGACGGCCAGAAAGCCGGATCGAAGAACGGCGCTTATATTCTGCACCTTGACGGCCTCCCGGCAGGCTGGGCGCTGGATTACAAGACCGGCCATTCCTTCACATGGCGAGCAGACGGCCAGCGGGCGCGGTTATCCGATGCAGATCGGGCCGCCATTGCAGCCGAACGCCAGCGCCGCGAGATCGAGCGCCAGCAAACACACCGAACAGCCGCCGAGAAAGCCCGCTTTATCTGGGCCAAGACGCAGCACATTACAGACCCAAGCCAACACCCTTATTTGATGAAAAAGCGCATCCAGGCAAACGGGGCGCGGCTGAGCTCTTACCAAGGCCGGGCGTCTCTGGTCATTCCTATCCTTGGCGAATCCGGCTTAACTTCGCTCCAATTCATCGAGGCCGACGGCAGCAAGCGGTTTTTGCCGGGCGGCGAAATAAAAGGCTGTTCCGTGGGTATCGGCATGTCTGGCGTTACTCAGGCTGAACCGGGGCGGATTCTGATAGCCGAAGGTTTTGCCACCGGGGCGAGCCTGCACGAATGGTTTAAACAGCCTTGTATTGTGGCGTTCAATGCCGGGAACCTGGAGCCAGTCGCCAAGCGGATCAGGGCGCTATATCCGAACCATGAGTTGATTATCTGCGGCGATAACGACGAATCCGGCACCGGCCAGAAAGCGGCGCGGGCGGCGGCGCTGGCCGTGGGCGGGCGTTATCTGTTACCGCCAATCGTGGGAACTGACTTCAATGATGCAATTAATACCTGGAAGGACGCGGCGAGCGTGGAGGTAGCGTAATGATTGAATCACTAGAAAAGTTCTCTGGTTCCCCAAAAAACCAAAATTTCAATACTCCGCCATTCGAGTCTTTACCGAATCATGGCGAGGCGAAGCCGAAAGAATCGCGCAATCCCTTGGATATTGAAAAATCCAAGGGAACCGAGGGAACCGGGGGAACCACCAGCAACGGCGCGGCTTTCAGCGGTTCCCCCGAAAAAAACACAGAGGGAACCGGGGGAACCACCACTGATTTAAACGATGCAACCGACCCGCTGCATGATAGCGGCGAAGACCTGGAAAAGATCGATATTGAAAACTTGAAAATGCCTTGTTTTTTGGTCAAGGATGATTGGTTTAGCATGGGCGGCAGTAAGTGCAAGCCGGGAGTCTGGCATTGCAGGATGACGGAAGGCACCGAAACGAAACCACCGGCTTTTATTCCGGCGCGAATTTGTTCTCCCCTTTACATCGATGGACTGACCAACACCGAGGACGGGCAGTTATTCGGGCGTTTGCTGAGGTACCGTGATTCTTTAGGCCGCTGGCACATGTGGGCTATGCCAATGGAGCTATTGCGCGGATCGTGCGAAGAATTGCGCGGCGAATTGTTGGCGTCTGGCGTCGAGATCGAGCAGCGCAACCGGGCGCAGCTTGCCGATTATCTGCAATGGGAAACACCCAAAAAGGTTATCACGGCGGCCACCAAAACCGGGTGGACTCAAAACGGCGGCGCGTTCGTGCTAAAGGATTGTGTTATCGGCGCTGACAATGTGTATTTTCAAAGCGAAAGCCCATTATCCGAAGGCGCGGCGCGTACCGGCGGCAATTATCACGAATGGCGGAAAATGGCCGGATTCTGCGAAGGCAACCCGGTTTTAATGGTTTCGCTTTGCGTCCCGCTGGCCGCGCCATTGCTGGCGAAAGTCGGGCGCGATTCCGGCGGCGTTCATTGGATGGGCGATAGCAGCATAGGCAAAACCACGGCGCTTTGTGTCGGTTCTTCCATATGGGGCGGCGAAGACTTCAAGCGCACTTGGCGGGCGACCGGCAACGGTTTGGAAGGCGTAGCGGCGCAATTATCAGACACCTGTTTATGTCTGGACGAAATTAACGAGGCCGACCCGAAAGAAATCGGCGCGATTGTTTACAGTCTGGGCAATGGCGTAGGCAAAACGAGAGCAAGCCGGATCGGCGCGGCGCGGCGCGTTCACCGCTGGCGCTTGACGCTGTTATCGACTGGGGAGCGATCCATTGGGGCCATGATGCAGGAAGGCGGAAAACAAGCCAAGGCCGGGCAATTGGTGCGATTACTGAATATTCCGGCGGCGCGACAATTTGGCATATTCGACACCCTGCACGACTTCAAGGACGGGCGGCAAATGGCCGACTATTTCAAAGCCGAATCCGCCAAGCATTTCGGGCACGCGGGCGTTAAGTTTGTCGAGCATATCATCAATCAAGGCAATGCAGACTTCGGCGCGATCCTGGCGCAAATCGAAACACAGTTCGGGCACACCGATAGCCAAGCGGCGCGGGCCGCTTCCCGGTTCGCCCTGTATGCGATGGCGGGCGAGCTGGCAATCGAGGCCGGAATATTGCCATGGGAACAAGGCGCGGCGCTGGACGCCTGCAAAACGATGTTTACGCAATGGTTGACGCTACACGGATCGGGAGCGACTGAGGACAAACAAATCCTGCAAGGGATCAACGATTACATTCTAAAATTTGGCGATACCCGGTTTACTGATAAGGGAGGCGAGCACTCGCCGAAAACCGAGCGGGCCGGATGGTACACGGACGGGCCGGGCGGGCGGGTTTATATGCTCACTTCGGCGGCATTGAAGGAGGCGGGCGGCAATTATGATTTTAACCGGGTTCTCAGCGCATTGGATGGCGCGGGCTGGATTGTCGAGCGAGACAAAGACAAACGATCGAAAAAAACCACGATCCACGGCGAAAAGATAAACCTGTATTGGGTTAAACCCGATGAGGACGGCGGCCATGCTTGAAGGATTGCTTTCGACACTGACTAAGCCGGTTCCCCCGGTTCCCCCGCTAAAAATTCAGAGGGAACCGCTGGAGGGCGCGGATTTACTGGAGGTTCCCCCGGTTCCCTCGGTTCCCCCAGAAAAAACGAAAACCAACGCAGAAAACACAAAACCAGCCGAGCCAAAAACAAACCCCGCCATCACCTGCAAGACCTGTATTCACTTCGAGAGCTACCACGCCCACGGCGGCGGTGCTGGTATATGCAAGGCAGATGTTATGCCGTTCGGCGCGTGTCACTGGGCCGATGACTCGCACCAGTGCGACAAATACCTATCGAGCGCCAGCAGCGAATACGCCCACAATGCCGGGGGCCGATACTTCAAGTTTTTGATAACCAGGCAGGACGGCACACAGTTTTATTCGTGCTCAATGCCAAGGATGACAATCAAGGAAGCCCGGGAGCAGTACCCGGACGCCACAAATATTAAGCCCGTCGAGGGCGAGGATTACGCCGATGAGCATTGACCCGGAAGAAATATTAACAAATGCTAACTTTTACTAAATGGATCACCCGTATGCTTACTATAAAGTAATAAGATCATGAGGTTACCAACACAAACAGAGCGGCGGGAACCGGAATAAAATAGAATGGCAAAGTGCGATAAAAGTGCGATATTCAGCAAGTCGCACACGCCATTGCCTTGCGGCCCAAGGCTGTTGAGAAATGTTGAGATTCTCAGCAAGTCGCATATGCCATTGAAATGAATTTACTATAAATTACTAAATCGTGACCGCGCCGAGACTGCATGGGCGAAAACCTGACATTCAAGCCAATGTGATAATGTAACATCGACACCAGAGAGCCGGGGCAACCCGGCTTTTTTGTGTCTGGCGCAAAGAGTACGCAGTTGGCAAGTGAAGCGGTACGAGCTTGATACGAGTGTGTGAACAAAATACGAGAGCGTGAACAAGAAAAAGCGGGATTTCCCGCTATTCAATCAAACAACGGAATCCTAAACTTTCACTCCAGAAAACTCCAGGTTTAAGCCGGGGCAATTCGGCTTTACAAGGTGGTGAACAAAAAAAGGATCAAGATTGCTGACAAATGCTGACATTCAGGCCGAGTACGAGTCAAAGTACTGCAACCTTGCCTGTAACCATCGCCTCCGCAACATTCAGGCCGAGTACGCACCGAGTACGAACCGATAATACTAAGTTTTACTAGGTTTCACTCTGGCGGATCGGGAGAGATGAGCAACTCATTTTTACGAAAAGTTACCCGAAAGTTACCCGGAAACCTGATTTTTGATTTTTGATTTTTGATGATTACATGGACTTTCTAAGTCCTTGATTTAAATGGTCGGGACGAAAGGATTTGAACCTTCGACCCCTTGCACCCCATGCAAGTGCGCTACCAAACTGCGCTACGCCCCGATGATTTGACAATTACCCTGGCTGAGCGCCATCGCAATTCAGAAAGAAAAAACTATATACGGCTTTTGAGAAAAGCCGAAGAGGATAGATTATATTACAAAGCGCTTTATTTAAGCAATTCCAGAATGTCTTCGAGTTCGACGACCATTTGCTGGATCAATTGCTTGGTGCGCGTCGCATCTTCCTTGTGCTCGTCGCTGGTCAGATGCGCCCTGGCGCCGCCGATCGTATAGCCTTGCTCGTACAACAGCGAACGGATCTGGCGGATCATCAGCACATCGTGGCGCTGGTAATACCGGCGGTTGCCGCGGCGCTTGACCGGACTCAGTTCGGTGAACTCCTGCTCCCAATAGCGCAGTACATGGGGTTTGACTGCGCACAGTTCGCTGACTTCACCGATCGTGAAATAGCGTTTGGCCGGTATGGGCGGCAATTCGTTATTATGACTCGGTTCCAGCATAAGCTTCTACCCGCGCTTTGAGTTTTTGACCAGACCTAAATGTTACCACACGCCGGGCGGTAATGGGTATTTCTTCCCCGGTTTTTGGATTTCTCCCCGGACGGCTGTTCTTGTCGCGCAGTTCAAACTTGCCGAAACCGGACAGTTTGACCTGTTCGCCGCGCTCTAGAGCGGTTTTGATTTCTTCAAAAAACAGCTCCACGATGTCTTTGGCTTCGCGTTTGTTAAGGCCGAGCTCTTCGAAAAGTTTTTCAGCAAAATCAGCTTTGGTTAATGCCATTTAATCAATCCCTCAACTTCGCACCAATTTTATTTTTCAAGTTTTCCAAAAGCTTAGATACTATAGCATCGATTTCGGAATCTGTCAGTGTCTGCGCATAATCCTGCAAGGTCAGGCTCAGGGCGATGCTTTTATACCCCGCCTCGACGCCCTTGCCGCGATATACGTCGAACGGTACGACGGTTTGCAGTGCAGGCTCCTGGAGTTCGCTAACACATGCCGTGATCTGCTCGGCCGTCACCTCTTCTGTGACGATCAAGGCCAGGTCGCGCCGCACCGACGGATATTTCGACAGCGGCTTGAACTGCGCCTTTGGTTTCGCGAGCAGCGCATCCTGATCCAATTCGAACAGGAAGACCCGGCACTCGAAGCCGAATTGTTTTTCGAGATTAGGGTGCAGCATGCCGATCAGGCCAATCCATTGACCGTTCGGCGCCAGGATCTCGGCGGTCTGGCCGGGATGCAGGGCAGGATGTTCGCCCGGCACGAAGCGCGCCGCAGAGCCGGTCAACGCAAACAACGCCTCAATATCGGCCTTGATGTCGAAGAAGTCGACCGCGCGCGCCGCCTCGCCCCATTGTTCGGGATGCGCGCTGCCGAGCGCGATGCCGGCCAGCATCTTTTCCTGCAGCACCTTGCCCTCGGACCGGATGAAACGCAGGCCGGTTTCGAAAAAGCGAACCCGGTTTTGCTGGCGATTCACATTGTGTTCGGCCGCCTTGATCAGGCCGCACCAGAGCGTGCCGCGCATCACCGACAATTCGGAAGAGATCGGATTTTGCAGGCTGATCATCTCGGCGCCCGGCGTGAGCGCCTGCTGCGTTTCCGCATCGACAAAGCTGAACGTGATCGCTTCCTGATAGCCGCGATCGACCAAGAGGTCGCGGGCGCGGTCCAGCTCCAGCGCCGACTCGGTCGCCTTGTGCAGTTCGGTGCGCACCAGGAGGCGGTTGCTCGGCAGGTTGTTGTAACCGTAAATGCGCGCGATTTCTTCGATCAGATCGGCTTCGATCGCGATATCGAAACGGAAGCCCGGAGGGGTCACCCGCCAGCCGTCCGCGGTCGCCTCAACCCCCATGCCCAGACGACTGATGATGCCGGCGATTTGTTCGTCACTCGGCAAGAGGCCCAGCAGCCGCTCGATCCGTTGCCGGCGCAGTGCTATCGGCGCGCGTTTCGGCAAATGCGCATCGGAGACCGCTGCGCCGAGCAAACCGACGCTGCCGCCGGCGATTTCGGTAATCAGTTGCGTCGCGCGTTCGATCGCGCGCTCCTGCAGGAAAGGATCGACGCCGCGTTCGAAGCGGTGCGAGGAATCGGTATGCAGGCCGAAACGACGCGCCTTGCCGGCGATGCTTTGCGGCGCAAAGAATGCGCATTCGAGGAAAATGTTTTGCGTACCCTCGCCGACCGCCGATTCGCTGCCACCCATCACGCCGGCCAGGGCCAGCGCGCGCGCGTTATCGGCAATCACCAGCGCTTCGGCATCGAGCTTGATCGTCTGGCCGTTCAACAGGGCCAGTTCTTCGCCGTCCTCTGCCCAGCGCACCTGAATGCCGCCGCTCAGCTTGTCCGCATCGAATGCGTGCAGCGGCTGACCGAGTTCGAGCAAGACATAGTTGGTCACATCGACAACCGGGCCGAGGCTTCTAAGGCCCGAACGCCGGAGCCGTTCCTGCATCCACAGCGGCGTTTCGGCCTTAGGATTGACGCCTGTGATCAGACGGCCGAGATAGCGCGGGCAGGCGGAGGCCGCGTCGACGCGAATGTCCAGCGTATCGCGATGCGCGACATCGGCCTTCTTCAGCGGCGTGGCTTGGCAGTCGATTTGATTCAGCACCGCGACTTCGCGCGCGAGGCCCTCGACGCTCAGGCAATCGGCCCGGTTCGGCGTCAGGTCGACCTCGATCAGGTTATCGTTCAGCGCCAGATAGTCGCGAATATCGACGCCGACCGGCGCGTCCTCGGCCAGTTCCATCAGGCCGTTCGACTCCTCGGCCAGGCCGAGTTCCTTTTCCGAGCACAGCATGCCGTAGGATTCGACGCCGCGCAGCTTGGATTTTTTGATCTTGAAATCGCCCGGCAGCACCGCGCCGATCAAGGCGGCCGGAATCTTCAGGCCGGGGCGCACGTTGCTGGCGCCGCAGACGATTTGCAGCGGCTCGCCCTGACCGACTTCTACCTTGCAGACGCGCAGGCGATCCGCATCGGGATGCGGCTCCATCGCGAGCACTTCGCCGATGACCACGCCGCTGAATACCGCGGCGGCCGGGGTGACCGAATCGACTTCGAGACCGGCCATGGTCAATTGCGCGACCAGTTCTTCGGTGTTGACGGCCGGATTGACGTAGGTTCTTAACCAGGCTTCACTAATTTGCATGACTTATCGACGGCTTACTTGAATTGTTGCAGGAATTTCAGGTCGTTTTCGAAGAACAACCGCAAATCGTTGATGCCGTAGCGCATCATAGCCAGACGCTCCACGCCCATGCCGAACGCAAAACCGGTATATTTTTCGCCGTCGATATTGACCGCCTTAAACACTTCGGGATGGATCATGCCGCAGCCTCCGACTTCCAGCCAGCCGGTGTTCTTGCACACGCGGCAACCTTGTCCATCGCACATCACGCATGAAACATCGAATTCCGCAGAAGGCTCGGTAAACGGAAAATAGGACGGACGGAAACGGACCTGGCTGTCTTTTTCGAAGAAGGCCTGTAAAAAGTCGTACACGACGCCTTTCAGATCGGCGAAACTGACATCGCGGTCGACCAGGAAGCCTTCGACCTGATGAAACATCGGCGAATGGGTCAAATCGGAATCGCAGCGATAGACGCGGCCCGGCGCAATCACTTTCAACGGCGGCTCTTCGGATTCCATCACCCGAATCTGCACCGGCGAGGTGTGCGTCCGCAGCACCGTATGCGCATCGAAATAGAAGGTGTCGTGCATCGCCCGCGCCGGGTGGTGGGCAGGAATGTTCAAGGCCTCGAAATTGTGATAATCGTCCTCGATTTCCGGCCCTTCGACGGTCTTGAAGCCGGCGCTGGTGAAAATCTTCGAGATACGGCGCAAGGTGGTCGTGACCGGATGCAGGCCCGCGGCCGCCTGGCCGCGTCCGGGCAGGGTCACATCGACCCGCTCGCTCGCGAGGCGCGCGGCCAGTTCATTGGCTTCGAGCAACTGTTTGCGGCCGTCCAGCTGTTCCTGAAAGCGGTCTTTCGCCTGATTGATTTTTTGGCCGGCTTCACGGCGTTGTTCGGGATCGAGCGAGCCGAGTTCCTTCATCAGCTGGGTCAATAGCCCCTTTTTGCCGAGATAGTGAACGCGGACCTGATCGAGTTGCGTGAGGTCTTGGGCATCCGCAAGCGCTGTAGAGGCCTGCGCGAGAATTTCTTCAGGAGTGGAAGACACTGCTTGGCTCGCTGGTAGAATGGAAGAAAATAGAGTTACGCTAACACGACAAAGCGGCACATGGACCGACCTGCGATCCTGCCGCTTTGTTTGAATTCTGTTCTTGGGTTTGGTGTTCCGCCCGCGCTTTTAGAAAGGCGGGCGGAAACAGGGTATCTCCCGATTACCCGGGAGATTCAGACCGGCTTACAGCGAGCTGACGTTGGCTTTCGCAATTTTTGCGATTTCGGCGAAAGCTTCCATGTCGCGCACGGCGATGTCGGCTAACACCTTACGGTCGATCGCGACATTCGCGTTCGAGAGGCCGTTGATCAGACGGCTGTAGGACATACCGCACTGTCTGGCGGCTGCGTTGATACGCACGATCCACAACGCACGGAATTGGCGTTTTTTCTGTCTGCGGTCGCGGTACGCATACTGACCGGCCTTGATCACCGCTTGCTTCGCAACGCGATAGACCCGGCTGCGGGCACCGTAGTAGCCTTTCGCCTGTTTTAAAATTTTCTTGTGTCTTGCTCTTGCGGTGACGCCGCGTTTAACTCTAGCCATCGTAATCCTCCCGGCTTAGGTGTAAGGCAGCATACGAGCCGCGCTACGTACATCGGATGGATGAACCGACGCAGGACTACGCAGTTGGCGTTTCCGCTTGGTGCTTTTCTTGGTCAGAATATGACGCTTATGCGATTGCCCGCATTTGAAACCGCCGTTGCCGGTGCGTCTTAAACGCTTAGCGGCACCCCGGTTGGTTTTAATTTTCGGCATTTGTTTGCTCCAACATTAAAATAAAAATCCCTGAGAAAAATAACCCAGCAAGGCAAAATGCATGGCCCTGAAGAATTAGGCGCATCCTATGGATTTAAGATGCTGGCAGCCTCGTCCTGAGCTGCGCAAGATTGCGTTAAAAACGCGAATTATTTTTTCTTTTTGGGGGCCATGACCATGATCATTTGGCGGCCTTCCATCTTCGGAAACTGCTCGACGACTGCAACGTCTTCCAAGTCTTTCTCGAGGCGTTTCAACTGCTCCATTCCGATTTCGCGGTGCGCTAATTCGCGCCCACGGTAACGCACGGTGATTTTGGTCTTATCTCCGTCGTTCAGGAACTTGATCAGGCTTCTAAGTTTGACCTGATAGTCGCCTTCATCGGTTCCCGGCCTGAATTTGATTTCCTTGACCTGAATTTGCTTTTGTTTTTTCTTGGCAATCGCCAGTTTTTTGTTTTGATCAAACTGGTATTTGCCATAATTCATGATCTTGCAAACCGGGGGGTCCGCATTCGGCGATATTTCGACTAAGTCCAGATCGGCCGCATAGGCTATCTGCTTGGCTTCATCGATCGAAATAATGCCCAACGACTCGCCATCAGCGCCCGTTACCCGCACCCGTCTGGCGGTAATCGCATCGTTCAGGCGGGTTTCATCTTTTTTAGCAGCGATATTCAAATCCTCCAGCTACAATCATTTTCTATCCGCAATCTCTTGATTTAGCCGTTCGCCAAATTCCTGGATCGTCAGACTGCCCAAGTTGTCACCCTTTTGCGTGCGCACCGTAATCGTCCGTTCTTCGAGCTCTTTATCGCCGATGATCAACAAATAAGGCACGCGCTGCATCGAGTGCTCGCGAATTTTAAACCCGATCTTCTCATTTCTCAAGTCAATTTTGACTCTGTAGCCCTGTTTTTCAAGGGTTTTCATCGTCTCGTGCGCAAAGTCATCGTGCCGATCCGCGATTGTCAACACGACCGCCTGTACCGGCGCCAGCCACGCAGGGAAGGTGCCGGCATATTGTTCAATCAGAATACCGGTAAAGCGTTCCAGCGAACCGAGGATCGCCCGGTGCAGCATCACCGGCGTCTGCCGTGAACTGTCTTCGGCGATATAGGTCGCGCCGAGACGGCCCGGCATCGAGAAATCGACCTGGATCGTGCCGCATTGCCAGACCCGGCCGATGCAGTCTTTCAACGAGAATTCGATCTTCGGACCGTAGAAAGCGCCCTCACCCGGCTGCAAATCCCATTTCAGGCCTTTGTTGTTCAAAGCCAGTTCGAGCGCGCTTTCGGCCTTATCCCAGACCGCGTCATCGCCGACCCGGTTTTCCGGACGGGTGGACAGCTTGATAATCACTTCATCAAAGCCGAAGTCCTTGTAAACTTCGAACAGCATGTCGATAAAGACCGACACTTCGTCCTGAATCTGCGCCTCGGTGCAGAAAATATGCGCATCGTCCTGCACGAAATTTCTGACCCGCATCAGGCCATGCAAGGTGCCGGAAGGCTCATTGCGGTGACAGGAGCCGAACTCGGCGATGCGAATCGGCAGATCCCGGTAGCTCTTCAAGCCCTGGTTATAAACCTGGATATGGCACGGGCAGTTCATCGGCTTGATCGCATAGTCGCGATTTTCCGAATGGGTCGTGAACATGCCGGCGCTGAACTTATCCCAGTGTCCGGATTTTTCCCATAAGGAACGATCGACGATTTGCGGCGTCTTGACTTCGCCGTAGCCGTTCACGCGCAGCTTCTCGCGGATGTATTGCTCGATCTGCTGATAAATGGTCCAGCCTTTCTCGTGCCAGAACACCATGCCGGGCGCTTCTTCCTGGGTATGGAACAAGTCCAATGCCTTACCCAATCGCCGGTGGTCGCGCTTTTCGGCCTCTTCGAGGCGCGCGATATAGGCTTGCAACTCCTTCTTGTCGCCCCAGGCGGTGCCGTAAATGCGTTGCAGCATTTCGTTGTCGGAATTGCCGCGCCAGTACGCGCCGGCGATCTTCATCAGCTTGAACGCGGTCAATTTGCCGGTGCTCGGCACATGCGGGCCGCGGCACAAATCGGTAAAATCGCCCTGGTTATATAAGGACAGGGCCTGATCGGAAGGAATCGACTCGATGATCTCGGCCTTGTAATTCTCGCCGAGTCCGCGGAAATATTGCACCGCTTCATCGCGGGACAGGATCGAGCGAGTTACCGCATGATCGTCGGCCGCGAGCTTTTGCATCCGCGCCTCGATTGCTTCGAGATCTTCCGGAGTAAAGGGGCGATGATAGGCAAAATCGTAAAAAAAGCCGTTCTCGATGACTGGCCCAATCGTGACCTGCGCTTCGGGGAATAATTGCTTGACGGCCTGAGCCAACAGGTGAGCGGTGGAATGGCGAATGACATCGACGCCGTCGACGTCCTTCGCGGTGATGATTTGCAGCGAGGCGTCCTGATCGATCAGCGTGCTCGCGTCGACCAACTTGTCGTTCACCTTGCCCGCCAGAGTCGCCTTGGCCAGCCCAGAACCGATGGACTGCGCAACCTCCAGCACCGTAACCGCATGATCGAAATCGCGCTTAGAGCCGTCGGGAAGAGTGATTACTGGCATGTTAGCTCAAAATAATTCGGATTCCAAAATAAAAAAAGCACTGCGGAGCAGTGCTTTTTGGGTATCTGGTAGGCGCGATTGGACTCGAACCAACGACCCCCACCATGTCAAGGTGGTGCTCTAACCAACTGAGCTACGCGCCTGAAGTATTGTCACTTCATTTGGCTATTATAACGACCGATTCACGAAAAGTAAATCATAAATTTCAAATTAATCGAATTCACTCATTCCTCATCTTTTCATAGAGCCGTTGACACGCCACGCAGCGCTTAGCGGTCGGATAGGAAAGCAAGCGCTTAAAATAGATAGGGCGACAGCAATCGAGGCAGATGCCGTATTTGTCTTCGGCAATTCGCATCAGCGCCGCTTCAATATCCCTGACCTCGTTTAGGTAGTGATTCAGGTCGATCATCTTCAGCCCCGCCAGCAGATGCGCCAACGCCCCCGCCGCGGCCTGATAAACCACCCCTGCAATCGTCACACCGCCTTCCTTATCAAGCGCCAAAAGTTCGTTGTGCAGATCGGAGCGCACCCTGTAGAATCGGTCTTGCAACAGATTTTTGAAGTGCTCAACCTGGAACCCGCTCAACTTTTCGGACATACCCCGCTCTCCCCTTTCAGCTCTTGCATGATTTCCAGTTGCGATGCACTGAATAGCCATCAATCCCCCGCAGGTTTGACGAATACGCTGAACATAACGCCCGACTCACCCCAAAACCGACAACGCCGCGCGGACTTAGCCTTCAGGAAGACAGGCGCCGGTGAATGTTTTTATAGGCAATCTTCAACTCTTCGCCGACGATCCGGGTTTTTTCAAGCAATTCGGTCGAGGTTTCTTTGCTTTCATCAATGATTTCGGCAAACTTGTCTTTAAAATGCCCCCACTCCCTCTCGCTCTCTTCCCATTCGTCTTTCAAATCCGCGCTGGCCAGATGAAGCTGAAGCCTGATTTCATCGCGTTGCTGCTTGAGCGTTTCAGATAACTTAGCAAGTTCTTCATGCAGTTCCATACGAGTTCCCCGAAGATTTTTTGAGGTATTCAATCTATCGGATTTTTCAGCGCATCGCCATTGGTACAATTGCCTAAGTATTCATACTAATTGCATGGTTAGGCCATTTTCGCTAAGCGGCGCTTATACCGACAAAGACCGGTAAACCTTTGATTTTTCGAATGACTGAGACACCGGACTGATGTTACGCACGATGAATATACACGAAAAACCCGAAAGGTATGAAAAAATGGATGGGGAAATTGGGTACAAAGGCGATACGCTACGGCAGAGCTATTTATTATGAGTCCAAACAAAAGCGCTTTCCGCTACAACGGGAGCGCATAAAGCGCAGGTGCTGAATTACCTGAAAGCAACGGAAGTACGCTTGAGTTTGCCGGTCAACGTTGGCCGCTATCCGAAGGCAACGGCTGAACGGATTGTGCTATGCAATTTTTCGTGCCTTTCGTGTTTTTCGTGGACAATGCGTAACATCAGCCATTTACAACAACGCCTTGAGCCGGTACAGCGCCTCCAAGGCCTGCTTCGGACTCATCTCGTCCGGATTGATGTCTTCGAGCGCGCCGACCACAGGATGGCATTCCGGCGCGGAAAACAGGTCCAGTTGATTGATGCCCGATTCGGCCTGCTGCTCGATATAGGCCGTGTTTTCGAGGTGCTCCAGTTTCGCCTTGGCCTTGTCGATCACCCCGCGCGGCACGCCGGCCAGCGCGGCGACCTGCAAGCCGTAGCTCTGATTGGCCGGCCCCTCCTTCACCGCATGCAGGAACACGATCCGGTCGCCGTGCTCCATCGCATCGAGATGCACGTTGCAGATCGATTTGCGCTCTTCGGCCAATGTCGTCAGTTCGAAATAATGCGTCGCGAACAGCGTGAAGGCCTGCGTCACCTTTGCCAGATGATCCGCGCAGGCCCAGGCCAGCGACAGGCCGTCGAAGGTGCTGGTGCCGCGGCCGATTTCATCCATCAGGATCAGGCTTTGCGCGGTCGCGTTATGCAGAATATTCGCGGTCTCGGACATCTCGACCATGAAGGTCGAACGGCCCGAGGCGAGGTCATCGGAGGCGCCGATCCGGGTGAATATCTTGTCGACAGGGCCGAGTGTCGCCGACTGCGCCGGCACGAAGCAGCCGACATGCGCGATCAGCACGATCAGCGCGGCCTGCCGCATGTAGGTCGATTTACCGCCCATGTTCGGACCGGTGATCACCAGCATCCGCCGCTCGCCGGTCAAATTCAAATCGTTCGGCACAAAAGGCACATCGGAGACCTGCTCGACCACCGGATGCCGGCCGCCTTCGATCAAGATGCCGGGCTCGGCCTGCAAAACCGGCCGCGACAGATTCAGCGTTTCGGCGCGCTCGGCAAAATTAGCCAGCACGTCGAGTTCGGCCAAGGCCGAAGCGCATTGCTGCAATTCGCCCAGGGAACTCCCGATCACGTCGAGCAACTCGTCGTACAAGGCCTTTTCGAAAGACAGCGATTTTTCGCGCGCGCTCAGCACCTTGTCCTCGAATGCCTTCAGTTCCTCGGTGATGTAGCGTTCGGCGCCTTTCAGCGTCTGCTTGCGGGTGTAGTGCACCGGCACCTTGTCCGCGTTCGCATTCGAAATTTCGATGTAATAACCGTGCACGCGGTTGTAATTGACCTTCAGGTTCGCGATGCCGGTCGCCTGCCGCTCGCGCTGTTCCATGTCGATCAGAAACTGGTCCGCGTTCTGGCTCAGGTTGCGCAGCTCATCGAGCTCCTCGTCATAGCCCGCCGCGATGACCCCGCCGTCGCGGATCAGCATCGGCGGATTGTCGATGATCGCCCGTGTCAACAATTCCAGCATCGCCGGATGCTCGCCGATACCGGCGCACAGCTCGGTCAGATGCGGATCATCGCTCGGGGAGAGTTGCGCCTGAATGACCGGCAAGGCCGCCAGCGTCGAACGCAGCACCAGCAAATCGCGGGGCCGCGCCGATTTCAAGGCGATCCGGGTGCTGATCCGCTCGATGTCGCCGACCTGGCGCAGCGTGTCCTGCAGAGTCCGATAGAGATCAGCCTGCAACAAGGTTTCGATGCAGGCATAGCGCCGGTTCAACAGATCATGATCCCTGAGCGGCCGGTTCAGCCAGCGCCTGAGGCAGCGGCCGCCCATCGCGGTCAGGGTCTTGTCCAGGACGCCGAGCAGGGTATATTGCAATTGCCCGCTCGGATGCGCATCGATTTCGAGATTGCGGCGGCTGGAGGCATCGAGCTGGATGCAGTCGTCGCTCGCCTCGGTGCGGATGCCCTGGATGTGCGGCAGCACGTTTTGCTGGGTGTCGCGCACATATTGCAAGAGGCCGCCGGCCGCCGCGATCGCCGCGTTCAGCTCTTCGCAGCCGAAGCCTTTCAAGTCGTGCGCCTTGAACTGCTTCAACACCAACAGGCGCGCGCTCTCGGCTTCGAAATGCCAGGGCGGACGCCGGCATAGGCCGCTGCGCTGTTTCAGACTCTCCGGCAACGGCCAGCTTTCGCTATACAGCAGCTCGGCCGGATTCAGCCGGCCGACTTCGCTGAGCAACTGGTCTTCGGATGTGACTTCCTGCAGCACGAAACGGCCGCTGGTCAAATCGAGGCTCGCGATGCCGTAACGCTGCTGCAAAGGACAAAGCGCGACCAGCAGGTTGTCCTTGCGGTCTTCGAGCAATGCCTCGTCGGTGACCGTGCCGGGCGTGATGATGCGCGCGACCTTGCGCTCGACCGGCCCCTTCGAGGTAGCCGGGTCGCCAATCTGCTCGCAAATCGCGACCGATTCGCCGATGCGTATCAAGCGGGCGATATAGCCTTCCGCCGCATGATAGGGGATGCCCGCCATCGGTATCGGCTGCCCCTGCGACTGGCCGCGACTGGTCAGCGTGATGTCGAGCAGCCGCGCGGCCTTTTTCGCATCATCGTAGAACAGTTCGTAAAAATCCCCCATCCGGTAAAACAACAGGGTATCGGGGTGGTCGGACTTGATGCGCAGATACTGCTGCATCATCGGGGTAGGCGGCGGGGTGGATGGCTGGCTCATATTCATCGGACTATTTTATCCGATGTACCAACGAACCGTAACCTTGAAGCGCGAATTGCCGCCATTTAATCGCCGAGGTTACTTTTCGTGCCTTTCGTGTTTTTCGTGGACAACGCATAACACGAGGGCACGGCCAGAGGCTCTAGGCGCTTTCCATGCGCCAGGACAAGGGATAGACGCCTTGCTGCACATATTGGAAAAAAGTCGAATAAGGCCAGTCGGAAACCCCTTTGACCAGGCCCTGATTGACCGGATTGTAATGCAGAAAATTCATATGGAGAGCAAAGTCCCGATCGCCGCGCAGCGGATAGCCGAAGAAACGTTTGCGATCAAGGTCGTCCTCATCGTCGCCCTGCAGATCATCATACCCGCCGGCCAATTTGATGAATTCCGCTTTGATCTGCCGCCAAAGCAGGGCGAGATCCCCTCCCTGATCCGGCAGCGTCAAAATGCCTTGCACGTATTTGGGCAAAATCACCAGCGCATCGAGATTAAACGAATGCATCTGCTTGATTTTGACCAATTCGAGGCATAACGCCCGAATCGGGTGCATCGTCTCGCCCGCGCTCGATTCCGGCAGCGCCAGCGTGAAAAAATAAGTGTCGCCGTTGATACGGTAAGGGGTTAATTCGCTCATGATCGGTTCGCCTTGAAAAGGTTAGACGGCAATGCAATGCGACTAAGCCCAGAAAAAAGAGCCTAATGCTTGCGTCTTTGGAACAAAAAACAATATATCCAAATTTTTCAAGCAATAACCGGACCACGTTATCAAATATTAATAAATTCAACTCGATAGATGTCTACCTTTTACCTGCGGCGGATGACGCTGCGTGATTTGACACAGTCTTCCAGCACAAAATAGGGCAAATGCTTTAATTTAAAGAAAAGCTTTCTGAGCCGATCAGTGGCCGCCTGCCGGTTTATTCGGCGCCGGCGTCGATCCCAGAAGCTCCAGCAAGGGAACGAGAAAAAACCTGCGAACCATGGGGACGGGTTGAAAAAACCGTTCCGCACCTGACCTTTTCGCCGGACGGGGCATGCTGCCCCGTCCGCAGGATTTCCTCAAGCTTTAGGTCATCGGCAGGTCCAAAGCGAAGGGGACGGGATTGCAAATCCCGTCCCGCATGAGACTTCTCACTACCCCCCCACCGTAACGGATATATCGGCATCGCAGTTAGCTCTAGAGTCCACATCCAAGCCTTGAGTTTTTATGTACGCGCCGACTTTAGATCCGGTTATTTTAACGCCATTGAATCCCACACTTTTTAAAAGTTTTTCCGCATCTACAACAGCCATTCCGGTAATGTTAGGAACCAGGCAGAGCTGAGCGATATTGACTTTCCCACTCGCAGGAATATTTATAGGGAGCGATAGGTTGCCTTTTACGCAGACCAGATCCTTCGGCAGCGGCAAAAGACTCCTGACTAGCGTTTCTACCGGAGCTATCAAGCCTTGAAGCGGCAGATCATCAAACGCCAAATTAACGCTTAAGCCTACTTCTTTCCCTCCTATGCCCAGCGAGACAATATCCTCGTTTAAATTCTCTATTCTGCAAATATACGTACCTTTTGTACCCGAAAGCCCAAGTAAACCATTAACCGTAACTACTGCGCAAACAGCCAGAGGATTAGTACTAATCTCCAACTTAGCACCCAGTGCAAGCGACTTTTCGCTTACAAAATCGCCTGCAGTAATAGCGGCCGTAACAAGACCTTCACACGCATTTCCTCCTGTCGGCGGCGGATCCGACGGTGGTGGATCCGATGGTGGTGGATCCGACGGTGGTGGATCCGACGGTGGTGGATCCGACGGTGGTGGATCCGACGGTGGTGGATCCGACGGTGGTGGATCCGACGGCGGTGGAGTCACCGGCGGCAACGTAGGCATCCCCGCCAGCAGCACCACGCCGGAATTCACCGTATCGCCGCTGGCGATGTAGGAAGTCAGCTCCACGGTCTGGGCTTCGCCTTTCGGATCTGTCCAGTTAACCCGTACACCGACTTGTTTGCAATCGACCGAATTAGGACACGTTGTAATCGACCAGGTGCGGGCAAAACTGCTGTTATCGCCCGCGTAGGAGGTTGGGGCATCGTTACCCGAAGCCATGCCTGTGTAAGTATCTTTATTGGCGAAGCTGCGCAGTTCTTCAATCTTGTCTTGCGCCAGATTCAAGGCGCGGGTTTTCATGCGGCTATCGCCGCTGTTGATCAGGGTAACGCCCTGTAATCTGGCCAGCCCCAGCATCGCCAGCGCCACGACCAGAGCGGCGATCAAAGCCTCCAAAAGGGAAAAGCCGCGCTGAGAGGGATACAGCAATTTTTTCATGATCATTTCTCTTTAAAAGTCTTTCCAAGTCCCCGGCAAGCGGGAAGCATTAATGGGGCGCGAATTGATGGTCTGCATGCCCACGCCGTCGCCGACACCATGTACCTCGATGTTGGCATTCATTTTATTGACACCGCCGTTAACTCCTAGCGAGCCATATACGGTCACATCCCCCCACCCGTTCATAGGGTCTGTGACACAACCATTTACCTCGAGAAAAAACAAAATCCCGTAAATCGTCGTGTTACCTGTCGGTTTAGGACACCCATGTTCAAAAACAATCATCACGGGGTCTGCCGCAGAGCCATAAATACCGCCGGGCCAATTGCCGGTGCTGCTCACCCAATAAAGCCCAGGGTCAGTGCTTAGCGTCGTGGAAGCTGCGGCTTTAAATTGAGCCTGGCTGACCTGAAAATAATAATCCCAGAGAGAATTGTGTGGATAAGTCGTGTTGTTTTGCAATACACCATCATGCAGGTCCAGGTGGGAACGCCCCGTTCCAGCCGCGGAAGGATTGCAGCCGCCGCCAGGCCCACAATAGTTCAGGCAGAAGTTCCCAGCGACATATTCAGACTTCGAAGTCATGATCGAGCGTTCCAGCTCATTATCGACTTTTCCGTTACCATTCGTATCCGTCCATTCCCCGGCATCCACTGTGCCATTGCCATTCGAATCAATCCACTCGTTGGCATCCTTGTTGCCATCGCCATCCAGGTCATGCCAATTTGGATAAATATCCGGCGTACCTGTGGTTGAAGTCATACAGCCATCCAAGACCAATGGGGGGGGCAGTTTACCTGCCGTAGTCAGAAGACCGCCGGGTTTTACATAGGCCTCGGCCGTGCCGGAAATGGAAGAGTCGGAAGCACCCATAGCGGTTGATCTGACACGGATAAACTCGGACGTGGCGCTGGGCCTGGAATAGACCAACGAGCTAATGTTGTAGGCTTCGCCCGTGCTTGTGCCGGTAACCTGTGGACGTGTCGGGCACCCGGTTGCAGGACAGGCTAATGTATTGGCGCCAGTGGGCCAAGGCACATTGTGTTTGCCTGCCCAAGCGACCCCATATTCCAGCCCGGCCTCGGCCGCCTCTTGCGCCTCGCGGGCGCGCAGATCGTTACCGGTAATTTTTTGCTCCATCAACCCGGAGCGCGCCGTGGTCAGCGCGATAACGGCCATGACTATCGCCATAATCACCACCATAATCAAGGTGACGGCTCCTTTCTGGGGCGATTGGGACTTGCGGCTTGAAATTTTCATCGACTCAACAACATGGCGGTGGGGTTTAAGGAATGGCGTCCAGGAATTTGTCGTTCCGTATTCGGACTTGTTCGGTAATGGTTTGCTTAACGTCATTGTCGTCGCGCAATTGGCCCTCCAGCTTAATTGTGACATAGCGCACATACAGGCACGCAGGATCCGGGCTACCATCTCTCGTACAGGTGTTGCAGGCTTCGCCCGCGTCACAGGTGAAATTATGATTGTCATCCCCATTAAAAAAACCATCGCCATCATCATCAACTATCATGCTGCTGACATTGAGGGCTTTTGAAGTTAACGTGAACGTCAACCCGGTAATTTCCACCTCCGGCTCGGTGATCGACTCCCATTCGCCATCGTCGCAGTCTTCGTTGGTGTCGCCGCTGCTGCGCATTTCCAGTTCGCCGGCGTCGCCGTTCAAACGAAAACCGAGCCTTTCATTGCTGTCGACGGCGGGCGGAGTTTCGTCCGGAACACCGTCGTTATCGGGGTCCTCATCGCGATTATAGGCATAGACGATACAACTGCCGCCGTTATAAACCGCCAATTCGGCAAAGTTAGGATCAGCAGAATCAAAAAAAGGATTGCCTTGCAGAGAGGCAAAATGGGTTGCAGGATCGGATGTCACAAAACCTGCTCGACGAATATCGCGTTCCATCGTATCCATCATCGCGCGCATATCCTGATTTAAACGGACGAGTTTAATGTTTTCGGATTGGCCCCGGACCGAAGTGACATAGACGCTCATACCGCCGGCGACAACGATTATCCCGACTAACATGCCGATCAGCAATTCGATCAGGGTGACGCCGGCTTGCGGCTTTCGAATTATGGACATGACTGGTAACCTGCCATGGTGCCGCAAATTCGGACTCTTCCGAGAGGGCTGACACTGACCTCGGAGCTATGATGATTGGATTGGAGGGTGACGAAGCCATTATTAGGGTTGCTGCTCCGAATGGGAAGAAAGGTGGTATAGGCGACACTGCCGTCAGCGCCGTCACTGAACGCCGCCGACGACAACAGAGTCGAACGATAATCGCTGCCATTGCCGGTTTTGAGCACGGTACCGTCACCCAACGTGATGGTGTAAGCCCAGTTACTGCCTGTCGTAAACGTCACGCGTACCGGCTTGTTGCGCACGACCGCTTCACTGCGCGCCCAGCGCAAATCCGCCAGCACCGCTTCTGCGGCGCCCGTGATGCGTTGCTTGTCTATCGCGGCTTGAAAAGACGGGGCGGCCAATGCAGCCAGAATCGCAATAATCGCAATGACGACCAGCGCTTCAATGAGCGTGAAGCCGGATTGTTTCCGGTGCGTGCGCGTTGCTGCCTGGCGCAATGCCGGACTGTGCGCGCGTTGATTCAGCCGCGCCCGCGGCTGGGCAATCGAACCCGCCGCATTGATCAATTCAACGCCTGGGCAGGGGGGAATAAACGACCGCATTTCCATGTTAAATCCTTGCTAGATTACAAGCCGGCATCGACAATGCACAGCCCTGTTTATATTGATGCCGCCCTGCCAAATCGTGAGTCATACACACGGCAAATCGCGTTGAGGCGCATGAATTTTTTTCTTCCGCAGAAATCGCATGTAGCCCCGATCCCACTGCCATTAAGTTAAGGTTTTCCTCGCATAACTTATCGTTGGCTGAGCGGAGCCGAAGCCAACAAATCGCTTCGACTTCGCTCAGCGAACGGCTTAACTTAATGGCAGTGAGCCCCGATCCCATTGAACGTTCTGTTCTTGCGGCTCCGGATTTTGCTGATAACGTCTTCGTTGATCCGATTGGACGCAAGCACTGACATTTCCCGTAAGCCTTAACGTACAAAGAAAGTCTATTGAATGTAGTTGACGAAATAAAATAGTCAACCCGAATGCGCGTTATTCAGGCGCCTTGTAAAAAGCAGTCGAGAGGATGAATGATGAACCGGAAGGCGTTGACAGTCCGTGGGAGCGACGCCCACGTCGCGATTAAAGCCTCAAGTCGCGACGTAGGCGTCGCTCCCACCGCGCGAAAACCTTACAAGACTTAGCGCTGACTGAGCGGAACCGACACATCGCTTCGGCTCCGCTCAGCGAACGGCTTAACTCAATGGCAGTAATGCACTGTGTAGAAACGGGGACCGGCCATCAAAGCCGATATTTCGCGCTTTGATTCGGCATCAGCCGGTTATGTTCGTCGATATAATCCTGCCGGCTGATCGGCTTGATCAGCAGCAATCCGGCGACAAAGCCTCCGGCATGCGCCCAGAAGGCGATTTGCGCGGGGCCGCCGACCGCGGGCACCGCGCTGATCAGCTGGATAAAGAACCAGTAGCCGAGCATGTAAACGGCCGGAATCGCGGCGGTGGTGATGAAAAATCCCAACGGAATCAGCGTATGCACATAGGCTCTCGGATAGAGTCTCGCATAGGCGCCCATCACGCCGCCGATCGCGCCGGACGCGCCGACCATCGGCGTGATCGCGGCAGGATCGGCGAAGATTTGCGCCGCCGCAGCCGCCAGTATGCATACAGCATAAAAGCCGAGAAAGCGGAAGGGCCCCATCGCATCTTCGACGTTGTCGCCGAAAATCCATAAGAACCAGAGGTTGCTGATGATGTGAAACCAACCGCCGTGCAGGAAGGCATGCGTGATCAGGGTGGAGAGACCGTCCTTGCCGTCGAGCACGCAGGCCATGTTTTCCGCCAGGTCGATCCGAGTGCCGACCGGCACGATATTCAGCAGCTCGCCCGGAATCAGGCTGTACAGACACAACGATCTGGCCAGCGGCACGTCGCTGCCCGCGCCCTGCACGAACATCCAGACGAAAAGATTCACCACGATAAGCCCGATCGTCGCGACCGGCGTGCGGAGGGTGGGATTTTCATCGCGAATCGGAAACATGGTGTCCTCCTTTATTAGGCAAGTTCTAGCCGGCCGCCTCGACCGCTGCCCGCCAATGTAAACCGAATCGGTTAGGATTTCAATCGCAATCCCTTATGCAAAGCGGATTGCCGGAGCAGCTCTACTCTCTTGCGATCAAATGTTCGAATAGAAACGGATCGTCGAAATAACGCCTGCCGGTGAGGGCAATCGCATGCACGCCCCATTGCCGCATCGCGCCCGGACTCGGCACGCCGAAAGGCCAGAGCAGGAAGCGCTCGAAGCAGGAACTGGAGGGGATAATTCCGTCCGGCCCGAAAAGACTGCGCCGCGATCCGTCCGGCAGGGGCATCGACAACAGTTCATCGTAAGCCTGGACTTGATAGAGGGTTGCCGGTGCCTTGTCGCTTGCCGCGATCACCGCCGTTTGCTGCAGGTAATGCGTTCGGCTTTCTAATCGCAGCAACAGACGCTGCCCGGGCTGGATGGGGTCAATGCGTTTCGGACTCAGCACCGATTCCGCACCGTCTGTCGGCGGAATGTTCAGATAGCCTTGCCCCGGAAACACCATGTAATAACAGCCACAGGCATGGATAGTGTCATAGGCGATCGGAATGCCTTCGGGACTCAGGGTGACCCGCCAGATCACGCTGTCCAATTCTCCGCCGTACCAGTCAGTCGCACTGGTTTTTTCGCGCTCCGGCAGCCAGATTTGATAGACCAATTGCAATAGGATGCGGCCCTGCCGGCGAGTATAGGCGTACTTTTGATAGACGATTGGCTGTCGGGTATCGATGTGCGGCTCGCCCTTTGCATTCAGCATCGCCGCGCCGATCTTGTCATTATCGTTACGCGTGTCGATTTCCCAGATCGGCGCGAAGTGCGTGAACAAGCTCTTTAGCTGTGGGTCAGAAAGCTCCGGAATACCCAGGGGATTTTGATATGCCGCGCGCAGCATCGCGGCAATTTCGGCAGCAGTCAAAAATCCGCTTGACGCCGGCACATAGCGGATCACGCGACCTTGCACGGGCAATTCGTCAACCGGCCTCCTAAAGCTCGCTACCAGCTTTTGATGCAGATTTTTCAGCCCGAGCTTGGCCGGATATTGCGTGAGCCAATACGCGCCGACGATGCGTTGCCAGGTTCGATAGGTGTCGAGGGCACGGACTTGCTGCCGCAGGATAGGTTTGGATTCTGGCCGCAGCAAAGCCTCCTCAACCAGACGATTGCCGCATTGCTGCAGCACCTGTTCCAGAGAGCCCGGCAAGGGCGCCGCGGCGAGCACCGTTTTTGCGGCGGCCGTCGGCAGATTCGCAGATTCCTTAAGCCGCAAAGAGGCGTCCAGTTGCCGCATGCGTTGCAGCCACTGCGCATGGGCGGCATCGGTCAAGCTCTGTGTGCGGAAGGAAGCGAGAAAGCGATCGGCTCGCAGCGATGGAAAACCGGTGACCTTGGTTGTAGCAGGATCGATCAGTTGGTATTCGGCCAACAGGGTGTCGAGTTTTTGGTACCAATTGAGACAAGCGGCTTCATCCGGTTCCAGCGATTCGACGCGAACGGCGGGTTCTGTGCAGCCCTGTCCCAACAAAACCAGCAGCAAGACGACTGCTATTTGCACTCGGGACGGACTCAGAAAAGTATTCGCCATTTGCCCCCCTTGGGCTTATGATCAAAAACAGGCGGGGCGCCTGAAGTCGCCCCGCCAGGATCGCATGTTGTTAAGTTCGTCGTGCTTCATCCAATTTCAGCGCTGATTCACTGCCGAATAACGCAGCCCCATATACAGGAAAAACTGCACCCCAAAGATCAGGTTCGCCATCAATAGATGAATCGGCTGCGCGACCGGCGGCATGCCGAGGCGGTCCAGCGTCACGCCGGCGAGGATCGCGGTTACGATCAGGCCGATCAGCACATAGCCGGTACGCAGGAACAGACTTTGCCGGTCGCAGGCCTGCCGCAGCTTCCAGAACACCCAGAAGTTCGTGAGCAGGATGATCGACGAGAACGACCGGTGCACATAGAAAATGATCGGGAAATCGTCGCGCCAGAATTGCCGGTCGATATAACTGTGTTCGTGCGAGATGAAATCGACCGCCTCCCGCACCTGCGTGCCCATCGCGACCTGCAGCAAAGTCATGCCGATCGCGACCAGCAGCACGGTCTTGGCGCGCGGCGTCAGCCGGCTGCTGTCGATGTTGGCGAAAGTCTCGCGCTGCGAGCGGGTGATCGTGTAGATCACCAGCGCCACGATCAGCAAAGCCATCAGCATGTGCAGCGTGATCATGTACGGTTTCAGATTGCTCGCGACCACCGTCGAGCCGAGCCAGCCCTGAAAGCCGATCAGGAACAGATTCGTCAGCGACAAATAGAAGATCGCCTTGTCGCGTTTCAGGAAGATGCGCGATACCCAGGCGGTCAGCAGTACGAACAGGCCGGTGGTCGCCCCGACCAGCCGGTTCGAGTATTCGGTCCAGGTCTTGACCGGGTTGAACTCGGTATTCTTGTAGCCGCGCTGTGCGTAAATCTGATGATAATCGGCCGGCAGCTGCGACTCGTCGGTCGGCGGAATCCAGCGGCCGAAGCAGGTCGGCCAGTCCGGGCAGCCCATGCCCGCGCCGGAAGCCCGGACGATGCCGCCGGCCAGGATCACCAGATACACCGCGAAAATGGTCAACAGGCCCAGGCGGCGGAAGTTCAGAATGGCTTGATCGTTCATGCGATAGGTAAAGGTAACAATCGGAGGGAAACATCGGGATGATCCTTCAGCACCAGGTCATATTCGCCGCTTTCGGAAACCAGCAGCACCGCCAACAGATGACAAATGCCGTCACGGCTGATCGCGGTCAATACCTGACCGCGGCTTTGCTCGCCGCCGTTCCGGTCCCGGATGGCCGCATTGGCCGCGGGCGCGGTGCCGAGCGCGCATTCGGCCAGAAACAGCGCGCGCTTGGCCTTGCCTAGATAGTGCGTCCGCGCGACGACTTCTTGGCCGGTATAGCAGCCTTTCGTGAAGCTGATGCCGCCTAGTTTGTCCAGGTTCAACATTTGCGGAACGTGTTCTTCCGAAGTGGCCTGGCTTAGCCAGGGGATACCTGCAAGCAAATCGAGCAAGCGCCAGTCTTCCGAGTTGCCGGGCGCATAGCCTTGACCCAAGCGATCGGTCCACAGGTTTTCCGCCTGTTCCGGCTCCGCGATCACGAGCGTGCGATACGGCGTCGAACCGAGCGATATCAATACCATGCCATCGACACAATGAGCCGCAAATAGCGATTCGACGGCTGTTTCGCTCCAGCCAAGACCCAGCAGACACAGTTCGTTCGAACGGTCGGCAAACCTTACGTCCGAGCGCAGCACATATTTTTGCAGGCGGGTTTTGACCGGCTCCAGCAACTCCTGCGGCAACACGAGCAAATACTCGTCCGCGTTTTTCGCGAGCAAAAACGTCGCGATCGCGCGGCCTTTCGGATTGCAGAATGCGCCGATCCGCGCCTGGGTTTCAGTCACCTCGAAAACATTGCAGGTGGACTGGCCTTGCAGCAGTTTCGCCGCATCCTTGCCGGAGACCGATAACACGGCCAGATCGGAAATCGGGTAGATATGAGGCTGATCGGATTGGGATTCGGCAAAAACGATGCGGCCATCGTTCTCGATCACGGCCTGCTCGGAAAGCAGAAAGTTTTTCCATTGCGGATTCATGGAACTCTTCGAATAGTGAAAAGCCTCATTATACCGCGTTATTTGTCACAGACAGGTAAGCGGACTGTATGCTCTTCGATGTCATGACAGTTCTGCAGGATGTGCTGACGTAGAAGGCGCATCAATCGCAAACCATTCGCTTCGCCTACCCTTCGCATTGCCCAATGAGTAGCCTCGATGAAGCGCAGCGGAATCGAGGGATTTGTGGCTTCGATTTTCCTCGATTCCGCATGGCTACATCGAGGCTACTTGCTTAGTGAAAATACCTTTCAAGGTAGGACTACATGCTCACTCGCTTGCCCCTTGCCTGAAATGTCCATGCCCCTGCGGCAAAAATGGGGTGACCTTCGTTTTGAGCAGTTTGACCAGAGCAGGCTCCATGAACTTGTATTTGTCCGGGATGTTGAGGCACACAACACGCTTGCCCACAAGGCTCGCCTTGAAACCAGCGGATAGCTTCCTCTTGTGCGTTTGCTCCATAACGAAGATCAGATCCGCCCATTCAATGAGTTCAACAGACAAAGGCGTTTCGGCGTCGTGGCTCAGACCCGCGGATGCACACTCAATACCAGGATGTTCCGCAAACACCTGTTCAGCCGTGGGGCTACGCCACCGGTTCTTGCCGCAGATAAAGAGAACGTTGCTCATGCCGCAGAGTTATCTGACTCCTGATTTAACGTGCTGCCGCAGACAGTCACGTGGAAGGAAATATGAATGGGTCAAGGCTTGCTTATGCAAGGAACAAGACCTAATCCCATGCTTTTACTTCACTTCGTTCAGCAACATATATGGTCTTCCTATGGCCCTTCATGCCAATGCTTCAGAAACAAAACACCAACCTCAACGACCGATCGAGCATCTGTAAGTATTTGGGGGTGGAGATAAAGCATAGTGGGCGCTGCATCCTCTGCAAACGAGTGCAAGAAGGTAAAACATGGGGCACCGATAGCGGGTTGCTCCCGATCAATCTCCTCTAGCCTCGCCCAATTCATAGCTCTAATACACTCGACTTTCTCGCTCTCAAGTCGGCTGTAACGTTCTCTCTCTGCGGGAGTGAATTGCGCCGGTGGGACATAAAGGGGTATACGATGCGCCAAAGCGTCCCTGAAGGACTTTAGGTAGTCACCGTGCCAACCACTACTTTCCTTTGACGACAGACATTCTCGTAGTTCACTCGGTAGATACCTCCGCGTTGATTCTAGAAACAACCCAACTTTCATACGGCCACCAATCTTTGCTTCTAAGTTGTGGCGCAGCACATATGCCCAGGCCCAATTGTCAAAGATGCCTGATAGATTAATCACGAAAGCGTGCAAATTGATCTGCACATCATCAAGATCCATTCTGGGTAAAGGGCATTGAGCAGATGGTGGAAACAAGTAGAAGACGTTCTCGATGCTTCGCCTGAGCACTCGGATGCGTCGCGCGGCTCCATGCAGGAGATGTTCCTTTACTCGCGCATCTGCAGCGGAATTGCCTTGAAACACGGTTTGTAACATGAGTTCTTGTAACTCACGCGCGATATTGCGCTCTTCCAGCAACAAGTGAGCTGCTTGGTCTTCGGTGTAAGCCATGAGATGATGCCCGCTAAAGACGGCTAAATTATTTTATATTCATTCATACTAGGAACCGTCTTACACATATGCCATTAAGACAGTCTAACCCGTGGATCGACCAGCGTATAAGAAATATCGGTCAGCAACAACCCAAGCACATACAGAATCGAACCAAGAAACACCATCGCCCGCACCATCGCAAAATCCTGGCTGTTGATCGCATCGATCGTATAACTGCCGAGACCCGGAATGCTGAAAAACGACTCCATGATCAGGCTGCCCATGAACAACAGCGGCAGCACGACCACCACGCCGGTCAGGATCGGAATCATCGCATTCGGCAGCACATGCTTGAACAAGGTCTGGGTTTCGGTCAGACCCTTCGCGCGCGCGGTGCGCACATAATCCTTGCCGACTTCTTCCAGAAATAGGGTCCGGTACCAGCGCACGCCGGAACCGATGCCCGAAAACACGCCGATCACGACCGGCAGGATCAAAAACTTGAAGGCGCCGAAGCCTTCGTCGTAACCGGAGATCGGCACCAGCTTGAGCAATTTTCCGATCATGAACTGGCCGCCGATGATGTAGAACAGCGACGAGATCGACATCAGGACCACGCACAGCACCAGCCCGCCGAATTCCAGATAACTGCCGCGAAACAGCACCATCAGCAAGGCAAAGCCGATATTGGTCAACAGGCCGACGACCAGACTCGGCAGCGCCAGCGCCAAGCTCGGCCACATGCGCTGCTGAATGTCCGCGCCGATGTTGCGGCCGCTGTCGGAGACGCCGAAGCGGAACAGGAACAGGCCTACCGATTTTTGATAAAAAATCGTCTCGGTGACTTTGTCGCCGCCCTGCGCCTGCTCGTTCCAGAGCGTGGGCAAGTCATAGCCATGCTGATGCTTCCAGTTCGCGATCGCCTGCGGCGTCACATGCTTTTGGCCGAGCTGCATCCTCGCCATGTCGTCGGGGCTGTTCACGACGAAAAACAGCACGAAGGTCAGGATGTTGATCCCGAGCAGGATCGGAAACGCATAGAGCAGGCGGCGGATAATGTAGTAGATCATCGTGAGACTTCCGTTTGAATGGCCAAGGCTTCCGGCAGGGGGCGATGGGTGCGGCGGCGGTAGGCGCTGACGGCGGGCGCGAACAGCAAGACGCACAGCGCCCCGGCGACGGCCAACGGCCAGAGCACCGGCCGGTTCCATTGCCTCCGCAGTTCGGCGCGCTTGATAGGATCGATCCGGATGTATTTCAAGCGGTTGTTCGCCATCAGATTCGGTTTCAGATTGCTCGCCCAACCGTGATAGAGCGAGAAAGTCTTCGGATGAAAACCGAACACCCAGGGCACGTCGCGGCGCACGATCTCCTGCATCTGCCGGATGATTTGAAGACGCGGCTCGCCGTTCTCCATGTTGCGCATCTGTTCGAACAGACGGTCGAATTCAGCATTCTGATAATTGCCCGCGTTCTCGCCGCTGTGTTTGACCTTGCCGTTGAAACCATACAATAACGAGAAAAAGTTTTCCGGATCCGGATAATCGGCGTTCCAGCCCCAGACAAAAATCTGCGCATTGCCCGCGCTCATCTTTTGCTGGAAGCGGTTGTAATCGGTCGCGCGGATCACCAGTTGAAGGCCGAGCTTCTGGAACTGCTTGCGGTACCAGTTCATCAGCGGCTTGTCATCGACGCTGGTCGCGGTGGTATCGAAATACAGGATCAGAGGCTCCCCGGTTTTCGGATCGACGCCGTTCGGATAGCCGGCCTCGGCGATCAGTTTTCGGGCCGTATCAATTGATTTGCGCTGCGGCTTGCCGTTCATCCAGTCATAGACATAAGAGTTGATGCCGGCCTCGCCCTCTTCGTTGCCGAAAATGCCGGGCGGTATCGCGCCTTGCGCGGGCACGCCACGCTCATTCCGGAAGATCGCAATGAATTCCTCGTAGTCGATCGCGATCGCGATCGCCTGGCGCAGTTTCCGGGCTTTTTCACTGTCGCCGCCGACCGTCGCATCGAGCATGTTGAAGCCCATATAGAAGATCGAGGTTTCGACCGAGGTATGCAGGCGGATGTCCTTCTCCTTAAGACTCTCGGTCAGGATCACGCCGCCGCCGGTAAACTGCACCGCCTGATCGAAACTGTCGGAGGCGATGCCGGAGGAATCGTAATAGCCCTGCAAAAATTTGCTCCAGTTCGGAATCGTTTCCTTTTCGAGCGTCACGACGACTTTTTCAATGAAAGGCAAGGCTTTACCGGCATCCTGCAATAAGCCCTTTTCGGCGTCCCCGACCTCGCCTTCGGCAGGATAGGCTTCGAGATGGAAATTCGGGTTCTTGAACATCATCATGCGCCGGTTCGGATTATTCTCGGCCAGATAATAAGGCCCGGTGCCAACCGGATACCAGTCCAGCGTGATGTTTTTGTCGCTAAAGCCCGGCTGGTCGTAAAACGCATCGGCCTCCCAGGGCATCGGCGCGAAAAACGGCATCGCCAGCCAGTAGCTGAACTGCGGGTACTTGCCCTTGATCCGAATCCGGTAATGATAACGATCCAGTGCTTCGACGCCGGTCATTGGCAGAGCTCTGAGCGCGTCCTTGGGTTTGTCCGCGCTTTGTTTGGCGAAGTCGTCGAAGCCGATGATATAGCCCTTCATGATTTCCGCGATCGGCGACTGCGTTTTCGGATAAGCCAGACGCTTGATCTGATAGACATAATCCTCGGCGGTCAGCTCGCGTGTGGCGGTCTCGGCAAAATCGCTGACGGTCGCCAAGGCATCCACTTCGGCTTTATCGAGACGGTGATAGCGGTAGTTCCCGGCCTTGTCCTGCGCGAAGGCCGGATGCGGCTGAAAGCGGATGCCGGGCTTGATTTCGAGCAGATAATCGCTGTAGGCGATGTCCTTTGCCTCGGCATCCGGGCCGAGCTTTTGACTCTCTTTATCGTAATAGATGATTTCGGGCAGGCGGGCGGCGGTCAGCGGCGTCAGTTCATAGGGCCGTTTCAGATAATGGTATTGCAGCGGCGGCTCGTAAATCTGCGCGATGAACGCATATTCGTTCTCGCTGTAGGCGACCGCCGGGTCCAGGTGCTTCGGCCGTTCCGCGAACGACATATACAGCACCGCCTGCTTGTCGTCCTGCTCCGGATAGGGATCGTTCCAGGGCGAGCCGGTGCACGCAACCAGCAGAACCACAACAAAAAACAGGACGCAAGGCAAAATGCCGGCGCGGCGAAATTTGATTGACAAAAGACTGGACATCGCAGGAGTGGTCGTAGATACTTTGCGGCTTATTTTATCGTGTTTGTACAGCAACACCTGAACTTCGATCGTCAAGGCGGCTGGCATGCACAGAGTATATCAATAAAAACAACGGGAGATCAGAATGGGTTTCATGCAAGGCAAGCGGGTCTTGATTGTCGGTCTGGCGAGCAATCGTTCGATTGCCTGGGGTATCGCCAAGGCGATGCACCGGGAAGGCGCCGAGCTGGCGTTCACCTTCCAGAACGACAAGCTGCAAAGCCGGGTCGAGGAAATGGCCGCCGAATGCGGTTCCAGCATCACGATCGAATGCGATGTCAGTTCCGACGAGCATATCGACAATGTCTTCAAGGTCCTGGGCCAGCATTGGGACGGTCTCGATGCGATCGTGCATTCGGTCGCTTACGCGCCGCGCGATGCCTTGGACGGCGATTATGTGAACGCGACCACCCGCGACAATTTCCGTATCGCGCACGACATCAGCTCATACAGCTTCACCGCGCTGGCCAAGGCCGGCAGAAGCCTGATGGCAGGCCGCAACGGTTCGCTGTTGACTCTGACCTATCTCGGCGCCGAACGCGCGATTCCGAATTACAACGTGATGGGCGTCGCCAAAGCGAGCCTGGAAGCGAATGTGCGCTACATGGCAGTCGCGCTCGGCGCTGAAGGTACGCGCGTGAACGCGATCTCGGCGGGCCCGATCCGGACCCTGGCCGCTTCCGGCATCAACAACTTCAAGGCGATGCTGAGCAAGGCGGCCGATACCGCGCCATTGAAACGCAACGTCACCATCGAGGAAGTCGGCAATGTTGCGGCCTTCATGTGCTCCGATCTGGCCTCCGGCATCACCGGCGAAGTGACTTATGTCGATTGCGGCTACAACATTGCGGGCTTGGCGGCCTCCTGAGGCGATATTCTTAGAAAGAAGACCCATAGCCGATTGCAAAAATATCGTTGGCTGAGCGGAGTCGAAGCTAATTGTTGGCTTCGACTCCGCTCAGCCAACGTATCCATAAACCGCCTTAAGCCCGATTTCCTTCCGGGCATCGGCGTAAAGCCGAATCAATATCGCACCTTATCGCCCTTTTCCGCCCAGGCGGCAAAAGGGCTGCCGGAGTCCGGCAGATCGAGATGCAGCATCGCGATGCGGCGCTCGGCAGGCTGAATCGCCAGCTCCTCATAGATGAAGCTGTCGTCAAATCCCGCCGTGGCCGCATCATGCCTGTCACAGGCGAAATAGACCTTTTGCAGCCTTGCCCAATAGATCGCGCCGAGGCACATCGGGCAAGGTTCGCAACTGGTATATAGAATGCAGTCGGTTAACTGAAAATTCTGCAATTTCTGGCAGGCGAGCCGAATCGCCATGATTTCGGCGTGCGCGGTCGGATCGAGGCAGCTAGTCACCCGGTTGCCGCTGCCGGCGATGATTTCGCCGTTTCTGACGATCACCGCGCCGTAAGGCCCTCCCTGCCCCGATTCGACATTCTGCACGGCCAGTTCGACCGCCTGCTGCAAGAATTGCTGATGCGCCATCATAACCCCAAAGGATTCTCGGGATCGATGCCGTCCATGAACGGCAGGCGGCGATCCTGGTTGGTCAGTTGATAAACCTTGCCGAGCCAGTTGTCGAACAGGGCTCTCGCGGTATCGCGCCAGGTATTGTCGATCGTATCGAGCACCTGATTTTCCGGAAACTCGTCCAGAGCACCACCGGATTGCCGCGCCTCGATCACATGCTGGCGATAGTCGCCGAAGATGCGCTGCGCCTCCGGCGTGAAATAATTAACCGGAAACGGCGGATACTCGTCGATTTCGCCGCGATAGTAGCGCAGCACCTCGCGCTTGTATTCCTTCAGCAGGCTGATGTCGTCGTATTCGGGATGCCCCTGAAAGAACACGATACGGAAGCCGTCCGGGCTGACCGCCAGATGCACGCCGGCATCAGCGCTGACCGCCAGCACCTTCAGTCCCTTCGCTTCCATGTCCTTCTGAAAAATTTCGTTGAAACGCGAGTGCGGCACATCGAAGCGGGTGTTGATTTCGGCAACCAGAGGATGTGTGCGGTTGACCAGGCGGTGCGCGAATACGCCCCAGCGCTTAGCCGGCAGCCGGGTGCGCTCGATGCCGTAGCAATACTCGATCAAGGCATGCGTCGCGAGGCACGAACATAATACCGACGTCACGTTTTCCTTGGCCCAGGCAAATACCTCGGTCAAAGGCTGCCAGAAGTCTTCCTCGGGCAGGTGCGGATGGGTCACGTTCGCGCCGCTGATGATCAAGGCGTCCAGGCCGTCCTGCTTGATCTTTTCGAACGACTCGTAATACTTCGCGATATGCGCCTGCGCCGCCTCGCCTCGCGGCAGGCCCTCGATCGTGAAAGGATGCACATGGAACTGCGCGATCTGGTTGCAGGCGCCGACCAGCCGGAAAAACTGCCGTTCGGTCGCTTCCAGCGCCGCATCGGGCATGATGTTCAACAGGCCGATGTGCATCTCGCGGATGTCCTGATGGCTGGCGCGGTCGACCTCCAGGATCACCTCGCCTTCTTCCTTGAGCCGTGAGAATGTCGGTAAATCGGTGTGAGCGACTAATGGCATCAAATCAATCCGTCATTGCTGGGCCGCGATCGCCGCGGCAATCAGGCGGATAAAATCGTCTTCGGTCTCAACCTTCGCCGCCTCGTGCGCATTGATCGTATAACCGTGCTGGTCGGCGATCGCCTGGTAATGCGGCAGTCTGGACTGATACAGTTCCGGAAACACCCAGGTCACGAATTCATTAGGGGGTATCTCGTCGGTCGTGGCATAGTTTTTCAGCGCCATGAATTCGGGGAGCTTTTCGTCGAGAAACTCTTCCCGGTAATACAGCGGTTTCGGCTCGGCCTTGGCGCGCGCGATGATCGTTTGCTCCAGATCGTTCGGGATTTCGATATAGACGATCAGTGTGTGCTTGGCGAGATTTTCGATCACTTCGGGGCAATCGAGTTCGGAAACGCTGCCGCCGGCATCGTTGATGAAATGCTTGTAGCCGTAGATGTCCTGTGCCTTGGCGATGAAATCCTGCACATCGTTCATCGCGCAGACTTCGGCCTGATGATGCAGTTTTTGCCGGCGCTTGAATTCCTCGAGCGACAGCCCGTGCAAATTCGGATTTCCGAGTTTGCCGAGAAAACTCGACACCGGCGCTAGATTTTCGACCGTGATGTTGTTGCTGATCCGTATCGAATCGGACAGCAGCAAGTCGCGCAGGAACGGCACATGCATCGCCTGACGCTTGATATTGTCCATGATCGGCTCTTCCAGATAACGGGTGCCGATCCGGTAGTCGCCCGAATAGTGAAACCACTTGGCCTTGGGCAATTTGTTCGCGAGCGTGGTCTTGCCGGCTCCCGACATCGCGAGCAAGGTGATCCGCTTCGTCTCCCAATCCAGGAATTCCTGGGGGTCCATTCTCATAATGTTGTGTCCTGTTTAATCCAAATAATCTTCGAAATCGATGTCCTCGGGGTTGCGCCGATGCTCGTCCGTGTCGGTATAGCCCAGATCGTCGCCTTCGATGTCGTCGAAAGGCGCGCTCCAGTCTTCCGGTTCCTCGATAAAATCGAAAGTCGAATTATACCAGCTCTCGTGATCGTATTCGCCGATGTCGCCGTCGAGATACTGCACCTCGATCGAATCCTCGCCTTCCTCGATGTTGATCACTTTGAAAGTCAGATTGTTTTCCAAATCCTTGTACCAGTTTCCTACGATGGGATCTGCCACGGTTGACATAAGGGTTACCTCGAAAATTTAGAAATGCTGTATGGGATAATAAAACGGCAGGTTTTCATGCGCGCCCCGACCGATAGCGCGGAATCATCGTTTCCCTGATGACAGTGTTGGATATGTCCTGCCGAACTCGGAAACAAACTTTTCCCGGCCAGGCGTTAATAGTTTGGTAATAGTTATAGAGGAAGCGCCGCTTTCTTGCAAGATGGGGCTGTGCTACGATGGCTCATCACACGACTCTTAGCAGGCCTCACCATGCAGGAATTATTTATCGGAGGACAGAACGGCGTCAAGGTCTTATTGAATGCCGCGATGGCCAACCGGCACGGCATGATTTCCGGCGCGACCGGCACCGGCAAAACCGTGACCCTGCAAATCCTGGCCGAAGGTTTCTCGAAGATCGGCGTGCCGGTGTTTCTGGCCGACATCAAGGGCGATTTGTCCGGCATCGCCCAGCCCGGCCAAATCAACGACAAAATCAGCGAACGCGTGCAACTGACCGGCGTGACCGGCTTCCAGCCGCGCGGCAATCCGGCCGTATTTTGGGACGTGTTCGGCAAAAGCGGACACCCGGTGCGCGCCACGATCGCCGACATGGGGCCGCTGTTGCTGAGCAATTTATTGGAGCTGAACGACACCCAAAGCGGCGTGCTCTACAGTGGTTTCAAAATCGCCGACGATAACGGCATGCTGCTGCTCGATCTGAAAGACCTGCGCGCGTTGTTGACCTGGATGGGCGAGCATGCGAAAGAATTGCAGGCCGAATACGGCACGATCGCCTCCGCCAGCCTAGGCGCGATACAGCGGCAACTGCTGGTGCTCAAACAGCAGGGCGCCGAAAGCTTCTTCGGCGAACCGGCGCTGAATCTTGAGGACATCTGCAAGACCGACTTCTCCGGCAACGGCGTGATCAGCATCCTGGACGCGACCGAGTTGACGACAAAGTCGCCGCGCCTGTATGCGACCTTCCTGCTCTGGCTGCTCGCCGAACTGTACGAAAACCTGCCCGAGGCCGGCGACGCCGAGCGGCCGAAGCTGGTGCTGTTTTTCGACGAGGCGCATCTGATGTTCGAACAAGCGCCGAAAGCCTTGACCGACAAGATCGAGCAGATCGTCCGGCTGATCCGCTCGAAAGGCGTCGGCGTGTATTTCATCAGCCAGAGCCCGCTCGACGTGCCGGAAGACATTCTCGGCCAGCTCGGGCTCAAGATCCAGCATGCGCTGAGGGCGTTTACGCCGAAAGACCAGGCGGTCGTCAAGAGCGTCGCCGGCACCTTCCGCGCCAATCCGGCCATCGATACCGAGGCCGCGATCCTGGAGCTGAAGAAAGGCGAGGCACTGGTTTCGGTGCTCGATCATGACGGCAGCCCGACGCCGGTCGAACGCGTCTTCATTCGCCCGCCCGAATCGCAGATCGGCCCGCTGACCGATACGCAGCGCCAGGACTTACTCAGCCGCTCGCCGTTCAAAGGCCGCTACGACCAGGCGGTCGACCGCGAGTCGGCCTACGAACTGCTCAAGCAAAAAGCGCAGCTGGCCAGCGCGGCGGACCTTGAAGACATTCAAGCCAAGGTTACCCGGAAAGAGACAGGCTCTCCACGGCAGACCCGCGGCCGCGAAACCGCGACCGAAGCGCTGCTCAAAAGCGCCGCGCGCAGCATCGGCAGTCAGGTCGGAAGGCAGATCGTCCGCGGGGTGTTGGGGTCGTTGCTGGGCGGGCGGCGTTGACATGAAAAAATCCGCCAGGCCTCTCCTCGCCTCGGACTCATACCCCGGAAAACCCGGCAAGTTTTATCAAAACGGTACGCGCAGCGTACCCTACGCAGAAGGGAATTTAACCCACTTACCGCATGAAAACGTTATACCCAGAGATCGACCCCAACCCTATTTTTTATCTTGAAACCGGCAGCCAGCATGCGGTTTACGTCGAGGAAAGCGGCAATCCCGAAGGCATTCCGGTCATTTTCCTGCACGGCGGCCCGTGCTCGGGCACCAAACCCGATCATCGGCGCTTTTTCGATCCGGCACTCTACCGCATCATTCTGTTCGATCAGCGCGGCTGCGGCCAGTCGAAGCCGTTCGGCGAGATCGAGAACAACACGACGCAGGATCTGATCGACGACATGGAGCGCATCCGCATCCATCTGAACATCAGCCAATGGCTGCTGTTCGGCGGCTCCTGGGGCGCCGCGCTGGCGCTGTTGTATGCCCAGCAGCATCCGGGCCGGGTGCTCGGCATGATCCTGCGCGGCGTATTCCTGGCGCGGCAGATGGATATGGACTGGTTTCTGAAAAACGGCGCGGGACGCATCTATCCCGAACAATGGCAACTTCTCTACGAAAGCATCCCCTCGCGCGACCGGGTCAATCTGCTGCAAGGGCTTTGCAAAGCGATTGCCGGCGACGACGAGATCGCCCAGCGCCGGGTCGCCCGCGCATGGTCGGCCTGGGGCGGGCAAGTCGCGCTCGGCAACGCTTTTGAGGCCGACGAAAACAGCCATGTGACCGAGCAAATGGTCCAGCAGGCCGCGATGGAACTGCATTATGCCGAACACAGCTATTTCATCGAGGAAAACCAGATTCTGGACAACTGCAACAAACTGCACGGTATTCCCACCGCAATCATCCACGGCCGCAACGACCTGGTCTGCCCGATCGAAGCCGCGTTCAGCCTGCAACACGCCCTGCCCGAGGCCGACATGATCGTGCTGCCGAACGCAGCCCACATCGCCCAAAGCGAGGAGATGATCGACGCCCTGGTGAGCGCGGCCGACCGGTTTGCGGAACAACTGGCGTCCCGTGTCGCCGCCGGGGTGTGAGGAAGGAATCCCCATGCAGAAAAAACGTTTGATCATTGCGATGACAGGCGCGACCGGCGCGGTCTATGGCGTCAGGATGCTGCAACACTTGCAGCCGCAGCCGGAATGGGAGACCCACCTGGTCATCTCGGATGCCGGCGTGGTGAATCTGAAGCACGAGATGAACATGAAGCGCGCCGATCTGTATCGCCTGGCCGACGTGACCCACGGCATCAGCGACATCGCCGCCAGCATCGCCAGCGGCGGTTTCAAGACCGAAGGCATGATCATCGCGCCCTGCTCGATGAAGACGCTCGCCGCGGTCGCGCACGGCTTCGGCGACAACCTGATCTCGCGCTCTGCCGACGTCGTGCTGAAAGAACGGCGGCGCCTCGTGATCATGCCGCGCGAAACGCCGCTGAATCTGATGCATATCCGCAATATGGGGACCGTCACCGAAATGGGCGGCATCATGTTTCCGCCGATGCCGGCTTTTTACAGCAAGTCGGACTCCTTGGCCGCGATGGTCGATGAAACGGTCGGGCGGGTGCTCGATATGTTCGGCGCGAATGTCGAAGGGCTCTACACGCCTTGGGCAGGATTGTAGGGTGCGCACCGCGCACCTTTCCAAAACTTTCCGGCAGGTCGAGACTTCGAAAAGGCACGCAATGCGTGCCCTACGCTGCGGGCTTCACGTCGAACGCCACGCAAACCCGCTCCTGGTCCGAATGAAACGGAATCGTGCGATGAAACAACGAGGAAGGAAACAACACCAGATCGCCGACCTGTTGATCGACGATTTGGCTCGGAAAATTGTCATGCAGCCTCGGATAATCGTCGCCGTCGGTGCTGTAGGCAAAGCTGCCTTCGTGACCGGCTATCCTTTCGGGCAGCTTCAGATAGACGCAGCCGCTGATCCAGCCTTCCTCGTGGATGTGCGAGGTCAGATAGCCGCCCTGCTTCATCCTTAAATACCAGGAGCTGGTAAATTCGACCCGGTGCGGAAAGGCCTTGATGATTTCCTCGCGGCTGCCGGCAAAATGCTGCCGGTATTCCGCAATTTTCTGGCGAATCAGCGCGGCCAGCTTCTGGAAAGACGGTTCCGATCTCAGCAATAAATTACCGGCGGACTGCATGCCGTAATACAGCCGCCCCTGCTTTCTTTCCGCGATCGCGAGATGCTGAATGTCCTGCAAGAGTTCGTGCAGCAGCGGGCTATCGGGCGCGGCCAGTTCATTGATCCGCGTATGCAGCACATAGTCCATCGGCTCTTTGCAGAATTGATAGGCATTTTGCTGACCGAAGTTGGTCGCATAGTGGGCCGCCAGCGCGCCGAGCAGCACCGAATGATGCTTGGACTGGGCTGCAAGTTGGTCGAAGCGTTGTTTGAACGGCTCGAACTGTCCGGTTTTGTACAGGCATTGCAGCGCCCGCTCCTTGCTGTCGGCAAAGTCGGAGGCTTCGAAATAGGGAATCGCGTCATTCAGACGGCCGGCGAGGCAGAGCGTCTCGCCGAGGTTGTATTGCGCCCGGCCATGCTGAGGCTCTGCCGCCAATGCCCGTTCATAGCAGCGCACCGCCTCTTCCATCTCGCCGCGGTCGCGCAGGGTTTCGCCGAGCGAATTCCAGGCATCGGCAAAATCGGGATCGAGATTGACCGCTTCCCGAAACTCCAGGACCGCATCCTGATGCCGCCCCAGCCCGTACAAGACCGTCCCGAGATTGAAGTGGCCGCGCGCGTCAGTTTGAATCGCCAGCGCCTTGCGGTAGCATTGCTCGGCCTCTTCGAGCCTTCCTTGCAGTTGCTGCACGGCGCCGAGATTGCCGAGCGCCTCAAAAAAACGCGGCTCCAGATCGACGGCCTTCTGGTAATGCTGCGCCGCCTCCTTCAGAAATCCCTGTCCCTGCAACAGCGCGCCCAGATTGAAATGCGCGGACGGCAACGACGGCTTCAGTTGCAAGGCCTTACGGTAACAGGCGACCGCCGCCTTCTGATCGTTCAGCTGCGTCTGCAGCACGCCCAGGTTGAAATGGATTTCGGCAATGTTCGGATCGATCGCCAGGAGCTTCCGGAAACTGGCCGCCGCCTCGCGCAATCTCCCCTGCCCTTGCTGGCAAAGTCCGATGATGTTGTACAACACCGGCGCTTTCGGATAGGCGCCGAGCAATGCCTGCGCCTGAACCTCGGCCTGCTGCAAACGGCCGCTTTGGTAAAGTTGATGCAGGGCCTGCAATTCGGAAGGCTGCGGCTGTTTCGGAATTTTCAGTTGGGGTTTCACAAGAATCCGCGCTAAGTGGAGCCAACCGTCAGGAAAGTAGCTTCGAGTTCTTGCTATTCCGGAAAATCAGCGGTTTTTCATTGACCGCTAAAGCACTGTCTCTCGCCGAAGCGATCGCCTCCTCGATCAAATGATGATCCGGCGACTTGCTGCACACCGGATCGGCCGCGTACATGTCGCCGGCCAGCAGATAGGCCTGGCAGCGGCAGCCGCCGTGATCTTTTTCTTTTTCGTCGCAGCTGCGGCAGGGTTCTTTCATCCAGTCGTCGCCGCGGAAGAAGTTGAACGCTTTCGATTCGTTCCAGATCTCTTCGATGCTGTAGTCCTTCACGTTCGGGCAGTCGAGCCCCGGCAGGTCGCGCGCCGCGTGACAAGGCAGCGCCATGCCGTCCGGCGCGATCGTCAGGAAGGTCGTGCCCCAGCCGTTCATGCAGGCTTTCGGGCGGTCTTCGTAATAATCGGGCACCACGTAATAGATTTTCATCCTGCCCGCGACCTTTTCCTTGAACGCCTGCGCGATCGCCTCGGCCTCTTCGAACTGCTCCTGGGTCGGCATCAACAAATCGCGGTTTGCATGCGCCCAGCCGTAATACTGCGTATTCGCGAGTTCCAGGTAGTCGGCGCCCAGCTCCTCGGCCATCGCCAGGATTTCGGGCATCTGATGAATATTCTCGCGGTGGATCACCACACAGAGCACCATCGGATAGCCGTGTTTCTTGACCAGATGCGCGACTTCCTTCTTATGTTCGAACGATGCGGTGCCGGCGATATGGTCGTTCAACTCCTGCGTGCTGGCCTGGATACTGACCTGGATATGGTCGAGCCCGGCTTCCTTGAGCTGCACGATTTTTTCCTCGGTCATGCCGTAGCCCGAGGTAATCAGGTTCGAATAATAACCCAGCTCCCGCGCATGCTTGACCAGCTCGACCAGGTCTTTGCGGGTCAGCGGTTCGCCGCCGGAAAAACCGAGCTGCACCGCGCCCATCTTGCGCGCTTCGGTGAGCACGCGCTTCCAGTCCTCGGTCGTCAGTTCGGACGGGTATTGGCTGTAATCGATTGGATTCGAGCAATACGGGCACTGCAACGGGCAGGCGTAGGTCAGTTCCGCCAGCAGCCAGCGCGGCGGGGTAATCTTAGTGTTGTTGAATCCAGCCATTTTTTAAAGCGATGTCGAGGAAAGCGGTGATGTCGTGGATCAGACCCGAGGCCTGGAACTTCTGTTCCAGCTCGCCGACGATCTGGCCGAGGTTATGCGTGCCGTCGCACAGTTGTAGAATCTCGGCCGAGCTTTGATTCAGTTCGACCATGCCTTCGGGATAAAGGATCACGAATTTTTGCTGAGCTTCTTCCCATTGCAGGCGGAGCATGGGCGAAAATTTGATCGGTTGTTCGGGATTGATACTCATTGGCAATGTGTGCGCCTGTCTGTGTGGAAGTTAGGCGGCGGTCTTTTTTTGATCCGCCGCCAGCATGCTTTCGATGCTGTTGGAAACAGGCAGCATACTGACCGGGCCCAAAATGTCAAATAATTCAATGGACGATTCTTCAAAGCCGGCCGTCCGGCCCGCCGAATTCAAAGCGCCCTGATGAGGATCTGATCGATCGCCCCATCGACCGCAACCGCTCCGCAAATGTCGTCGCTCACAGCAAATCCTGAAAGCGACCAGTCTCCGGCATGGCCGCAGGACGTGGGTACGTCGAGCATCCTCTCGGGGTTGAGGGGGTCGATCACGCAATGCGGTAGCCCCAGACTGATACCTTGACCAACCGCCTTGACGAAGGCTTCCTTGCGTGTCCAGAAGCGGTAAAACGCGTGCAATCGCTCCGCTTCGGGCAAAGCCAGCCAATACGCCTTTTCCTCCGCACCAAAGCATTTATCGGCCAGTGCGTCCATATTCGCTCGGGGTTTGCAGGATTCTATATCGATGCCGACCCGGCAGCCGCGGCTGATGACGACCGCCATCCGGTCGGCCGTATGCGAGAGGTTGAAAGCGAAATCCGGAAAATCGGGCAGATAAGGTTTGCCGTGGGCATGGCGGGCGAACCGCAAGCGTTCCGGCGCGATATCGATCGCTTTGCCAAGAATGATTCGCAGTCGTCCCTGTGCCTCGACCTGACGCGCTTGCCTTTGCGGATTTTTGATGCGTTGCGCGCGGCTCTGCTCGTCGCTGTCGAGCAGGCGCCAGTAATACGGCAATTCGGCCGGAAGCGCTGAGACCCTGCCGAACCGGATATTCAGCACATGGAGGGTCATTGTTGCATCCTGCCCATGCTAGGGTCCAACGAGAGCCATCCCCTCGCCGCGCGGATCGCTGCCGGCGCTCAACTCGCGAGTCTTTTTATTCCAGAGTACCGCCTGCATGTCGCCATAGCGTTCAGGCATGACGGTCAATTGATGGCCTTTCGCGGCAAGGTCTTTGACTTCACTTGCGTTCAATGCACCGGGTTCGTATTGAATCGCATCCGGCAGATATTGATGATGAAAGCGCGGCAAGCTGACCCACGAAGCGGGTTCGTGCCCCTCCGCGTAGTCAAGCGCTGCGAGCAGCACCATCGAGATGATCCGACTGCCGCCCGGCGTGCCAAGCACCGCGACGCCGCGCTCGTTTTCGAGAAAGGTCGGCGTCATGCTCGACAGCATCCGCTTGCCCGGCTGTATCGCATTCGCCGCGCCGCCGACCAGGCCATAGACGTTGCCGGCGCTGCTCGCGAAATCGTCCATCTCGTCATTCAGCAACACGCCGGTGCCCTCCGCGACGAAGCCGGAACCGAACTGAAAATTGATGCTCAGGGTCGCCGCGACGCGGTTGCCTTCCTGATCGATGATCGAAAAATGCGTCGTGTTCGCCGCTTCCGCTTCCTGTTCATCCTCCCCGGACAACATCGCGCTCGGCAAGGCCTTGTCGAAGCGGATCGTGCTGCGCAGGCCCGCCGCATAATCGGCGTTCAACAAGCGCTCGACCGGAATGGATACATAATCGGGATCGCCGAGGTACAAGGCGCGGTCGTGATAGGTGCGGCGCATCGCCTCGACGATCAGGTGCTTGCGCGTCGCCGGGTCCGCCTGTTTCAAATCATAGGCCGACAGCACATTCAACGCCTCGATCAACACGATGCCGCCCGACGAAGACGGCGGGGAACTGGTGATCTTGATGCCGTGGTAGTTGCCCTTGAGCGGCCGCCGTTCGACGACGCGGTAGGATTCGAGGTCCTCTTCGGTCCAAATGCCGCCGGCAGACCTGACACTGTTGACGAGCTTTGCCGCCACCTTGCCCCGGTAAAATCCGTCCCGGCCCGACTTGGCGATCTGTTTGAGCGTAGCGGCCAAATCCGGCTGGCGCAGAATCGAAAAAGGCGCCGGCAGCCTGTCTTGCGGCAAAAAGATGCGCGCAGAGGAGCGAAAACGGCCGACGACCTGCTGCCGGGTCCCGAGCAGCTTCAGGAATTTGTGGCCGACTGCAAAGCCGTTTTCGGCGATCCGAATCGCCGGCGCGAGGCTTTCGGCGAGCGGCAGGCGCCCGTAACGTTCGGACAAATGCGCGAGCGCGGCCGGCATGCCGGGTATCGCGGCGGCCAGCGCGCCGTCGACCGACAACTTCGGATCGGCCTTGCCCCGGCCGTCCAGAAACATGTCCTTGCGCGCGGCGAACGGCGCCTTTTCGCGGCCGTCGATCATCGTCTCGAAGCCGTCGGAGGCCCGGTGCAGCAGCCAATAGCCGCCGCCGCCCAGCCCCGAACCGGACGGTTCGACCACGGCTAAAACCGCGCTGACCGCCACGGCCGCATCGAACACATTGCCGCCTTTGTTGAGGATTTCAAAGCCCGCGCGCGTCGCCAAAGGATGCGCGCTCGCGATCGCGGCCTGGGGTGAGGGTGCGACAGCATTCGCCGGTAGCGCCGCCGGCGCGAACAACAGCGCCGCATACAGGCAGATCAGGGGTTTCATGTCAGGCATCCGGCTCATCGTACAGCTTCAACACCATGCGTTTAAACCAGGCGGGACGGAACAATACGATATAGATGCCGACCACGCTGGTCACCGGCATCGGCCCGATGCCGAGAATGGTCAGCAGAACCAACACGATCACCAGCTTTAGTCTAAGACCCATCGCTTATCGCCTATCCACCGCGTGACTAATCCCACTCCAGGATCTTCCACATGTTGATTTGATTGCCCCGGTCCAGATCGTTGCCCTGCACGTCCATCCTGCCGTCGCCGTCCGAGTCGATGAAGTAATACGGCGGACCGACATCCGGGATCACCTTGATCATATACAGCTGGGCGCCATGACGGTATTCCTGGATCGTATTCTTGCCCTTGCGGATGATCGTAATGTCGGGCTCCAGCGTTTCGCCGCTCTGTACCGGCATCGGCGGTTCGGGCACCTCCTCGGGCGCATCTTCCAGCTGCGAGGACCCTTCTTCCACCCGGGGAGGCTTTTCGTCCACCGCATAGGCCGGCAGTGCAAGACACAATAAGAATAAAAATCGGCGCATGGCGGCGGCTTCCAAAGTCAAAAATCGGGTTATCTTAATCGTTCAGGCGAATTCGCTGCAAATAAATCACTGCGACCTTTCGCCCTGCATTAAGCACTACGCAAAAACTGATTTTACTCAGTTGAGTCAGCTATTGCATGGGCTTTAGAAGGTCCTGCGGCTCCCCACGTTCAAATTCTGTGAATGCGAGGCGTTTAAATGCAAGCTGGAGCCATTTTAAAACCGATACAGACGAACTTGCGGTTAGTCACTTACCGTGTGGACTAGAATCGGATCTTTTTGCCAGGAGTTCATCAACGGCTTTCTTCTTCGATCCACAACGCGACGGTTGAGAATTTCAGCCGCTGTACTCGGGCCTGAATTTCTAGAGTCATTCAATGACGAACGGTTGACATATTCGCGCGCCGAAACGGGCGTATTTTTGAAAACCGCGCCATCGATGCGCTTGATCAGCCGCCTTGCCACTTCATCAGGGTATACCTGGACCAATGCATGCCTTTCCTGTTCGTTTGAGTCTATATCCTGAATCGACAGGATTTCAATGTCTTGAACAGATATTTTGGTTCTGGAACCGACCAAGAAACTATCGTTAAAAGCCGGCTCAATGAAAGCCGCTATCTCATATTTCTTGGTGTTTATGGGTATATTTCTAAAAAATATTATCATAGCCCCCCCTTGCATTACATGATTAGCCCCTGCCTGCCAGTATAGAGCCCCTGCTTTAGATCAGACAATCGATATTTATTGGATATTAATATCTACAATTCCGATATTAAAACTGAACTCCTGGCAATAAGCATGCCTACGACTTACCACATCAAATCATCGGGTATCTCGTATTGCGCATACGGATCATCGCTCGGTTGGACCGCTTGAGCGGAGGCATCGTTCCACACGATCACACAGGCCGGATCGCGCTCGCGGATCTTTCCGGCAATGTCGACCGGCACCACTTCGTAGCGTTTGCGCAGCCTGACGATCGCCAATCTGCCGTTGCTGATCTGATCCCGCATCGCTTTCGGCACGAACAGCTTTTTGACCTTGTTATGATCGGTAAAATGATAGGCCTGGCTGTCGTCAAATTCATCGATCGCGCCCTCGTCGATCGCGATACGGTGGCTTTCGATCAATTGCCGAACTTGCGCGGCGATTTGCTTGCGTTCTTCCTGCTCTTGTTTAAGCCGATTCAGTTCCTTGTCGCGCTCGGCCTTTTCGGCAAGCGCCTGCTGCACCATGCGCTTGCCCTCATCCGAGATCTCCACCTTATTATGGCGCTGCTGCTGAACCTGTTTATGTTTGTCGGACTTTGCGGTCCTGACCTGCGCGGTGGTCACAAGCCCCGTCTTCAACAATTGTTCCTGCAGCGATAATTTTTTTTGACTCATAAACCTCATCCCAATGACATCATCATACGCCTCATTATAAAGGGTCTCGATTGCTGTCAAAAAGTGATATTTTCCCGGCCGTGCCGGCAGGTTTTGCGATGCGGCCCCAGGCGGGTACAATGGGCTGAACCGAGGCATTGGAGACCGACCATGAGCGACAACAAAAATAACGACGAACAATGGCGCGATAAATTGACGCCCGATCAATTCGCGATCTGCCGGCTGAAAGCCACCGAACCGCCGTTTACCGGCAAATACTACGACTGCAAAACGCCGGGAATCTATCGCTGCGCCTGCTGCGGCAATGCATTGTTCGATTCCGATACCAAATATGATTCGGGCTCCGGCTGGCCGAGTTTCTGGGATGTGTTATCCGCAGACAGCGTCGCCGAACATGCCGACAGCAGCCACGGCATGCGCCGGGTCGAAGTGACCTGCAAGTCGTGCGGCGCGCATCTCGGCCATGTGTTCACGGATGGTCCGCAGCCGAGCGGGCTGCGTTACTGCATCAATTCCGCCGCGCTGGATTTGCAGGAAAGATCATGACCGCCAGACAACACGCGCAGCATTTGCTGGACTTCATCGACAAGAGCCCGAGCCCCTGGCATGCGGTCGCCTCGATCGAAACCGCCGCCAAGGCATTTCTGTTTAACCGGCTCGACGAAAGCGCCAAATGGGATTTGCATGCGGGCGGGCGCTATTACGTCGTGCGCGACGATTCCTCGATCGTGCTGTTCGTGTTGGGACACAAAGCGACCGCCGAATCCGGCTTCAGCATCGTCGGCGCGCATACCGACTCGCCGGGCCTCCGCATCAAGCCGAATCCCGCGACAGTGAGTGACGGTATCGCCCGGCTCGGCGTCGAGATTTACGGCGGCCCGATTCTTGCGACCTTTACCGACCGCGACCTGAGCCTCGCCGGACGGGTTAGCTATGTCGATGACCGCGAACGCCTCACGCACAAGCTGGTGCGCTTCGAGCGACCGCTGTTGCGTCTGCCGAATCTTGCGATCCACATGAACCGTGGCGTCAACGAAGACGGCCTGAAGCTGCACAAACAGAACGAATTGCCGCTGCTGCTCGCGCAATTGACCGGCGAACAACTGCCGCAGCCTTATTTTTTATCCTTGCTGGAACAGGCCGTCGGCATCGGCGCCGCGCAAGTACTGTCCTGGGATCTGGCCGTCTACGACACCCAGAAAGGCGCGCTCTGGGGCGCGAACCAGGAATTCATCGCCGACAGCCAGCTCGACAACCTGGCCTCCTGCCATGCCGGACTGCAAGCCCTGCTCGACGATAACATCCTGAATCAGGCGGAAAGCACGCTGGTCTGCGCGTTCTTCGACCACGAAGAAATCGGCAGCGAAAGCCACATCGGCGCGGCCGGCAGCTTCTTGACCGATGTGCTGGAACGGATCAGCATCGCGACGTCACCGGACCGCGAGGACCATGCGCGCGCGCTGTCGCAAAGCTTTTTGATCAGCGCGGACATGGCGCATGCCTATCAACCCAACTTCCCTTCGGCCTACGACGCGGATCATAAGGTCTTCGTGAACAAGGGCCCGGTGATCAAGGCCAACGCGAATCGGCGCTACAGCTCCGAAAGCATCTCCACCGCACGCTTCATCCATTGGTGCGAGGAAGCCGGCGTTCCCTATCAACGCTACTCGCACCGCTGCGACCTGCCCTGCGGCAGCACGATCGGGCCGATCGCCTCGGCCAAGCTCGGCATCCGCAGCGTCGACATCGGCTGCCCGATGTGGGCGATGCACAGCCTCCGCGAAAGCGCGGGCGTGTTGGATCACGATTATATGATACGGGTCTTGAAGCGGTTTTTTATGGGTTAAGCCTCCTACTGCACGTACGCCACCGCCGGGCAAAGCCCTGCCCTGCATTCCACTGGATGACGCGTTCGATTTATCGGCCATCGGTTACTGACTGACTGACTGACTGACTGACTGACTGACTGACTGACTGAGTATCGTATTTGAATGATCTTGGGCTGCCTAGTATTGGTTGTTCGATGAAAAAACGGGGTAGCGGGCATAATGGGCATGCCCGACCTAGCTTATACCCCCTACGCGCCTCATTTCCTCATCTTCAACATGCCACGGATTGAGATGCCGCGATTTTCCATGGCCGTAAATAGTCTGCGTCCACCGTCGACTCCATCCCGGAACAGTTTTACGAACGGATAGGTTATCTGTCGGCAAACATTCCACATTAGTCGCGATTTCCTTGCTCGACTCTCGCAGGGAAAATCGGAATCGGCAATCCCTGTAGCCGGATATTCTGAGGGGCCTCGATAAGCTGTTCCGAAGAGATAGTCCCAGAAGCTGAAAAGCACGCCGAAGTTCTTGTCACGATGACGATCCTCTTTTGAGTGATGTAGTCGATGAAATTGCGGCGACACCAGAACATAGTTTAAAACCCCAAAATCGATCTGCACGTTGGCATGGATGAATCTCTGCATGGCCCCTCTTATCACTACCATTGCGGTAAGTATGGGGAGCGCTGGGTCGAACATGAGAAATGGAGCGTAGGTTATGACCCTCCGAAAGAGAACGTCGACCGGGTGACTGCGATCATCGGTAAAAACGTTTATCTGTTCCTGAGAATGATGGACGGCGTGAAATGCCCATAGCACCGAGTTTTTGTGGATCAACACATGACTAAACCAGTTTAGGAAATCACTCATCACCACTGCCAGTAGGACTTGTAAGGACAAAGGCCATGCCGATGTGGTTTGAATTGTCAAAAAGCTCAGATTATCATCGTAGACAGCCTCGAGAATGATGAACGTTGGTCCCAGCAAGAGCGGGTCTAAAAGCGTGCGCACCACGAACCAGATCGCATCCTGCAGGAAGCCAGCGCTCAAGAGCGGCTGCTCTAGCCTGCATGGGACAAGGTATTCGAGCAGCAAGATGAACGGCACTACAAAATAAAGACAATTCTTATACAGAGACCAAACCAACTCACGAATGAAATCAGGCAACTCGTGGTACAAATCCCGTAAATTGATCAAAAAGCGCTGAAACGCCGCAGAAAAAGAATCAGCATCTAGTGTAAAACCCAACTTGGAAATTTTAATGATATCTAACTGGAGATCCAGCAATGAGAGGATCGCAATGAAACCAATTATTAAGAAAACGGTTGGAAAATTAGGATGATCTACCAAGAAGCGACGAAGCCATCGAGGCAAATTTAGAAAGCTATTTAAAGAAGTTGATCGGTGATTTGACATGATTTTTCTTCATTAGCCCATATTTTGCATAAAAAATGGCTATCCTTGCTTAGCTCATTGATAGAAAGACTATTCCGTCAATTATTAAGCAAGCATTTTCCACTCAGATTTTCGAAAATATATACAAAGCTTTGCGAAAGCAGTCGAAGCGGTGGAAAGCTATCCAACATCTCACGCAGAAATGCGTACTTGATCTTCTCCCTCAGGATTTCGGCGCAGTTCAGTTCGGTTAAACATGAAAAAAACCAACCTAATCCTAGCCAATCCCATTAAGCTTCCGCTACGGTCTTTTTGTAGATGGATGCAGAGTTCCCAACAGCCAGCTTATCGGGCTTGCGGGACGCACAAAACCTGAAATCGCCTCAATCTCAGCGGGAGAAACATTAAAATGATCTTACGCCGCGACCAGTCAGATGTCAAACTCGTCTAATCTCGAACCGGAATCGGTGAATTATCGGGCTATTCAGACTCTCAAAACATCACGTATCACGGCCATATGACGTCTTGAGTGAACGAGCGACCCAAGAAGAGGGCCTTTGTTAACAAGCATGTATGCTAGAGTGCCGAAGGGCCATAAATATGCTGCTTGCGCTGAAGCGGATCAGCATCGCTGACGTCACCATACATTGAGAATCATGCGCGCGCTGTCCCAAAGCTTTTTGATCAGAGCCGACATGGCGCATGCCTATCAACCTCACTTCCCCACGGCCTACGACGCGGATCATAAAGTCTTCGTAAACAAAAAGGCTCCGTGATCAAAGCCAACGCGAACCGACGCTACAACTCCGAAAGTATCTCCACCGCGCGCTTCATCCATTGGTGCGAGGAAGCCGGCGTTCCCTATCAACGCTACTCGCACCGCTACGACCTGCCCTGCGGCAGTACGATCGGACCGATCGCCTCGGCGAAGCTCGGCATCCGCAGCGTCGATATCGGCTGCCCGATGTGGGCGATGCACAGCCTCCGCGAAAGCGCTGGCGTGTTGGATCACGATTATATGATCCGGGTATTGAAGCAGTTTTTCAGCGATTACCCCCCTCTGCACTGCACTGCACTGCCGCCGGGCAAGACCCTGCCCGGCTTTCCACTCGCTTACACGTTCGGCTTATCGGCCATCGCTTACTGCCCGGGCATCGCTTTTCAATTTTGCGATTCTGAAGCTGAAAGGGACAGCAAACTGGCCATGATCCGCGATAGACCTTTGGCGGACTGGTGATCCTTATACATAGTTTGCAAACATCAGCAGGCTTTTACTCTCCAAGACAACTCATCTTTAAAGCTAACCACATAAGGATTCGTACGTATTGTGCGCTTACCTCTTATCTTGTAGTTTTAACATGCAAAAGTTACATGTCCATATGTTACTTTCCAGCCCCATACCGAGACAATAGGCACAAGTCGCCTTAGGTAATGGCAACCTTATCTCACCAGGAGAGGATTATGCATAGAGTCAACACGAGTACACAAAAAATGACCGCGGTATGTCTGTTTATCGCAGGAATTTTATTCAGCCTGACGGTTTCCGCGGGCGAGACGGATCCCTCGGGAAAGAAGAAGAGGATCCCTTTGCATAGAGACCCCATCGTCAAGAACGCCGCCCGCATGATCGGCCAGGGCCGGGATATTTTCCGTTTCGATACCTTTGGCGATGAGAAATTCTGGGGCGATACGCTGCAGTTGCATCAAGCCATCCAGGGCGAACGCTTTGGCGGAGTCGGCGCAGGGCTCTCCCCCCAGCAAGCCTTGGGAGTGGGTCTGAAGGTGGACATCGATGCGCTCCCGAAGCAAATCGTCCATCAGCTCAAACGGGGCAAGGTCGACCTGAACGATGTCGCGGTCACCTTGGCCCTCCTGCAGCAAAATGCGGTTGTGGGCGTTAAAGGCAACTTCAATGAGAACGGCGCGTTGAAATCGGTCGGCATTACCTGCGCCCTCTGCCATTCCACGGTGGATGATTCCCTGACGCATGGCGTTGGCCACCGGCTGGACGGCTGGGCGAACCACGACCTCAATGTCGGCGCGATCATCGCCTTCGCGCCCAATCTGCAACCGGTCACCGATTTGCTGAAGCTCGTTAACGGACCGCAATTAAGCAACGACGACGTGCGCGCGGTATTGAACAGTTGGGGGCCCGGCAAGTTCGACGCGGAACTGCTGTTTGACGGCAAGACAGTCAATCCGCAACAGATAACCAACGGGGAAGTTACCGCCACCAATGTGCCTGCGGCAACCCTGCTCCCCGACGCCTTTGACCTTGCCGGCTTCAACCAGCATACCTGGACCGGCGATTGGGGCTCGGTGCCTTATTGGAACGCGCTGGTGGCCGTGCTGGAAATGCATGGAGTCGGCAACTTTTTCGATCCAAGGCTAGACGACCCCGTCAAGTTCCCGATCGCCGCCGCGAATAAGTTTGGCCATACGTCGGTAAGCCCAGACAAGGATCATATATGGTCCGCCCCGTATTGCAAGAAAAAATTCACATGTGACATAAAGAAATAATGCGCCCATATATCCGGCCTTATGATGAAGTGCTCAATGACTTCCGGCCCTGATGGAATTCGCGCATTC